>JAEEGH010007000.1_pt1 | contig 27340 bp, 26 predicted proteins | sample 9134181 | NCBI WGS metagenome assembly JAEEGH01 (sample SAMN16246544, study PRJNA631951) | gut metagenome | biome: gut microbiome; feature: rumen; material: DP-attached | host: Bos | place: Iran: Karaj | collected 2018-10 | reverse complement strand
CGTGGTCGAGCAGGTGACTCTCGATTCCGCCTTTATGCAGTGCTGGAGTGAAGGCACGGACTGACGGATTCGGGTTCTCGCCATACAGCAGGTTGACCTGCTCGGCGGCGCCACCGTTGGTCTCCACGCGGTCGAAGCAGCCCATGTCGATAATCAAAGGAGCGATTTGCTCCAGCTGGTCCTTACGTGGCACGTATTTGCCTGACGACTGCCACATGTCGCGGTATACCAGGCTGAATTTTACTTCTTTTTTCATGTATTTGATGTGTTATCTGATTGTTCGGGTTCTTTTCTCTTCTGGTTGTTGATCTGTTCCTGCATCTCCTTCATCATCTTCTCCATCTCTTCCAACTTGATGAGCACGTCTTCGTTGTTATCTTCAGCCATGGCATCGACGAAGAAGGAGTTGATGAGCGACACGCCGATGATGCCGCCAGAAAAGAGGAATATGGAGAAATATATTTTGGCAAAGGTGCCCATGACCGAACTGCTACGCTCTGCGATGACATCGGGAATCTCAAACCACCCTTCGATGGTGAACAAGCGGAATGTGGAATAGAGCGACTGCCCCGGGGTGCCAAAATACTCGGGTGCGATTTCTCCAAATAAAGTGGAGGAGAGGATGGACGTGATGAGCATGAAAACGACAAATCCCACCACCACCACAAAGCATGACTTGAGGGCAGCTTTAAGGCCTTGGAAGAGTTTGTCGATGTCAGGGATATAACGCATGATTCTCGCGGCTTTCGCGATACGTAGTGCCCTGAAAACACGTAGTGCCCTAAATGAAAGGAACAAGGTGGTTTGCACGTTGGTCTCATCGAAGAAGTTGAGAAGAGAGGGAAGGGCGATAAGCGTGACGAAGAAATCGAATTGGTTCCAATGGCTGGTCTCGCCGTCTTCGCTGAAAAAGAAGGATAGGAGATGCTTCCTGATGGGGCCCTTCTTCTGATTTTTCTCTTTTTCCTTTTTCTTCTCGTGTTGCTTGTCTCGGTAGGCAATGATACGTTCTTCCTCAATATCAATGTCTTTCCTTCTGTCGTGCTTTCTCTTCTGCTTTTCCAGATCGTATTTCCCGTACCAATAGTAGCGGAACTTTTCTTTCAGTGAGCTTTTTCCTGGACCGGGCTTTGAACAGGTGATTTTTACAATGGCTTCGATAAGGAAGAAGATGGTGAAGAAGGCATCAATATAAAGGAAGATTTTGCTTCCAATATCGTAGCCGCTCAAAAACACGAATGCCGTGCTGAGGGCGATGGCGACGCCCATCACTAGCTCATTCGTGAAGAAAGCGAACAGTCGGTCGGAGATGCTTCTTTTGGATGCGGTACTCATTTTAGCCAATTTGCCAATGTTAGGTTACTTCGTGAGCGGAACAAACTCATTTAAGGCTACAAAGGTACAACTTTTCCCGCGAACAATTCAAAAAACCGCTTTGATTTGTTTGCCCAATCAAAAAAGTTGTATCTTTGTGGCGGTTCTTATGGCGGAAATTATGCCGCCGACTTATAGAAACACGAAGCGTTATGCTCGTCTTGTGTCCGTAAACGTGAGAAATTTGCTGGCAAGTGAGTATAGTGGTTCGCGCATTATGCGTGGACTGTTATAGTTGCAACTTCCAGCAAAGGTAATTCTCACGACCTACGGACAAAGATTGTGGCATATCAGTGCCACGCTTCTTTTGTATAACTGACCTTTTGAGGTGCTGAAAGGAAAAAATAATGTTGCGCCCGACACGGAATTAGGGATATAGAAATGAAAAAGACTTTTAGAGTATTTTCAATTGGACTAATGACAATGTTTTTGTCATTAGAAACCTCTCTGTTGTATTCTCAAAGCAAAGGGAAAACTATCAAAAAAGAATCTATGTATGTTTGTAATATAGATAGTCCTAAACAAGTGGCGGTCTCAGGAAAGCCTGCATGGGTATTGAATACCATGTTTTTCCTTTTTGAAGACGGCAAAAAAGGTGGAATGGGTGGCCAGTCATGTGTATATGCAATAAACACCTATAATGGTGGCTTAGGAGAAGCTATAGCAACAAATGTTACTGAAGCTGTACCGTTCTCATACCGAGAGAAAAATGGACTTGTTTATGTTTGGGATTTGGATGACACTGAACCAGAAGACGATTCGGGATATTTTTTAATACTCTCAATCGAAGATGATGAATATTTAACACCAATAAAAACATCGCAACAAAATATGCTGAAATTGAGTAAGTTAGTATATGTTGGAAATTATAAGGAAATAAAAGCAATGAGTGATAGGGAAGTAGAAGAAGTTGAGAAATATGCATTAACTAAATTGTTATTCTTGAGGGATCAAGCAACAAGTATAGAACTGATGGAATCATTTGAAGCCAGCACAGATAGCATTTATAAGGAAGTTGACGAGATGCCTACTTATCCTGGTGGAGAAAGGGCATTGATGGAACACGTAGCCCGAAATGTGAGGTATCCTATAGAAGCTATTGAAAAGGGTATTCAAGGAAGAGTATTTGTTGGCTTTGTTGTAGAAAAGGATGGGTCAATTTCAAATATAGAGGTACTGAAAGGAATAGGTGATGTGTGCGATGCGGAAGCAGTTCGAGTGGTTAAATCAATGAAACGATGGAAACCAGGTAGGAATAAAGGAAAACTTGTAAGAGTCTCACTTATGCTTCCTGTCAGTTTTAAATTAGGATAATTATACACACGGGATAAGATTAATTGCTCCTGATTTAGACCATACAGAATACCAGCATTTACAAAGTAAATGAAAAACCAAAAAGTGGGCGCGATCTAAGTGTTGCGCCCTATCTTTACACTGCCGCCAATTCCCGCCCAACAGTGTGAATCGTGTCGAGGATCAAAGCCATTCGGGCTTTGCTGGCATTTTTCTTTCCGCTGATATATTGTGCCATTAGGCTTTGCGAGATGCCCATTCGGCGTGCCAGTGCGGACACATTCAGTTCGGGGTGTGCCATGAAGAGTTGATAAAGAGATGTCGGTTCTTGTTTTTCAAAGAAACCCTCAAAGCTCAAGTCTTCATCTAGCTCTTCCCAATGGATTCCGAATTCATCTGTCGTGAAATCAACAAGTTGCTCCTTTGTAGCATAGCGCAAACGAGGATAGTCTGCAAATAGTTCGCAAGCTTCCTTGCCTTCGTCGGTTCTAATCCAAATAGCTGTATCCGTCAGCCAAACTTTTTCTATTTTCATAGTTCCTCCCGTTCATTTATTGTTGTTGAAAAACATGTTCCAGTGTTTGGCTATCGTTTCCACATTCTCTTCAATTATAGCCTCTATCATCTTCAATTCTGTCGGCTTGAAACCTTGGTTGTCGACAAGTTCAACAGGAAATAGATTGAATTTGGCTTTGGCTCCTCCTTTAATCACATGCACATGCATAGGCGTATGGTCGTTGGAGTAGAACAAGAATCGGTATCCAAACAGCGTAAATATTGTTGGCATTTCTTTCAAAATTTTCTGCAAAAATAGGTAATAATTCTATTACCTACAAATGTTTCATCCAATTTTCTCCAAAATTGGAATCTGCTCCATCAAATCCTCCGATACAAATTCCCAGTATTTGCCTTTCAAACATCTTATTTCTGTATAGTCGTTGAGAGAAGGTATTCTTTTAAAACCATCGATAATCTTGTCTAAGGTTAATGACCAAGGATATCTTTTCAGAGCAAACGATACCATTGCCTCAATGGAATAAGTTTCCAAAAGGTCGTGGATGTCCCAAAAGTCTTTTTTGCGCTGTCGGTCTTGTGCGATAGCGTTGAGTTTCATGGCGGCGATGTCCTTTTCTGAAACCATTCGGATTCCTTCGATTTGAACCAAAGGAAAGACAGGGTTGTCATCATAGCAAATGTCGAGTTTGATGCAGTCGTTGCTGCTGTTCCCGACATATAATGAATAAACCATCAAAGTCTCGTTAAGCCTATCAAGGTTTTCGGTGTAAGGGAACATCTCGATGAGAGCTTTTTTGATCTCATCAGTTTTCATTTCACCATATAAGGCGTTTGAGAACATATCAATGTCAATGGAGATGCGGTGGCCTCTTTGTAAGGCGAGTGCCGTTCCGCCAACAAGATAATGATTGTCAAATGCTTTGTTTGCCATGATTTTATACAGGCAGTCGAGCAATAATGGCGAGGCAATGTTAGTTCTCAATCTCATGGCATAAATACTTTTGAATGTTTTTGTTTCTATTCTCTGAATTCCAACTTTCTTTGATGCTGTCTAAAACCTTGGTAATCTTTATTTTGCCATAAAATCGAATGGTTTCTTTGATTTCGTTTTCATTACCATATTCAAAAACCCTTTGGATAATCCATTCTGCATTGCGTTGCCAGTCAAGAGTTTCAAAATCAGTGTCCCAAAACAAGGCCTCCCTGAATCTTGATTTGTCGGGTTGTGATGGTTCTAAAAGGTGACTTGTGGCGATGTAAATCTCATAATTGGTTTGAATCTGATAGAAAAAACATTGATAATCAACACCTAAAGCCTTTTCCAGTTTAAGAGAGTTTTCTGGAGAAATCCTTCTACGGTTAGCGATGAAGTCGTTGATTCGTTGATAGGGTATCTCAGAACGTGATGCCAATTCGCGCTGGGTGAGATGCTCTTTTGTCCTGATTCTGTCGAGCACCGCGCCGCATGGTATGTGATGATATGTCAGATAGTTCTCGTACATTCGATTAGTTTATCGGCTGCAAAAATAACAAAAAATAACCAAAAATGGTTACAATTGAACAAAAAAAGTAGAGACGCGCCATGGCGCGTCTCTACAAATGTCCAATTCAATTAGAACAATCCTTCAAGGATATTGTCTTCCACCAAATTCGGCAAGGTGACCTTCAATTTAGGTTCAGCCTCCATGGCACGCTTGATGGCGAAGGTGGCGCCTTCGTTGCGGGCCCAGTTGCGGCGGGCGATGCCGTTGTTGACATTCCTATGGTATTTAGTGAATGAAAACAATCGACTTGCTATAGAAAAAAATGGAAAATAATTCTTCTTTTGTTTGTTTTAATACAAAAACTGTATATTTGCATCGTTATTTAGTCGTTTCAAGACTGAATTTTCCGAAGTGTAAATCTGCTGTCCCGCTTCGTTAACAACTCTGATTCGCTTTTGGGCAGTAGGGCAAACAAAAAGTTGCGCACGACACGAAACAGTGTACAGAAACATGAAAAAAGAGGTTTTACTACTTATGGCTCTGTTGGTGAGCTTCACGACTTGGGCACAACGTTTCCAGGTCACACTCGAATCGGGACAAAACATCCTTTGCTTTGTGAAAGCTGGGACGAACGATGTTTCCGTTGAAAAAGTAGGTGGTGATCCTCCCTCGGGCGACATGGTGATCCCTGAAACCGTTTCCGATGGCACGAACACCTACACTGTGAAGAAGATTCGCTATTATGGATTTAATAGTTGCTCGGGACTTCACTCTGTCGTTCTGCCCAACACCGTAACCGACATTGACTATGGGGCTTTTTACAATTGTGTAAATCTGGTTGATGCCAACATTGGCAATTCGGTCGTAAACATTGGCGCATACGCGTTTCGTGGCTGTGGAAGCCTGAACTCAATGTTGTTGCCGGAATCCGTAGATAGTATCGGAGATTTGGCTTTTTATGATTGTGGCTTGTCCGATCCGCTTTACAACTCCCACATCTTCGCGTATTTCCCTGATGGATACGCTTCGGAATATGTGATCCCTGATGGCATCGAAAAAATCGCCTCTTATGCATTTGATGAATGCAATAGTTTGGTTTCCATATCTATGCCTAATTCTATGACCTCCATAGGTTTCAGCGCATTTGCTTCTTGCGGGAATCTTGAAACCGTCGATATGGGTAATTCCATAACCTATATCGGGGAGGCGGCGTTTCATTCGTGTGAAAGTCTGGCTACTATCAACTTCCCCAACTCAGTCACTTTTGTTGGAGATGACGCATTCTACGGGACACATTGGCTGGAACCGATTTACAACGAACGAGTCTTTGCTTATTATCCTCCAAGCGACACGGCTTCAAACTATATCATACCTGAAGGTATCGAACAAATCGCTGGTGGCGCGTTTCTTGCTTGTTATAATTTGACTTCGGTGGTAATTCCCAATTCCGTGACATACGTCGGATGGGATGCTTTTGGCGATTGTTATGGAATCGAAGAGCCGCTCTACAATGCGCACTGCTTTGCACGTATGCCCTTTGATTATGCCGCTACAGAGTATGTCGTTCCTGACGGCATCGAACAAATTGCAGGTGGGGCATTTTGGTCATGTGATCGCTTACGTTCAATTGCCCTTCCCAAATCGGTGACAAGCATTGGAAAATACGCCTTTGAGTTTTGCACAAACTTGACTACGTTCGAATTGCCAAATTCTGTGACCGAAATAGGAGACTGCGCTTTCATGGATTGTGAAAGTCTGACTGAACCCGTATACAACGACCATATCTTTGCCTATTTCCCTAAACGTTATGCACAAATAAACAACGTTACCCATTATGAAATTCCCGAAGGGATAGAGACAATTGCGTATTGTGCATTTTGGCCTGGATGGTATAATAACAATGTATTGCTGACCTCTGTCACCTTGCCTGCTTCGCTCACCTACCTCTCTGAGAATTCATTCTATAACTGCTCGAATCTGCGGAGCATCTGCATCAAAGCTATGACTCCTCCCGATAGCTTTGATGGGTTGTATTCTTTAGATTTGGAAGAAATCATCGTGCCCTGTGGTACCGAGACCGAATACAAGGGTTCGGACTTCTGGAGCGAATACTATGACCTTATCCATGAAGATAATGTTTTCGTGCTGGAGGTGACTTCTTCGGATGAGGAACAAGGCACGATAGCCTTCTTACAAGAACCTGACTGCGACAATGGCAACACAGCCATCTTTGAGGCTGTCGCGAATGAAGGCGGACATTACTTCTCGCAATGGAGTGATGGTAACACCGACAACCCGCGCACCCTGGTCGTTGAGGAAGACACTTATCTCGTAGCCTATTTCGAGTATGACGGCCTTAGCGAGAACGAAGGTGAAATCAGCATCTTTCCCAATCCCACCAACGGCATGCTTAACGTTTCAGGAGAGGGCATAAAGGAAATCCGCGTGTTCAATGCCATGGGACAAATGGTGAAACAGCAGTTCATCAATCGCGAAGAAATCTTGCAAATCGATATGAGCAACCAATCGTCTGGTGTTTATCTGTTGCAAGCTTTGGGAGAAAGCAGTACATTCATAACGCGGTTTGTAAAGGAATAATCATCATTGGTTGTTCAGAAAAGCAAAAAGGCAGTCTTTCGGGACTGCCTTTTGCGTTTTTACTAATTTAGGAATATCAAAATAGGTTTTCCAAAATCTTGTCTTCCACCAGATTCGGCATGGTGACCTTCAGTCTCGGCTCTGCCTCCATGGCACGCTTGATGGCAAAGGTGGCGCCTTCGTTTCTGGCCCAGTTGCGGCGGGCGATGCCATTGTTGACATCCCAATATTTGCAATCCGCTGGTTTCTGAATAAAAGGATTTGTAATCCGATAATACATTGTATTTCTTATTTATACATTCACTTCACCACCTCCACAATCTTCTCCCCCAACGCTTGCTGAATCATGACAATCGTTTTGTAGGTGAAGTTGAGACGAAACACGGATTTTTGTAGTTTTGCGCCTTCAAAACCTAACTCAAATGGAAAAACTTGAAAAAGCCTCAACCAAATGGTGGTTTTTCGTCATTTTGCTGACGGCGCAATCTGTTTTGCTGCCTATCGTCAGCCGAAATTTCGACCCGAAGAACATCCAACAGATGGTCTATACAACACTTTCCCATGCACCACAAGGACATTTGGGCGGGCTCAACATCCTTTTCCAATCCTTGTCGCTTTTGATGTTCGTTCTTCTTTTTGTATTCAAGAACAAAGTCAGAACATTGTTCAACGGATATGTTGCCCTTTCCTATTTAGCCTTCGCTTTCATCCAGAACATGGCCGTCACGGAACGCTACGGATTCAGTATGGTCACCGTCAATTTGGTGATGTTCCTTTTTGTGGCCTACGTTTGGATTCGCGAGACCTTAAAGCCAAAAAACAATTACGATTTCAGTAACTTACGTTGGAAATTCACATGGATGATTGTCTTGGCTTTGTTTGCCTATCTGTGTCCGTTTACCAGCCAAGGAGCTTTCGATTGGAACCCGCTGCATTTTTTCTATAAGAACTCTGTAACAGCCTTTTGCTTGACAACACCAGCATTTTTAACAATACTGACCTTAAACATTCCTAAGATTAACATCGTAACCTATAGGATTACCGCAATCATTGGCACCATCATGGGGATCTACAACATGTTCAACTTCCTCAATCCTCATACGGTTTATGTTGGTATTATGCATATTCCGCTGCTAACCATTTCATTGTATTGCGCCATTTTGAGCTATAGGTTACCTTTGCACAAATGAAAACATTGTTTTTTGTCGTCATGATATTCTAAACAAATGCCAAAAAATTGTATTTTTGCTCTCTAAACAAAAGAACATCATTATGAAAATTATATCCCAACCTATTAAACGGAGCGAATTAGAAGCTATGTTACCAGGTTATTTCGGCGACATGATAAAGGCCGTTGTCGATGTGCAAAAAGCGATTATCGGCTTGGATGCCGAACTGCACGCAGACATTGAGCAAGAGTTGCTTCAGCAAGGCTCAGAACAAGCCAATTTATGGGGAATCAACCTTTACCCCGAAATGGGAGGTGAGGACTTTATTGAATTCGACTCGCTCATCAACATTCGTCCCTATCAAGGCAATCGTAGCCGTGACGTTCAAGACCCCATTGTTCGCAAACGTATTGTTGAAGTCGTAAACTCACTGATATTATGAACAATTACCAACACACAGAATTGGCTGCAGGCCGTTGGGCAGCAATGTCACTAGCGGAGCAAATGCTGAACATTGGCAGCGAAGTGTCGCGGGCCAACCGTTGGCAGAGCAAAGGCAACATGGAGCAATGCCATCGTGCTGCCGACCGTGCCTTGGAGTTGCTTTCGCTCACCATCAACGCGCAACGCGGCAAGCACAATTTGAGTGAGTTTTGTCGTTTGTACGAAGTCCTTGCCGACTGCTATTACGGTGAAAATCTCTACCAAACCGACCCCGTCAAATTGCAACGATACTTTGACGTGTTTTATAAATAGTCACTATGCAGTTCAAAGACGTCATAGGTCAATCCGCCATCAAACAAAGGCTTATCCAAAGTGTGAGGGAAAACCATGTCTCTCACGCGCAACTCTTTTTGGGTCCTGCCGGGAGCGGCAAGCTGCCTTTGGCCTTGGCTTACGCCCAATATATCCTCTGCCCGAACCGCACCGAGACCGACAGCTGCGGCGTGTGCCCCACCTGCCAGAAGATGCAGAAACTAGTGCATCCCGATTTGCATTTCGTGGTGCCTACGGCAGCAACAAAGAAGGTCAAGAGCAATCCCGAATCCGACCTCTTCATGGAGGAATGGCGAGAGTATGTCATTCAAAACCAGGGTTATGTCGATACTTCAAGCTGGTACACCTTCCTTGATGTGGAGAATAAGCAAGGCTATATGTCGGTGCGCGACGCTGCCTCGCTGATACGTAAGTTGAGCATGAAGTCCTACGAGGGCGAATACAAAATCGCCATCATCTGGATGGCAGAGAAGATGCGCGTCGATACAGCTAACAAACTGCTAAAGTTGCTTGAGGAACCGCCCGAGAAAACCATTTTCCTGCTCATCGCAGAAGACCAAGAGGAATTGTTGGCTACCATCAAGTCGAGGACGGCATTGGTGAAAATCCCAGCCCTTGACACTGTTTCAATTGAAATAGCTTTACAGCAACGTTATGGTTGCGATCCGCAGCAGGCCCACGATGCATCCATGATTTCGGAAGGCAACTGGCTGACGGCCTGCCAGTCGTTCAAAGATTTTGAAGACCACAAGTTTTTCTTCACCACCTTCCAGCAATGGATGCGCCTTTGCTTCCGTGCCGCCTATTCCGAACTGATTGATTTTTCCAACAACATCAAAACGCTTGGCCGCGAGAAACAAAAGGAATTGTTGGAATATGGTCTGCGTATCATCCGCAATTCATTGCTTTTCAACAACAACCTTGCGGAAATCGTGATGCTACCCAACGATGAAAAGACCTTTAACTCGAAGTTTGCACCATTCGTCAATCCTGCCAATCTGTCACAAATCGCTGAACTTTTTGAGGAAGCTATGCGCCAAATCGAACGCAACGGCTATGCACCGCTCATCTTCACCGATGTGAGTTTCAAGATGGTGGGGTTGCTGAAAAAGAAATAAACCTACTCAAAGACTTCAACCGTTCCCATTTCGAACTGGATGGGGTGGCCAGCCTCAAAATAACGCACATCGTGCAACACCTTGTCAAAGACATAGTTTTGGATGAGCACGAAGTCCTTACCGCCTTCGATGAGGGCATACATGCGGTCGCGGTCAATCTCACCATAGTCGCCGCCAAAGTCGGTCACGCCATTCATCACCAGTTTCTTGAAAGTCTTCATTTCCTTTGTATTGCCTTCCTTGTCCGTCAAGATGACATGATGGACGTATGGCGAACTCGTGATGCTGTCGATACGTTCCTGCGGCAAAGAGTTGGTAAACAAGGCCTCAAAACGGAGGTCGCCAAACGAGGACATGAAATTGATCACCTTCAATGTGTCGTAAGGCAATTCTTTGTTATCGCATAAACGTGTCAGTTTGTACTGATGTTTTCCCATGTTGTCGATGCGGAAACTGCCTTCAGGATCTTCGTTGAACTCGATGGCAACAGATTGAATGTCAGCCATGTTTTCGTGAAACACGGTGTGGTCGCGCCAATCGTCAGGGTTGGCGGTGAAACGCGTAGTGATAAACCCACGGAAGCTGGGTATGTAAACGATATAAGCCTTGTCAGCCCCTTCCTTGAGCATGAAGGTACCGCTACTGTCCATCGTGGCATCGCCCACATAAAACACCTTGGTGCGTTTCTCGTGATAAAACAGCTTGACCTTGTTGAACAAATTGATACGCGGCACGTTCTGGTAAATCTCCACCTTGGTGCTCTGCGACGCCAATTGTTTCACGATATTGTCGTGACTTGCCTTTGAAACGGGCATTTTGATGCGGATTTTATACAGCGTGGTCAGAAGGTACTGAACCTGCTTGGGATGAGCTCTGTAGGTCCCGTTGAGCACCCAACCTTGTGGCTCACGCTCAAGCAATGACTCTCTCTCTTTTCTGTCGGCCAAATAGATTTTGGTGACAGATGCCGTGTCCCAAACCTGAAAATTGGATTCCTCGCCACGGTTGGTCGAAATATAACGGTTGTTCCAAATCAAAACGCCCGCGATGACCACAAGCAACGCGGTAATGATTATCGTTATTCGATTGTTTTTCTTCATATTGGATTACTTTTTACTGTATTTCTTCTTTCTGATAAACGCCATGACAAAACCCAAGGCAATAATGAGGGCAATGGGCAGCAACGTATTGATAACCTGCCACTTGGTTCTTTCCTGATTGATTTTTGTCATGTCCAAAAGTCGCACCTTCAACTCGCGCGAACGGATGTCGATCAAGCCTTCGCCGTCCACCAGATAGCTGATGGCGTTTTCGATAAATTCCTTGTTGGCGTAAGTGTTTTGCGTGTATTGGTCGAAGCCCAAAGGCAGGGGCTTGCGGGTTCTAATGTCAATCTGATTGCGGATGATGTCGCCATCGGCTACCACAATCATCGCTGTCGGGAAGCTCTCTTCCATAAAGTCAGTGGCTTGGTCGTCAACGATTTCCTGAGGGATGCGGTTGGCATACAACGAGGGGAAACTGCCTTTCAACAAATAAGCCACATTTTTACCTTTCGAGCTGAACATGCGTTTGTCAGGCGTCTGGCGCAACATGGCCAACGAGATGAAGACGGGAGCTCCCGACACTTTGGTATAGTCCGAAGTCTTGAGTAACGGGATTTGGTCGACGCCATTGGCCGAAGTGGTGGCATCCATCGAGCTGACGAAATCGGCCTTGATGGCGTTCATATTGCGCACCATAGGATGATTGGATGCCGCCTGCAACAAGGGGAAATAGAACCAGCGGAAAAACTCCAATTGGGGCTGGCCAGCCACTTGACCCGTGCGAATCGGCAGCGAAGCACAAGTCAAATCCAGAAGCAGGTCACGATTGAGGCGAACGCCATATTTGAAGAGCATGTCGTCGAGATTGAGGTTCTGTTCCAATCCAATGGTGGATTCCTGGCTTTGCAAACTGTCCATCGTGGCAAGCACCGGCTCAACCAGCCACAACACCTTGCCCCCATGCATGATGTATTGGTCGATGAGGAACTTGTCGCGTTCATCGAAAGGCTGCGTGGGTTTAGCGATGATGATGGCGTCAAAGGACGGGAAGGCCTTCACTTCCTTTTCTTCATCTTGGGTACGGTGAATCAAAGCGTCAATCTTTCCGTTAATCTCAACACGGCCAACGTTGTAGTTTTGCGCCAAAGTCTGGGCGATGTCATACACATCCTGCTCGCTTAATTCGCCATGACCTTCGATGAAAGCAATGTTGGGTCTCGTCCGGCGGGTCACCTTCTTCACCGCGTCGATAAGGCGGAATTCGAGATTCTGCATCGAGGCGTTCAAGGCATCCTCCGATGACTGACCCAGCTGATTCTCAAGCAAATCGATGGCAATCTCCGTGTCATTGTGATAGCTCACCAATGCCCCAGGCCAAATCACCATCTGCTTCGAAGAGCCATCGCTATTCTTGACCACCACGTCCGTAGGATTCAATCCCGACTGATACAACTGCTTGTAAGTGTCGTTTCGTTCAGCGGCATCGGCACTCTCAGAAGGGTTAATAAACTCATAATCAATATATTTCGTATAAGCACGAAATTCATCCAACATCTCCTTGGTCTCGCGGCGCAACTTTTTGAACCCTGCCGGGAAATCGCCTTCAAGATACACCTTGAAATACACATAGTCGTCAAGGCCGTTGAGGATTTCTTTCGTCGTGGGCGACAAGGTATAGCGTTTTTCACTCGTCAAATCGAAACGGGTGAACACGTAGGAGCCAATCACATTCACCAAAACGACTATCGCCACCGTCACGAGGAAAGCGACGATTTGATTCTTTTTCAGATTCTTACGCTTGTTTTCCATCACTCACCTCCTTACCATTTGCGGCTTGCCAAAACCAGTTTCGTCGCACTAAGAAACAGCGCTATCACACTCAGGAAATACAACACATCGCGTGTGTCGATGACACCACGGCTCAGAGAACTATAGTGGGCGTTCATGCCCAACTGCTGGATGAACAGGTCGACACGGCCAAACAAAGAAAGCGAATAGATGAACTCAAAGCCAATCAACAGAAATCCACAGAGGAAAACCGAGATGATGAAAGCCAGTATCTGGTTGTTGGTCAGCGAACTGCAAAACACGCCGATGCTTACAAAGCTGGAACTGAGCAAAAACAGTCCAATATAAGAGCCCCATATACCACCGCTGTCAAGGTTGCCTTTTGGCAGACCAAGTTGAAACACCGAAAAATAATAGATGAAGGTAGGGATTAGGGCGAGCAACACCAAAGCCACACCAGCCAAAAACTTCGCCCAAATGATCTGCCAATCCGACAAAGGCTTGGTAACCAACATTTCAATGGTGCCTGTGCGGTTTTCCTCGGCAAAACTGCGCATCGTCACGGCAGGTACCAAGAACAGGAAGACCCAAGGTGCAAGGATGAAGAGGCTGTCCAAGTTGGCATAGCCGAAATTCAGCACATTGAAATCGCTTTGGAACACCCAAAGGAACAGGCCAGTGATGAGCAGAAACACCACAATCACCATAATGCCAATCAATGAGCTGAGGAAGTTGCTGATTTCTTTCTTAAAAAGAGCGTACATACGCAAAAGTTATTGAACTTGACGATTTATAGAATTGAGGCGCAAAAATACGAGTTTTTTCCTATTTTTGCTGCATTATCCAGCATAAATCTCCATGAAGCAACTGAAACCACTATTGCTTTTGATAGGATTCGGACTTCTCCTCTGTCAGTGCCAACCCAAAAACGAGGGGATGCCTACGGAGCAACTCTATGCTGAATTCCAACAACCCGCTTCGCAATACCGTCCTTTTGTGCGTTGGTGGTGGAACGGCGACAAAGTGGAGGCTGAAGAGCTGGTTCGTGAGCTGCGACTCCTCAAAGAAGCTGGCATCGGCGGCGTGGAAATCAATCCCATTGCCTTCCCGACGTACTGCGATAGCATCGGTAAAGTTTCACTGCAATGGCTCAGTCCCGAATGGATTAATATGTTGAAAGTGTGTTTCGACGAAGCCAAACAACTCGACATGACTTGCGACCTACTTGTAGGCTCAGGCTGGCCTTTTGGTGCTGAGTTCCTCAAAGAGGATGAGCGGGCACAAATTATCGTCAACTATGCGGAAACTATAACGGGGCCAACGACTTTGACCATCATCCGTGACAGTCTTTGCGCGAAAGCCATGCCCAAGGTGAGCTCGCCTTACAAAGGCAACACCAAAGAGTTGATGCTGCTGAAGCTTTATCCTAATCCTGCTTCAACTATTGAAGATAGGATTACAATATGGTCGGCCCTTCGACGGGCTCAGGGGCCTTTGCCTGATAGCGTCTTTACCATCGAAGTCCCTGAAGGAGAATATACGTTGGCTGCCTTGGTAAAAATCAACGGATTCCTTGAGGTCATCAACGGCGCACCTGGGGCGGCAGGTCCCGTGCTTGACCACTTCTACACCGAGGCGGTCAACCGATACCTTTACAATATGTCGGACAAGATTGAGGCACAAATTGGGCCGCTGAAAGGGAATATCCGCGCTCTCTTCACCGACAGCATGGAACTCGAAGGTGCCAATTGGACAAACGATATGGCCGAGGAGTTCGAAAAACGTTACGGCTACGACATCACCAAATGGCTGCCTTTCCTACTTTTCAAAATCGGCTCGATGGGTAGCGCACTCAACTACAATCCTGTAGCCCCCGTGACAGAAGACTTCCAAAAAGAGATCCAACGCGCCCGCTACGATTTTGAGGACTTCAAGGCCCAGCTGATGCAGGAGCGGTTTACCAACACCTACCTTGAATGGTGCCATCAACTCGGTGTGAAGGCCCGTGCCCAAGCCTACGGCCGCGGATTCTACCCCTTGGAGAACGCCATGGGCTACGACATCCCCGAAGGCGAGTCGTGGACCACCAACTGGCTGCGCCACAAGCCTGGCGAGGAGATGTCGGAGACTGATTATCGCCGTGGTCGTGCCTACACCATGGTCAACAAGTTCGTTTCGTCGGCTGCCAATCTCGCAAGCAACCGCACCATCAGCTGCGAGGAAATGACCAACACCTATACCGTGTTCAACATGAGCCTTGACCAGCTGAAAATCGGGGGCGACCAATCGGCCATGTCGGGCGTGACCCATAGTGTCTTCCACGGCTTCAACTATTCGCCCAACCTCGAAGTGCCTTTCCCTGGCTGGCTTCGCTATGGTGCCTTCTATAGCGAACGCAACAACTGGTGGCCGTATTTTCATCTCTATAACGAGTACAAGGCACGTCTCTCCTACGCCTTGCAACACGGCACCTATTATGCCGACATTGCCATCCTCAATCCCGAAAACGACATGTGGAGCACCATCGGGATGCAAAACGAGCCTTTCCCTAACACAACTCGCGCGCCTTACAAAACTATGATTTGGGAAGCCATAAACAAATGTGGCGGTGGCGTGGATTATGTGAGCGAGAACATCATCAAGCAATCGACCATTAAGAAAGGCAATCTTTGCTTTAACCAACGGAAACACAACACATTGTTCCTCATCGATGTGGAAAGCCTCCATCCTGAAACCGCCGAGCAGCTGCTGCGTTTTGTGGAGACAGGTGGCAAGATTCTTTGCATTGACACCATCCCCTACCAGTCATTGGGGTTGCCGCAACACCATAACGAAAACGATTCCCTCGTGAAAGCCACCATGGAAAAGGTCATGCAGCACACGGATCATTTCGTATTCGTTGAACCACCCAAGGAGGGTTTCATCCTTTGGTACGACAGCCTGATGCACAGCCAAAACCTGCCACACTATTTGGACATCGAGAGCCCTGACCCGTATGTCATGCAGAACCGCTACACCACCGATGACGGTAGCGAGATGGTATTGCTCAGCAACAGCCATCGCTATAATGCTCACCAAACCAAAATCACTTTCGATAAGATTTTGACACATCGGCGACAAGCCCAGATTTGGGATATGCAGACTGGTAAACGTTATGCATTACCTTTGGATGAAGACAACAGTTATACTTTCGACTTGGGTCCTGTAGAGTCTGTGTTTATCGTTTTTGAAAAGACAAAACCTATCGACCTTCCGACATGGCAGCCACTACACCAATGGATAAAAGAAATGCATCCTATTGATCTTTCAACGGGTTGGAATGTCACGCTTTGCCATAGTCTTTTGCACGATACTATCAATGCCCAATTCGACAGCTTGTTTGACCTGAAGGATAACGAAGAATACCAGCATTTTTGCGGCACCATCGTTTATCGGAAAACCATTTGCATGGATAGAGAAGATGTGCACACCGTTTCTACAATATTGGATTTAGGCTTGGTGGAAGGCGTTTCCGAAGTATTGGTTAACGGACAATCCTTAGGTGTGCAATATTTTGGCCGCAGACTATATGACCTAAGCGAGGCCATCCATGCAGGCCAAAACGACCTCGAAATCCGCGTGACCACCACAATGGGTAATTACCTCAAGACCTTTAGCCGCGAGGAAAACCCGACCACTTGGATCTATGTCAATCATCCCAGACGAGACCAACCTTTGCAACCCATGGGATTATTGGGACCTGTGAGAATATTTAAACTTAACATACAATGAAAAGACACCTCATCACCTTCTGTCTCTCCCTGCTAATCGGCCTACAAGCCTTAGCGCAAGACCCAAAACCCACCTACAACGCCTCCAAATTCGGCATCCGTAGCGACGGCGTGACCATGAACACCCGTAGTATCCAATACGCCATCGATTGGATAGCGGAACAAGGCGGCGGCACCCTGCGTTTCTGGGTGGGTCGTTATCTGACAGGTAGCATCCACATGAAATCCAACGTGACCATCGAGCTGGTGGAAGGTGCCGTGCTCGTCGGGAGCACCAATCCTTTCGACTACGACCGCCTCAACGCCACCAACGACCACGCCCTCATTTTGGCTGAAGGTGTCGAAAACATCCGGCTTATCGGCTACTACAATAGTGGTGGCGTCATCGAGGGCCAAGGACGCGAGTTAGGCAACAACTGCACCGACCTCGTGCATAAAGGCCTGATGAAAGACAAACTGAGCAACGACCGCGTCGGAGAGGGTTTTCGTCCCAGGCTGTTGATTTTCAGGGAATGCAAGAACGTCGAAGTCGACAATGTCACCTTCCGCAACGCAGCCAACTGGGTCACGATGTACGACCAATGCGAGAACGTCAAAGTCAACAATGTGCGCATCCAAAGCACGGCGTTTTGGAACAACGACGGCATTGACATCGTGGACTGCGACGGCTTCGTGCTAACCAATAGTTACATTGATGCCAGCGACGACGCCATCTGCCTTAAATCACATAGTGCCAAGAAATTGTGTCAGAATGTAGAGGTACGCAGTTGTACTGCCCGCAGTAGTGCCAGCGGTATCAAGTTTGGCACCATGGGTGCAGGAGGATTCAAGAATGTGCGCATTATCAACAATACGGTTTACGACACCTACCGCAGTGCAATCACCATCCAGAGTGTCGATGGAGGTATCTGCGAGAACATCCTCGTCGACTCACTCTATGCCACCAACGTGGGCAACGCCATCTATCTCAATATCGGTGCCCGACGCGACAAACAGAGTTTCATGGACGGCATCACCATCCGCAACTTGACCTGCGAAGTGGCTGCCACCAAACCAGATGCAGGCTACGAATACGAAGGTCCCATCGAAGACCTGCCGCGCAACATCTCACCTTGCGGAATCATCGGACTGAAAGACAACAAGATAAAGAATGTCACATTGGAGAATATCGAAATCATCTTCCCAGGTGGCGGTAACCCATATTATGCATATATCGGTCTCGACGAGTTGGACAAAGTGCCCGAGATGCCCAAAGCCTATCCTGAGTTCTCACAACATGAGGAGTTGCCCGCCTGGGGATTTTTCGTTCGCCATGTAGAAGGGTTGGTGATGAAAAACATTACGCTTAAAGCCTTGAAAAAAGATTATCGAACCGCCATTGTCCTTGATGATGTCAAGAACCACAGCATAAGCGAACTCAAGGTGGAAGAGCCCGAGGGGACACAAAAAGAAGCGATTTTTGAACGCAAATAAGCCTTATCCGTATTTGAAAAATTCTTACAAATCCGCAAACTCCTTTGAAAATCAACGCATTAAAAATGTAATAATCTTATTTTCAATCATTTATGAATTTCCGTTGAATTTTTTATTATCTTTGCGTTCGATTTTGAAATCGAAAAACCAACAATAGCATAAATTTCAACGAATTATGTACCAAATTTTTAAAGACCAACTCGAGAAGTCAAAACTCATCATTTCCGGAGTAAAACGCAACCAACGCCTCGGACGCGATGCCGGCGTGGAAGAAAGCGTAATGCAGAAAATGGAGGAAGACTGCAAGCGTTTGGAAGCCATTTCTGCCGAAATCGACAAACTTCATGAAGAACTCCGCAAAAAGAGCGATGAAGCCCATGTTGCCCTCAACACATTGAAAAACAGGACACAAACCGTCAAAAAAGCTATCAAAACAAAATATGACCAAACTTGGTGGACCAAGTTCGGCATCCCCGATAGGAGATAACCTCATTTAAGATTATGAACTTAGAACAGCCGCTTCGATTGAGGCGGCTTTTTTGTGCGAATTACCACCTTCTCCTCCCTTTTCAGAGTGGTGGCAAAGAGATAAACAGCATCGCCATCCCCGATTTTCAAGGCTTTTCGCAACTCGACCACCGAAAGCGGGAAATTGCGCACGGCAATGCTGGCCTTGTCTACGTCAGGAAGCATGTTTTGTTTCAGTTTCTTGTTAAAATGCGCCCAACTTTCCACCTCAAAAATGCGTCCCGGAAAATCTGAAATCAGTTGCTCTGAAGTATATAAATTACTGTTTTTATGCAATTTAAGCACATTGTATCGCTCGGTCAGCAATTTGAAACAGCCTGCCTTCATTAGCGCGGGGTTGGGCTCGTAAAGATAGTTTAATACGCCATCAGCGATGCTGCAACTGCAATTCCTTTCTTCTTCCTGTGCAAACCGAACCTCTTGCTGATCCGTCAAAAGGTTGACACAAACAAACTGTGCTTCTCCTTGATAATCACGCTCAAGAATGAAATCCAACTCCTTGCATTCGTTGGCCACTGCCACCACATGCACTTCTTTTACATGGCGAAGTGTTTCCAAGGCTTTACTGATATCGAGCATTGGCGACAGTTTTACCATAACACACTCGGCTTTCTGCAAAAGAAGGTCCTGCAAAGCACCAACGTCAGGTGTACAATCGGCTATGGAAACGGTTTTGCGGCCGTGTTCATCTCGTCGGGCAGGATCAATGAAAATACAATCTTTTGGCTCACAATGTTTTAAATAATCCTCAGCCGTTTCATTCCACACCTTTACATTGGCTTTCAGGACTGAGTAATTATGCCTGGCCAAATCACAGAGCTCGGCTTGCCACTCCACATAATCGGTTTGTTGGAAATGTTGAGATATATAAAAGGTGTCGACGCCCAAACCACCTGTCAGGTCAGCGAGGCTCTGGCCTTGCAATAGCGTTGCCTTGTATTGTGCAGTGGCTTCAGACGAACATTGCTCAATGGAAAGATGTGCGGGAAACAACAAATCTTCATTCTCAGCCCATTGCGGCACCTTCTTCTGCAACAATTGTCGAGCGGCAATCTGCCTCAACGCCAATGAAAAGTCAGTGCCGACGGGTGCCTTTTTCAAGGCAAGCGTCGGCACGTCGGCATTCAGGTTTTCCCTGATGAATTGTCGTGTTGTATCGTTCAAACTCAAATCTTCTTCAGATTCATCACCTCGAGGTCGGTGAGGAAACGCCACTCACCACGGGGAAGTTTGTACTTGTCGAGACCAGCAAACATCACGCGGTCGAGCTTCGTCACTTCGTAGCCAAGATGTTCGAAGATACGACGAACGATGCGGTTACGGCCCGAATGGAGTTCAATGCCAATGCTCTTCTTGCTGTCATCGTCTTGGTCGTAAGCGATGTTGTCGGCAGCGATAGGGCCATCGTCCAGCTCGATGCCTTCGGCGATACGCAGCATATCATTCTTGGTCAAAGGCTTGTCAAGGATGACATGATAGAGCTTCGGAATCTCGCTGCTAGGATGGGTCAACTTCTTGGCCAAATCACCATCGTTGGTGAACAGCAGCAAGCCAGTGGTTTGCTTATCGAGACGACCAACAGGATAGACACGCTCAGGGCAGGCGTTCTGCACGAGTTCCATCACGGTGTCGCGCTCATACGGGTCGTCAGAAGTGGTGATGTAGCCTTTAGGCTTGTTGAGCAAGATGTAACGGAGTTTCTCGCGATTGAGGGTCTGGCCTCCGTAAACCACTTTGTCATTGGTCTTCACTTTGTAACCCATTGTGGTAATCACCTCATCGTTTACCATGACGCAGCCGGCCTTGATAAGATCGTCGGCTTCACGGCGCGAGCAGATGCCACAGTCGGCCAAGTATTTGTTCAAGCGGATTTCACCAGTAGCTTTCGGGCGGTCATACATCGGGTCTTTCTCCCTGACGTAGCCCTTGCGGCCACGGCGTGGTTCTTCTTCGTCATCGTTGCGGCGACGGTCGCGAGGACGGTCGTCAAAACGGCGGTTGCCACCACGAGGACGGTCTTCATCAAAACGACGACGCGGACGGTCTTCGTCAAATCTACGACGCGGTTTATCATCATCATGGAAACGATGCTCACGCGGTTTGTCGTCATCGAAACGACGGCGTGGACGTTCGTCATCATCGAATCTGCGGCGAGGACGGTCGTCGAAGCGACGTTCGCCACGGGGTTTGTCATCATCAAAACGGCGCGACCTTGGGCGGTCTTCGTCGTTGAAACGGCGACGCGGACGGTCGTCATCATGGAAACGACGCTCACGCGGTTTGTCGTCATCAAAGCGACGGCGTGGACGCTCATCATCATCAAATCTGCGGCGAGGGCGCTCTTCGTCGCTAAAGCGGCGACGCGGACGCTCGTCATGTTCGTCATCGAAACGACGACGGGGACGGTCACCAAACTTACGGTCACCAAATCTACGGTCGCCTCGATTGTCATCAAATCGGCGTTCACCTCTCGGCTTATCGCCAAAGCTTCTCTCTTCATGTCCTTCTTCGTCACCGTCACGGTGATAAAACTTGAAGGATCTCTTCTGTTGGAACAATTCACGTTCGTCAACAGGCTTTCTGGTGCGCGGACGCTTGCCAGATCTTTCGTTGTCAGTCATTTATGATATTGTATTAGTGATAAAAAAACCTCATTCCGTCGCGGAATGGGCGGCAAAAGTACGAATAATTTGGGAATTAACCCTTAATCGCCAAAATTATTAATTCTTACCCTTGGAAAATCCTTTTTCAACTGGCTGATTTTCTTCTCTTTTTGAAGCTCAAACTTCTTGTAAGCCTCACTCTCAGGGAACAATGGCCTATGTTGCAACATCTGTCGCAATTCAGCAGCAGCTTGCATGGCAGGCTTTTCCTTCAGGTCAATGGCGAAATCGGTAAAGCGTTCCCAAATGTAACGAACAGCCTGCTCGGTGGGATGCACCATGTCTTCCTTGTAGAAACGATAATCGCGCAACTCGTCCAAGAGAATTTCGTATGCGGGGAAATAATGCGCATTGCCAAAAATCTTGCACACTTCATTCACAGCCAACAGCAAAGCTGCTTTGCTCAGTTGGTTCTCATGCAGCCCGTCTTTCAGATGGCGCAATGGCGAAATGGTGAAGATAAACTGCTTTTCAGGATGCTGTTGAACGATTCCTGAAAGGTATTGTGAAGATTGTCCTACCGAAAGAAACTGTCTTTCAAACTGATGAGCAGGTAGTTTATGGCAGTTGGAAACCACTTCTTGGGTTTCCTTGTTCCAGAAAACCCATGAGGTTCCCAAACTAATGACGACCCACTTGGAGCCCAAGAAATGCGCATGAGCTTCGGCTAAGCTCTGGTTCACTTGTTGCAGCAACGCCTCTTCAGTAGTGTTCCAAAACGCCGTATTGTGGCTGAAAGTGCAGTATTGTCCCTCTCCTACGGCTATCACATCCTCATGGCAAAATGGATGTCCGCTATCCAAACGCTGAACCGACTGTGCGATGCTGGCTGGATTGTAGAGCACACCGAAAGGATTCACCATGGCATCGAAGCCCAAGCCACGGCAAATGCCACCAACCTCATCGGCAAAGCAGGAGCCTAGGAAGAGCAGGCCGTCGCCGTAAGCGATGGTCTGCTCCAAAGGATTAATACTTATTTCTGTCAGAAGCTTCATGTCTAGATTGCTTCGTTCCTCGCAATGACGCGAAGCGTCGTAAGTTAATGGCCCATGAGGAACCTTTCCACCTCAATGCCCGCCATGGCACCCGTACCAGCAGCCACGATGGCCTGGCGATAGATGCGGTCCTGGCAGTCGCCGCAAGCGAAAATGCCTTCCACGTTGGTGGCCGTCGACTTCGGCTTGGTGATGATGTAGCCTTCCTCATCCATGTCGAGGATGCCCTTGAAAGGCTCGGTGTTAGGTGTGTGACCGATGGCTTCAAAGAAGCCATCCACATAGATGGTGCGCTCTTCCTTTGTGTCGCTGTGATAGAGCACGGCACCCTTCAACTTCTTCATAAAACCTTGCTGCTCGCCGAAAAGCTCCTTGGTCTGATGCTTCCACAGAACCTCGATATTGGGCGTGTTCAACACACGGTGCTGCATGGCCTTGGAGGCACGCAACACGTCGCGACGGACGATTAGATAAACCTTATTGCAGAGTTTGGCCAAATACGTGGCGTCTTCACAAGCCGTGTCGCCACCGCCCACTACCGCGACATCCTTACCTTTATAGAAGAAGCCGTCGCAGGTGGCGCAAGCCGACACGCCGCCGCCCTTAAACTCTTCTTCGGTAGGCAAGCCGAGATAACGGGCAGCAGCACCAGTGGAAACAATAATAGAATCGGCCAAGAGTTCGCCATCATATTCCGTTGTCACCTTGAAAGGACGTTGGCTGACATCGATACCGGTAACTTCGCCTTCGCGAATCTCAGCACCAAAGCGCAATGCCTGTTGACGGATGTCTTCCATCATGTCAGGGCCATTAATACCCTTGGGATAGCCAGGAAAATTCTCGATTTCGGTGGTCTGGGTGAGCTGACCGCCAGGTTGCATACCCTCGTAGACGACAGTTTTTACATCGGCACGACAGGTGTAAATGGCTGCAGTGTAGCCCGCAGGGCCTGAGCCAATAATAAGACATTCAACATGTTCCATATTCTAAAGTTTAGAGTTTAGGGGTTAGTATATAGAGTAATTTTATGCAAAAGTAACTTTTTTTTCGGAAAGTGAACAACAAATCAAAAAACATTCGTATCTTTGCAGCCGCAAACGCAATCGGGGTGTGGTGCAGTTGGCTAGCATTCTTGCATGGGGTGCAAGCGGTCGCCCGTTCGAGTCGGGCCACTCCGACAAAAAGGGACAACAGGTTATCTGCTGTCCCTTTATTGTTTTATTCATTGAACAATGTTTTCTGTCAGCTACGAAAAGCAGGAAAGCCTTTGCAATATGTAACGAAAACAGGTTTCACCATTAGAAAAGTTGAAATCATCTTGAAAGAAACTGAAGGAAAATCAAAGAATTATCTTTGACAAAGAATTTAATAGTATAATAGTACAAATGTACTTTTTATCTTACACTATCGTATGATAATACATTATCTAACAATTGTTTAAGCGCTTCCTTGTCATAATTATACCACCAATAGAAATTTTCTTTTGGCATATATGCTTGAACGGTTTTCGCATCACCGCTTTTGTTTTCATAAGAATATGTTCCCACAAAAACATACTTACCATCCAAGCGTTTACTATCATAATATACTTCTGTTTTTGTACCTGTCAGAGGAGTAATATGGATGATATAATAAACATTCCAATTATCATCCAAAGCCAAACACGCTGAAAACTCTTCCAAATTTGTTAGTGTTTGGAAACATTCAACATTTAACCACTTTTCTCCATTTTGGTCAGTCTTCATAGGCGTGCCAGTTGTTTGTTGATGATAGGCACAACTACTGAATACTATTCCAAACGCAACCAAGCATACAAATATAAACTTTTTCATATTTTCAATAATTATAATTCATTATTCTATTTTTGTCAATGAGTATAGTATTATCTTAACTGCAAAAATACAAAAAACCAAATACAACAAATCATTTAATAAGATTTTCTTGTCTTTTATATCATTCAAATCTAACTTATTAAATCCTCACAAAAAAAGTCATTAGTGAGCGCCTATTAAGTAATATATGGATACAAAGTTGGTTTTGACACACTCAAAGATTTCCTGGATTGCTTCGTCGTTCCTCCTCGCAATGACGCGCATCAACAAAAAAAGGACGCCCGAAGACGTCCTTTTCCATTGTCATAAGCAAACCATCAATATTCCCAGAGGCTCTGTTCGAAGTCGAACATTTCGTTCTTGATGCGCTCCGATTCGTAGAGGGCGTCAATGTTGAAAGCATAGGAGTTGATGTAGCGGTCATAAACGTTCTCTTCCTTGATGATGTAGCTGTCGAAGATACGTTTTTGAAGGACTTCGTCGTATGTGCGACGCTGGGCCGAGTTGTTGCGGTTGAAGGCGAAAGCCTTAGCCAGCACGTCGCGCGACTCCTCATAAGGAATCCAGCACACCTGAGAGAGACCACCGTCATCGTCGACAACGATGGGACCCAAAGCGATGATGCGAACCAAGAACTGCGACAATTTCTTGTCGAAATACCAGTCTTCCTTAATTCTCAGACGGGTCACATTAATCATACGATCCTTGAAAACAATCTCATTCGGCACTTCTTCACCGTCTTTCCAAATGACCGGCGGGTCGCCAATCTTGACGTTTTCCTTTTCAAAGTCTTCGCGAGTCAAAGGAGTCACCATATCGTCAATGTTGTTCTCCACACGATAAGGCGTGATGTCACCGCTGTTGATGCCATCATAAACCACCGTGATGAAGTTTCTCCAGTCCTCGGTCGGATTGATTGGATAGTAGAACACTTGGTTGATCTTCTGACGGAAGTCGATTTCCCTGATCACCGTCTTCTTCCACATGACATTGGATTCATCGATTTCGGGCAACGGCGAGGGAGCCTTTTCGTTCATGATTTGCTGCTGACCAGAGAGGATGCTGTTCTTCGGCGGCTTGATGTCGGTCGTCTGGGCATTCAAGCACAGGCTGCCAAAGAGCGCCACAAGGGTCAACATGGAAACAAGTGTCTTTTTCATCTTATAAAGGTTTAAATTGTTTACTTGATTTCAACACCGATAGGTGTGTCGAGGGTCTTTACTTTGCCATCGTTACCTCTCACCTGAATAGCCGTGAAGAGGAAGGTATCACCAATATTGGATTGGTTGATGGCAGTCTTCATCTCATCGGTGAAGGCACCGCTGCTGGCCTTGGCTTCCTTGGTAGTACCACTCTTGGTCTTGTAACGGAAGGTGTAACCAACCACATCGTAATGTACGCCGTCGAAGTCAAAGTCCTTCATCTCAGCTTCCACGCGGTTGGCAGCGAGCAGAGCGCTTTTCGACACGAGGCCGTTCACCACGTTACGGATAAGAGCCGTAGGCTTGGGCAGGTCTTTCACGCGGAACTTCATGCTACCAAGGCTTGAACCAGCTGAACTGACGTTAATGGTCACTTCGTTGGCCTCGCCGGGACGCAGGTTATAAGTTCCGTTGCCCGTTCTGGTCAATGAACCGCTGCTTGCAGTGGCACTGATTTCACCACCGACACCGCCACCGACGGCAATCGGGTTGTCGATACCACGATACACAACGTTCATCTTAACGGCTGAAACGCTAACCGCAGGAGGAGCCACTGTGAATGAACCTTGGAAGGGATATTCTGCCATTTGGTTAGTGGTAGGATCAAGCATGTCGATGACACCAGTGTAGTTGTGGGTACCAACGCCAACATTCCATTCCAACGGAATCACGCCTTGGGCATTGCTTGTATATTCTTTCTCAGCACCGCCGTCGAGTTTGACGCGGGCGGTCAGTTGTGAGTTCTTCCAAGCAGTCACCATAGCCTGAGCCTTGTAGGTCTGGCCAGAGAGGAGGTAGCCACTCTCGGCAAACACACGTGCACCAACCTCATCGAAGGTGAAGTCTTGGGCGTGGATATTCGTCATCAATTGGGTGACAGCATTCAATTCAGCGGTTTGGGCTTCAGAGATGATCTTGTTCAAAAGGGTCACGTCGGCGACCAGCACAGTGTGGTGGAAGTTGTTGTACTCCCAGCTGTCCTGCACCGGGTCGGTCATACCAGGATAGTAACTAATCTTAGCTCCATAATATTCTCCTTTAAGAGGGAGTTTCTTCAGGCTGCTTTCAGCATAGCCTTGGTCCATAACATATTGCTTGGTACCATAGATACTGTCCGTGATAAGTCCGATTTCATGGATATGTTCGGGACCCATGGCATTAACGACTTGGCCACGGAAGTGGCGAATCTTTTCGGAGAGCTCGTAAGCTTTACCGCCGTTGCCCGGACCTTCGGGGTTACCCATCATGTATTCGGTAGGACGATTGTAGTTGTCTCTTGACTTCACCTTCGAGGTATTAATATCGTATATTCTACGACCATTCCTCAAGGTATCGGTATTTTTCAGCAGACCTCTTTCAAGAGCCATTGACACGGCCTCGGCAGGAGTCTCAGCCTTGTCGCACTCAATCTTCTTGACCAAGTCCCACTTGAGGGCCTCGACATAGTTGATGAGGTCAGTGGCTTCCTCTCTCAGGGCTTGAGCCTGTTCCCAGTAAGGACCGACTTTTTCCTGATCAAGGCCATATTGCTCCTCGAAGGCAGCGTATTTTTGGGAAATCTGATTCGAAAGGGTGATGTTGGTGGTCTGTACACCGTTGTTCACCGTATCGAAGGCATCCAAGATGTCCTTCGAGACATTCATGGCTAACAAGGCAGTGTAGACCAGGTACATCATACCGATCATTTTCTGTCTTGGGGTTTCTTTTGCGCCTG
>JAEEGH010006999.1_pt1 | contig 27340 bp, 31 predicted proteins | sample 9134181 | NCBI WGS metagenome assembly JAEEGH01 (sample SAMN16246544, study PRJNA631951) | gut metagenome | biome: gut microbiome; feature: rumen; material: DP-attached | host: Bos | place: Iran: Karaj | collected 2018-10 | reverse complement strand
TACTCTACAGGACTAACATTTTCAGCAGAATCAAAGTCAAACTTTCCTTCTGAAAAATCGCAACTCATGAATCTATTTGAACCATTACCAGCAATCAATAATTGATCAAACAGAATTTTGCCTGAATAGTCCTCTTTGGACAAGTCTTCCTCTATGTCCTTAATATAATCCCCAAAATTATTACAAGAAAGACATAAAACATACTTATGATAATCAACATCTTTTGTATCTAAAATAACAAAATTAGACATGTTTTTATCCTCCTAACTTCTATATAAACGTTCCGTAGGTTATTTAATCAATGATGTACTTTTTTATTGGTGATTTTTAAAATTAATTACATATTTTAGAGATAATGCAAATGAAGGTAAACATGATATAACGCCTATTAACTCATACCCTAACAAAGTCATTATTATTCCTGAAATAAAAAATAAGATTATGAGAAAAATCATCACATGAAAGACATGAATAAAATTTTTGAGGCTCTTATCAATATTATCTTTTTTCATATCTAACTGTTTATTAGCAATCTGAAATTCAGTGTCGTGTTCTTTAAAAATAAATTCAAGAACCTTATCCATTGTTCCTGCTTTTATTCGTTCATACTTTTCCATTTCTGACGCAGGAGGCAACGGTCCTGATATAACTTGATGGCTTATAATGGTAGGACTGTGCATTTCATTATTATTTCTTGCTGTCTTCATTTGCGTCCTTTGCGTCCTCTTCGTTAATAACTGTTATTGCTCTTCTCATTCTGTCACCAAGTTTCTCAAAATAGTAACCAATTCCAATTTGTTTTTTTCTTTCTCTGATAGCATCTAATTCAGCAAAAAGATCATCCATTTCTTTTTGAGCCTGATCAACTTTGTTTTGCAAACTATCCCAAGAAAAATCAGACCAAAAATCACTAAAAGTATATTTGCTTGACTTTGGTTCATCTAAATCTTTCAAAAGACTCATAACATATTCTCCTTTAATTTAAAACTATTTTATAGTTCTGAATATAGTTGATCTCGATACACCTAATTCACTTGCAATTTTAGATATAGGGATACCCTGAGACATCATTTTTCGGCAATTTTCTAATTTTTCACCACAAAGTTTTTTAGGGCGACCTGGCTTATACTGCCCTCTTTTTTTTGCTGCTTCTATTCCCTCTTTTTGCCGAGCTCGAATCACTTGCAGTTCAAACTCGTGTATTCCTCCTAACACCTGTAGCATAAGCTTTGCCATAGGATTAGCAGAATCTTGAGAAAATTCCATTGAATTTGTAACAAAATGAACAGTACAACCTTTAGCAGTAATATCATTGACAATATCTAATAAATCCTTCAGGTTACGTGCCAACCTATCAAGAGAATGAACATAAACATGATCACCTTCTCTAATGTACTGCAACATTGCCTGTAATTGCGGACGCTTACTATTCTTTGCAGAAATCTTTTCTTCAAAAACCTTATCAAAGGTCATACCATCCAACTGACGATCAGTAGATTGGTCAAATGATGATACTCTTTTATAAGCAATATTTTGATAGTTCATATGTTTCAAAATTCCTGAATAGATATTTTTGCAACACTTTTGTTTCATTATATACAAAAAGGTATTTTTGCAACACAAATTTTAGTGTAAAATATGAAGCGAAACGGAGTTGCATAATGTATACTTTTTGCAACATCTTTTTTTGCATCAAACATAGATTATTACAGTATAAAAAATTATAAAGGGATAAAACAATGAAAAAGCAATTTCTTCTGATTGGCTTGTTTTCTGTAGCTCTAGCAGGATGTAATCTGCTTCCACCATTAGGTAACATAGGTAGCACCAACAGTTCATCGTTGACTTCAGCCGAAACTGTTGATAGTAATCCGGTACTAGAAGAAATGTGCTACACAGCCAAGAAGAACGAAGCTAAAGCCAAAAAATTGTATCGAGGTAAAGTTGTGTCTGCCCGAGGAAGATTGAGCATAAGTGAAAATTATGGTGACGGCTATCATGGATACGTTCACATTACTACTCGTGATTTTCACATTTCCTTAAATATGAGTTCCAAAAAGAACCTAGAAGATTATGAGGAAGGGCAGATTGTGGATTCAGGCAATGTTAAAGTTTGGGCTGTATCTGTTGATAATCCTATAGGTGGTGAATTTGGTACCGGTAAATACCTTTGTTTTGTAAACGGGGAATAACTAACAAAGGATAATTCAAAAGTTTAAAATAAAAGGGCAACATTACAAATGATGCCCTTTTATTTTACGGACTAATATGATCTTGATAACTACTAATCAAGATTGATTTAAACTCTAAACTATCGTCTTCGTCCATGTTTTGGTTTATTTTGCTCTATCTAAAAACCCTAGGTTTTTTCATCGTTTTCTGTTCTTCCAAAACAGTTTCCTGTTTTTGCTCAGTAACGTTATTTTGAACCATAGAATTATCTGCAGAACCAATATCAAAGATACTTCTTTGAAACAGAGTTCGTTGCTGTTCATGCTTAATGGCATACTGCTCTTTCAAGTTTTCAACAGTAGGATTAACACTTATTACAAGCGGTTCACTTATTGATTCTGGAATATAATTCCCTGCTTGATCAAACTGTACAGTTCTTATAGTATCTATAGATAACACCGTTCCATTACAGTCTTCATCTATACATCCAGTAGCAGCTAAACTTTTTGAAAAAGCTTCCTTTGCTTCTTCAAGCGAGTCAAAACAGCAAGCATGATCTGTAATAATATGAGTTTCAGACTTCAGAGTTTCTTCCTCCAGGTAACATAAACCTGATTCTTTGTTGGTTATAGCAAAGTTCTGTTCCGGTTTTAGATCATTTCCAAAACACTGCCAGCAGAAAACATATTTAAGGTTATTATCATTAACTTCTTGAGAATTTTCTTTAGATATTGTGTTAGGAATTACAACTGATACGTTATAAGTTCGTTCAAATTCCTGAACTACATTTTCCTTCCCGTTTTGTAATTGTTCAAAGAGTTCAGATATTTTGGTTGAATTAAATTCTCTGTTATCGTCCATTACACGGGTCTGATAAGACGCAAGAATTTCTAACACCGGATCAGTATGCAATCTTGAAATTATTGCCTTGCTAGACTCTGCTACATCCTTTCCGTATGTAGCAAGATTATACTTATCAATAGCCGGTTGCCATTTATTTGCCAAGTGCAAACCAAAAGCATTACGCATGGTATCTGAAGAAGTAATAATATCTGGACGCTGATCTGCATTGTGAGCATCTATTGCCATCGTTTTCAACGTATTTGTGAAGTCTTTTACCATTTCATCAGGAAAATATTTATAATCAGATTCACTTGAAAGTCTAATGTTTTGTTCGTTCTCAAAAAATTTGACAGTCATAAATGAAGCAAATTGGATATAATTCTCCGGTTCAGATACATTAAATTCTTTGACCGACTGCAGTTCCGGTTCTGAAGGAGCATTAGCCTGTTTAACTTCTTTGTTTTGAATTTCTTCCTCAGTATCATTTTGCGAATTCTCTGAGTTAACCTGATTAGCAGCTGTATGATTTAGTTCATTACTATGAATAATCTGATATTTACGCAATACATCCTCATAATCTGTTATAAGTCCACTAAACCTTGTAACATCATGATCATAGGTTATGTAAAGTTTCTGTGTTTCCGGTTCGAGCACTGCCATATTTTCAGTTGCATATTTAACCTGTTCATCATTCTGCGTATTCAGGTATATACGGTCACTGATAGATTGCATCTCTTCAGGATGTGCAAGTTCATATTGCTGAACTTCTTTATTTAAGTAACTCTGAGCATCAAATCCTGACTTGAGAGCTCCTATAAGTTCATCTCTGAATTTTTCTTTATCATTTGTTTTATCAATAGCCCTATACCAGCTACCGAGATACCCCATAAGCTGCTCTGCTGCCTTTCCATCCACTAGATTCAAATCACGACAGATCAAATGTGAACCTAAATCTGCAACAAACTCCTCCCTGGCATATTTAACATCAGGACGGATACCATAAGGTCTTTTTAATCTATGCTCTGCACCGGTCCAGTGTGTTAATTCATGGAATGCAGTATGGTAATAATCCTGAGCTGACTTGAAATATTCCGGTTTTGGCAGATGAACATCATCGGTTGCAAGGCTGTAGTAAGCTCTGTTACCACCGTCAAAACTTATTTTTGCGCCGGATGCTTTCATATAATGGTCTGCACGTTCAATCAGTTGCACTGTATTGTTAGTTTTCGGTTTTTCTGGAACTATAGGTTTTGCAAGATTTGATGTCAGTGGAATATTTTCACATTGATTCAAATTAAATACAGTCACATACAGGATTATCGGTTTGGCAAGTTTAACTTCCTTTGTGATAACTTTGCCATCCTTGTCATAACGTTCCTTTCCATTTTCATCACGATCAGGAACTTCTTCAGAATCCTTGAAAAACTTAATAGTAGTTCCTTTTTCTCCTCTCTTGACATTACCACCTTCATCAGCTACCTGTTTAAATGTAACCCAGCGTGGATCTGTATATCCGTTCATCAAAGATTTCAGCCAGAGACAAAACCCGTTTTTCCCTTTATATTTATGCTCACTGATCCCGTTCATTGGAGGTAAATCAGTATATTCAGCAGTCCAGGGTTTTTCCCAGGAATCAGCAAGTTCATCTTTTCGATCATATAAAGATAAAAGAGAATCAGCAATCTGACCGAAATACTTATCTTCCTTTTCAGAAGGGGTTAATGGCGTATAATTCTTCTTTTTTGTAACCATCAGAAATTCCTTATAAACATACAGCTATATTAAACCTCGTCAAAATCCCATCCAGATGCAATCAGTTTGGATTTCAGTTTTAACAGTTCTTCAACCCTGCTTTTCAGATTAACGTAGTACATTGAATGAAGCAGATTTTGATCTTCTGACTTTTCAATGCGTTCAAGTTCTTCCTGTCCCCACTGCAGTCTTCCATCCAAGACTATTTCATAATCCTCCATCTCTTTAAATTCTGCTGGAGACAGTCTAAGGCTTTCATCAAACAGCATATCTGAAGCTGAATCATCAAATTCAACTTCAGATAGAGGATCTGCAATGTAAACACCTCCAGGATATTTTTCCTTTACTTCTGACGCTGACAGTTTGAGCAGTTCTGCCTGCTCTATTGCTTTACTCATTACTTTTACCCCGTAATTTATAATTAACGACTGTGGTGATATCCCTGATTTTGATCCTGCTCTTGAGTCTTTTCTACTTTTCTGAATTCCTGACGAAATTCCTGACGATTTGCCAAAATAGGAGGCAAGTCTTGACCTTCCGACAGCCAGATATCATATGTCTGATCATTCATGTTGAATACTGCACCGGCAGCACGTAATTCATCACGAACACGCTTTGACTCATTGAATCCGGCATTAGGTGTAGCCTCAGGAATTTTAAACTGGTGTCTAGTATGTTTAACAAGCTCACTGTAATCGGTCGGAGTGTACTTTTGTAATAATTCCGGCAACGGATTATCCTGACTAACTTTGATTGACCATTCCTGGTATGTTGGAGTCCACACAGCACCAAGATCTTTTATTGCCCGTCTGAAATTTTCGTTAGTTCTAGCTTCTGGTAATTTGAAATACATTGTTTTACCGGATGAAGGGGTTGGCGTGTAGACTTTATAGCCTTTGATTTCAGCAGGAACAGGCTGATTGCGTGGCATAGCCATATAAAAGGACTGTACAGTTCTGTCCCAAAGTAAACCTTCTGTTTTACTTTTATTTCCTCTCTCAGAGTATGGAACATTCACATACACACGCCTTTTCAATTCTTTATAATCAATCTGTTTGAACTTACGCAAAACTTCAGGTAACTGATTATTTGTTTCATGAACTCGCCATGCTTTGTTATCCATATCATAAATACTGTTGCAAGCTTTAAGAGCAGCATTAACTTCATCATTGCGTTCATCTTTGCCTATAACCAGGAAACGAACAACAACTTTTGTCAAACTGTCAGCAGAAATCTTATCAAACCTATTGAGGTAATCAGGGTTGCTAGCGGCAGATTCAACGTAATACCATGACTTACGAGAGTTATCCCATTTTGCTCCTGCTTCCTTAATCTGATTACGGAGATTTTCATCATCCTTTGCTTCCGGAACATTGATATAGGTGCGATCATCATAGCGATAATAATTTTGTTTGTTTTCAGTATTGCTCTCTGTTTCTGACATTTATTTTTCCTCTTTTTGTAAATTTACTGTTGTAAAATGTTTATTCAGCCATAGTGCCCATTTACGAGCACTTGAAATAAGTTTCTTCTGATAAATTAGATTGTATTTTGGTGTGCGAGAATGATAATTTGCTGATTTCTGCCATATTGATCCTTTATCGTTTTTAATATGTGATGCAATGCGCCATGCTGCGAGATAAAACGAATAACATCCGTCAGCTTTAGCTATTGTCTGATAATCGTAGGAATATCTATTGGACAAATCTGCAATATACGAACTATTAAACTGCATATAACCGATATCGTAAGTTCTGTTGGTGTTTGCAACCTGCAACTGTGGTTTTCCTCCTTCTATTTCAGCTATTGCCAACATAATATCTGCAGGTATGGCATAAGCTTCTGCTGCAGATATCGAGCATACGATACGGTCCTGTTCCAGTGGTGGTAAGTCAGCTACTATCATTTTTTGTCCTGTTTAATAATTTCCTAATTTATTTAGGATTAATAATAAAAAGTTTCGCCAATTTGGTTTCCGTTACCATCAAAAATTTTGATGGTTTGTACTGTACCTGTACAATATTCAGGATCTCTGATTATTCCAGCGTACGTTTGACGAATTACGCAAACTCTTCCATCAATGTATTTAGCCGGCACAGTGTAAGTTTCACGATCAACGCATACATCTTTATATGCAGGAGCACCATACGCTGTTCTATACTCTTTTTTCTCATAGCGTAAGCAACGAGTTTCTGAGTGAGTCGGGACATAAGCCGCATCACCAGTTTTACCTACTATTCCATCAGGGTTTTGACCGTCTTCAGTACATGAACTTAATGAAGGAAACGGATTTTTTCCTTTTTTCATTTTTTTATTAAAAATACTGTGCGCGGCGTTGCATTCTGGTGATGGAAAACCTGCAGGCGCACACAACCATATTGCACATTCATCATCTGATGCAGCACATGAAAGTTCTGGCGCACACAAAGCTGCTGTCAAAGCCAGAACCGATAATGTTAATTGCTTGATATTTTTCATGCTTGTCCTCTTTTTTGTGTTTTATTTTGTCCAGCATTGCGGATTTTTTCCTTCTGCTCCTGCTGTTCAAGAAATTTCTCTCTACCTGCGTTAAAATTCCTGATTGGATGAATACCGGTAATACCTCCCAGAGTAGCCCCAAGTCCAGAAATAACAGAATCTTTAACTACCCCAAGACCTGCTATCAGTCTTCTTTGATTCAGAGATAATTGCTTGCCTGAATCTTTGCCACCGTTATTCGATGAATTTGAAGATCTGTTGCTCTGCTGAGTCTGCGCTGTTGGTAATGCAGAGTTAGTTGAGCTGGCAGATGTTGAATTTGCTCCAGTTCCTGCAGATCCAGATGTATTACCTGATTGATTCATTGCTCTGGTTGCTGATTGAACGGATGAACCGGTTCTAGATGTTTCTCCTGAAGAATTACCTCCTGATGAATTACCTCCTGAAGGATTATCACCTGAAGGACTACCTCCTGATGAATTACCTCCTGATGAATTACCTCCTGATGAATTACCTCCTGATGAATTACCTCCTGAAGAATTACCTCCTGATGAATCACCTCCTGAAGGATTATCACCTGAAGGACTACCTCCGGACGAACCTGAACCTGATGAACTATCAGAACCTGAAGACGATTCTTTTGAAGATTCCTTAGAATCATTCATGCGATTCTGATAATTTTGGTAAGAACTTCCGGCTGCTTGTACAGCTTTGTTTACAGAAGTAGCTGTTGCCGCACCTGCAGAAGAAACCATAGATGATAAAGCAGCAGCACCAGCTGTATTGCCTGATATAAAATTACCACTGATAAGGGCTCCTATTTTGGCTGGAAGAATACTTCCAATCATTAAAAAAGTGAAAGGAAGAATAACCAAAATTAATGATGGCGCAACTAAATCACCAATTTTGTCAATATCAGTGCTTTTTGCCAAATTTGAAAACATTTCAATTAAACCAGATTCATCATTTAATGAATGAAGTAAGTGCAACAGCAGGAACAACACAAGAAATTGTGCGGATGTGGCTAAGACTGACTTAAAATACTGAATTGAAATATCTCTGGTCCATTTGCAACCACCAAAGCCAAGAAGGAAACACCCTGCATAAATCTGGCAATAAAGCATTAATTGAGTAACGATCAGTTTAATGCATAGAAACACCACTACAATAAAATTAAAAATTGCGACTATAAAGAGCAGAACATTCGCAAATAAAATTGCTGCACTGAGATCTGTTATTTGGATATTCGGAGCCTTAGATAGAATCAGAATAGCCATATATATACCCGAGCTTATTTCCCAGGCTACCAAATCACCCAACGATCCTACAGTGTTGTTAAAACCGGAACCGGCATGACCAATCTGGAGAAGCGTTTGAGAAATTGCCACAGCCCACTGCGGACCCCATTTAACAAAAGCCAGAAACAGCCCTGTAAATATAATAAATTTAGTCAGTTCAGAGACGATTTCACCAAACTCTGCACGCTTCAAAGCCATTTCGATAGCTGTCCAGGCTAACGATATTCCAGCAAGAGTAAAAAACAGCTGTTCCGCAAGTTTATGAACATTTTTCTCAAATGAATTTGCGCCGTCCAGAAAGAATTTCTCTACCAGATCAAGCGATTTAGTTAACTCACGGGGATTCATCATCGCCATTGCAGGTTGAGAAATGATCATTGCAAGAACAGCTAAACTAATGATTAATACAACTTTTTTCATTTAAAATCTTCGTTAAAAAATAACTTTACCTTTTCACCAGCTTCCTTGAAAGCTTTCATGTCTCGCTCCAATGAAGCATCAAAACTGGTCTGCATTAATTTCTGTCTTGCCTCACGAGTTTCCTCTTTCTGTTTTCTCAACAGATGTTCGTCATAAATCTTATGGGTAAGATCACGTTGACTTTGCAACTGTCGGTTTATCAGTACCTGAGTGTGTCTGAGATCTTTTAAAAGTTGACCAGCTTTGTTGTCCGTCTCACCTCGTTTTTCTAACGAATTTACCCAATCTTTCAAATCGTCAGCTTCCTTTGCCATTTGATTTGCAAATGACCCTTCAACTTTAGGATCATTATCATTTTTAATCTGTTCAGTAGTTTCCTCCATAGATTGTAAAAAAGCCTTGATTTCTGATGAACAGGCAGAAGCATTCAAAGTGGAACTTTGCAGTTTATCGCAAACAGTTGCTAATTCATGATTTGCAGCTCTCGCAAATTCGTTATACTTATTGATAGTTGAGTTATAGGTATTAACCGCCTGTAAGTAAGTTTGATACATAGATTTCAGATCTCTTATATTCTTTACACTATCAATTAAACCGGAATACTGGCTTTTCATGTAGTTGTACTGGTTATACAAGGTTTCATACTGATTGATCATTGTTTCATATGTCTGTATGTGATGCTCCAGTTCGGTCATGGTATCCTTAATCCAGGAAGTGACATCATTGTTTAACAGCGCACCATCAATCACTGGAAACCCTGAAGCAACCGATTGTTGTTGCGAAAAAGTCATGCCGGTAGCAATAACGGATGCCAACAAATATTTTTTTATTTTTTTCATAGTTAAAACCTTCATATTAAGCTCATTAATAAACGTAATCTTTATAAACACCTGTCACGGTTATATCTTTGGTAACCATGACATTGATTCTGAAGCCGGGGCGCACAGTCAACGTTGGCGCAATATTCATATTCTTCCGTATTAACTCAGATGAAGTCTGTGACATCTGAGAACCAGCCGACGAAGCAAACTCATTGGAAAATGATTTGGAATCATTATCATTGGATGTTCTGTCAGCAGCCCATGCTGATCCTGCAGATATAACAGAAAGCATCATTGCAGAGCCGAAAAGTCTCAGATAGTGATTATTCACTTCATCATTAACGCCTGAATAACCAGATTGATCTGTACCTGGCATAGATCCTATATCTATACTTCTTCCATCAGGGAAAATCAGTCTCTGCCAACCAAGCAGCAGGCGTTCCTGACCATAAATAACATTTGCACTGTAACCACCTATCAGCCTTGAACCTTGCGGAATAAGCAGATATTTGCCGCGTGCTGTGTCATATACATTCTGACTAACCTGAGCTGTTACTTGTCCTGGAATATCAGAATTAATCCCGGTTATCAAAGTAGCCGGTATAACAGTACCCGTAAGAAGCGAATACTGAGCCGGTCTTAGTACCTTCGACTGTAAAATCCATCTTGAAGGATCTGGTGTGCGTGCCTCGAAATCCGTCATTGTGCGGTTATTTCCACGAGCACCGGAATTTGTACCGGTAAAACCTTCTGCCATATCCGGCATTCCTGCAGACCCGACATTAACCCCCATGCTGCTTAATTCAGCAATGCGCTGGTTAAACAGTTCATCTGCTCCGGCACGTTTCATTTGATTCAGTCTTTGGCGATCAGCAGACAACTGTTCCTCAGCACTGGATATAGAAGTATTTCTTTCTGTTCTCTGAGGAGAAAATTGTGCTGTGGTTTTACCTGTAACAGCAGCCCTGAATCCTTCTATCTTGATCTGTCTGATCTGTGCAATATCCTGCTGTTTCAACTGCAGATCAACATCATCAGCAGTTGGAGGTGTTGCAAGTTCCAATTTCGGCTGAATTTCAGCATAACGCCCATCTTCCGCCGGATGTGTAACATCAGTCAGTTCAGGCACACCAGCACCAGACTCTGTTCTATTTTCTTCACCAGAAATACCTTTATTTGCAGGAATGACAGGAAGTGTTAAACCACTTTTATCACGGTTATCACCGATAATATCATCCGCAAAAGATGTACTGTTTGTTATTCCCTTCACTTGCGGTTGTTCGGAAATCTCACCGGCTGAATTTCCACTATTAAAAATAGCATTCATCAAAATAAAAATAACCAGTGCCAAAACTGAAAATACGATAATTCCTACTATAAAATAGTTACTTAATATCAGTTCTGTAAAACGAAAGGGCTTCTTTTCAGGATTCTCCTGAATTTCTTCAGGAATTGAATTTTCCTGAACATCATTGATTTGCTGTTCGTTGTTATCACTCATTACAAATCCCCCGTACCAGTTCTAACAGACCATTTTGATTCATCTGTAGAATTTACTGTATATGTTTTACTGTACAGAGCATCACTGATCTGAAGAACCACTCTGACAAAAGCTTCATTGTCGTCAATGAAATAGTTGAACTTTGTTCCTGTACCGGTTTTCTCTGAAACAGAAAAGCCTTTGATTCTCAGTTGTTCTCTGAGACTAATACCGAATTTATCAGTATTGTGATATTGGAAATCAAACTGAGTTTTTGACGGCGTGAACTTCCAGGAAAGGAAATCAACAACATCACTAACCACACGATTGACAATTTCTGTTTCACTAGAGGACTGAACAGATAAATAAGTTCCGGTTTCTTCATGAATTGATACACATCCAGTCAGAATAAAGGGGATCAGAAATAATCCACAGCTTCTGTGCATAACTTTGTTGATATTCATAGTTCAATCCTTAATCCTTAGTGATAGTTACTTTCTGTTGATTTGAACCAACTCCAACTATGAGAACAGCCTTTTTGAAAACAGCATCAACAATAAATTTGTTGCCTATATATCTGTAGTTGACCAGTACATTTTCATCCGTAACTGCATCGAGAACAGTAAACGTAGGAATTTCTCCTGAATTAACATTTTTTGACAATTCAATGACCGTCTGCCTACCGTTGTTATATACTCTGATAGGAGTCCAGGTCTGACCGTCACTGTCAATTCTGTAATTAAAATCAAGATTATCAATACTGCCGGTTTCTGCATCAGTACCGTTGCTATTACCTGACTGTGCAACAGGTGTATGATTGGTTCTTCTTGTAAACTTAGTCTTTATTTCATCCGGATAAACAAATGAAACGGATGGCATAAACTCGGTCCTGTGGCTTGCCAGATTTATGTGGTATGTTCTCCGGTTAGTTGTAACAACGAGGTTTGTTTTCAAACCAACATCCATCGGCTTAACGATAATGTGTTGTACTTCATCCGCACCTACTCCGGTAACTGCTGGATCAAGGACCCACCTTGTTGAATCACCTAAATGCAGAGTATTTATTAGTTCCCCCGGCTGCAGCGCAATGTCGCAAACCTGCAGAACTGCACATACCACATCCAGCGATTGAGCTCCGTAAACGTAAATTATTTCCCCTGCTCTACCTGCTATAGGTTTTGAATGAAGATTTGAATTTCTTCTGAAATCAGCTGCTATTTTGATTGCTGCCTTTTCCTGGGCTGACAGTACATATTCCGGTCCGGAAAAATATTTTTCTTCATATCCTTTAGAGCTGGAACCGTATGATTCTACTTCAGGAACTGCAGTATTTCCGTCAGATGCAACAATCAATTCCCTGGAATTGTTTTCTGCAGCATATGACGCACTGAAAAATAAACAACCTAAACAAGCCAAATAAATGTTTGATAATTTCATATATTTCCCCTATTAATTTATTATTTCCTGCCAACTGAAGTTCTGAATGTAAATGCCTGCCGGATTGTCCCTGATCATTTCTTCTGTAAAATCCGTTGGATCAACAATATAAATCGTTATTAAAGCCTTCATATGCAATAACTGTTTTTCTTTTCCAGAACGTTCACGAATATGTTCATCCCACTCCACGTAGTAAGTGGTATCCGACTGCTGCAGAATTGACTTAATTTCTACGTTGACCATCTCAGTTTCTGAACGGCGGAACGGATTTGTCGGAGATTCAGAATTCAGATATTTATTCATAGAAATAATTGCCGGATCGGATGAACTCAGTTTGTGATACAGTCTTCTGATCATATTGGTCTGAACAGTTAAATCAGGTGTAACATTTCTTGAATCTTCTATGAATGAACCTAATACAGAACGTATTACACGTTCATTTCTGAAACTGGATACATTCAAAGGTCCGGATGTAGCAGCAACATTTCCAAGCTTGTCAACTTCAATAACATACGGGATATACTTTGATTTTGTAGAGTTATATACCATGCCGAATGCACAAATTAGAGCTAACAGCAGAGAAACGGCGGTGATAGTGTACAGAACTTTCTGATGCGTTATATTCACAGCGATATAATCATTCCATTGTCTTTTAGCTGAAAGAAATGGATCAGTTTTCAAATTTGCGTTTTCGTTATTCTTGTTCATTGAGATATTTCCTAAAGTCAACATTTCGATCCAGAAGCCATTCATTTACCCATTCTGGACCATATTTATTTTCCAATTCCTTGATTCTAGCAATGGAATCTTTGTCAGATGCACCGACAAAAGCCAGAGTCAACGGACCCAGTGCAAGTTCAAACAACCTACGTCCTTTTTCAGACATATAAAAATATTGTCTTTTTGGGATCATTGATGAAATAATTTCGATTTGACGTTTATTCAAACCCATAGACTTGTAAAGTTCTAAGTTGTTTTCATCACTGGCATAGACATTTGCTAAAAATATCTTTGTTGCAGTGGATTCTGTAATTACATCAAGAATTCCTGAGTTAGAAGCATCTGATAGAGACTGTGTTGCCATGATTACGGCACAGTTGGCTTTACGCAATACTTTGAGCCACTCTCTGATTTTCTGTTTAAATACATCATTGCTTAACATCAACCATGCTTCATCCAGAATAATCACAGACGGCTGACCGGTAAGATTTTTTTCTATTCTTCTGAAAAGATACAACAATACCGGTAATGAATATTTAGTATTGAGATTCATCAAATCTTCTATTTCAAATGTACAGAAATCAGAAAAATTCAATTCATCGGAAGTCGCATCCAGAAGATTTCCGAGCAAGCCAGAAATTGTATATGGTTTGAGAGTGTTTCTTATTTCATTGTCCTGAACTTGATTCCAGAAATCAGTTAAGGTCTTACCATCCGTTTTGCTCATAATCTTAATTGCATCTGCTATGGCGTTACGCTGCAATGGTGAAACATTCATACCATTTAACGTCAGGATATCCTCAATCCAGCCTGCAGCCCAGGCTTGATCTGAAGTTGATTCAAGGTATTGCAACGGACAGAAATTCAACTGAGATTCCTCTGAATCTCCCAGTGCAAAATGCTGACCTCCTACCGCTTTAGTTAATGGATACATTGACATACCTTTGTCGAATGCATAGATATGCATTCCTTTATATCTTCTAAGCTGTGCAGCTATTGTTGCCAGAAGAGTAGATTTACCGGAACCGGTCGGTCCAAAAATCAATGTATGCCCTAAATCTCTTACATGAAGATTAAGTCTGAATGGCGTTGCACCGTTAGTTACACAGTACATCAAGGCAGGAGAATTTTCAGGATACATCGGGTTAGGACACTTCTCTTCGCCACACCAGATAGTATTGCTAGGCATCATATCCGCAAAGTTGAGAGTATGCATAATCGGTTGACGCAGGTTGTAATAATGACCTGGTAGACTATCTATATAAGCAGCTGTAGCATTGATAGTTTCGATTCTTGCGCCAAAACCTAGACGCAAAACACAACGCTGAACATAGCTCAAATTTTCCTTCAGACGGTTTCTGTCTTTGTCGTAAACCACTACAACACTGGTATAAAGTCCAGATGCAACGTACTGTGACTTAACATCATTAATAGCAACTTCAGCATCTTCCATCATTGCCAAAGCATCAGCATCTACCCTTCCAGAATTTGTATTGAAGAGCTGATCGTAAAATCCACGAACCTTCTGTTTCCATTTCTTACGGTAGCGATCCATCACAGCAATAGCCTGATATTCATCCATAAAGACAAATCGAGAAGACCAGCGATATTCACAACTTAATTGCGATAATGCGTTGAGAATGCCGGGGAACGAGTCATTCGGAAATCCTTCTATACTTACAACACCTATATAGGTATCATCTATTTTCGGTGTTATTGCAGCATAGAAATCATGAGCTCCTATAAGCTGATCAAGATACATACATTGAGAAGGAAGTCTGACTGGATGTGAAATACCGGTAATACACTGTGAAAGATGTTCCATCAATTCATCACATACAGCATTTGATTTATCTTCAAAAATTACATTTCTTGTGCCTAGTCTTCTGAGTTTAACCGCAACTCCCAGATTCTGTTCGAGATGAAACAGACTATCCTTGAACTTTGTAAGTAAACCGTTAGTTAATTCAGAATTAGAATATGTTTTCTTCTGGGCTGTATCAATGAACATCAAATCCTGGATCTTCTGCTGAGCTAACATTGGAGGAACCCAAACCACTGTTATTACATTTCTGCCCTCATAAACCTGATCTTTTGATTCAAAGTATGAACGCCTTTCTTCATCTATTAAGAAAGAAATATCATCCGGGAAATCGGATGAATTGCGATCTGAATATGCTTTAGTTGATTGTCTGATATGATCAGTATAAATTATCCATCCGGCTCCAAGATCCTTTATTGCCCTATTAAAGAACGCAGCAAACTGTTCTTGTTCTTCATCTGAAGTTGAAGCATTATCCTGAGTAAAATACTCGTATGCAGCAATAAAAGAGCCATCCTTGCAGATAATAATTCCATTTTCTACAGCAGCTGCATAATTAAGAATATCCGAGAAACCGGAACGATTTTTTGTTTTCGGAAAAAATCTTTTAACCGAAAGAAGTTGATTTAAAGTATCTATATATAAGAGACAGGTGATAATGCCAATAATAACTACTGACACTGTAACAACCATTACTATATCCACTATATACTCCTATTATTTATAACCAAAACCGGAACTTTTGAAACCAGTTTTAAAATTCTGACGAAATGTGGATGCTGTTGTCTTATGAAGAATGTGACTCGTTGCCGGGAAATATCCCTGGCGAAATCTCAGATTTGACAGATACACTTTTCTCATTAATGGATCTGATTTATTGATAATCCTGGCAAATGTAAGGACAACCAGCCAGAACCCTACTCCAACAACCAAACTGAAAAACGACTGTCCAAAAAATACTGAAACAAAAGCAATAAGAGCCGAACACATAACCACCTCTCTATCGCCTCCCATAAATGTATTAACTCTATGTAAAGATCTGTGAATTGGCACTGTACGCATATCGACTCCTATAGTTTGGCAAGTTATAAATTTTTTTTCTAAGTGTATTAACCACGATATTCATTCATATTAATATCTTGAATCAGTGTAATTTCTGCTCCTGAAGATTTACCTGTACTTGTATCTCCTGAGAAAACAGAAATAATTTTGTTACCGGCAACAAGTAAAGAACAAACTAGGATCAAATAGATAACTGATTTCAAGAATCCTGAGATTTCACCGCCGAAAATCAGAGTTGCGCCAGAAGCAACTATACCGATAACAGCAATAGCCTGAGCGACAGGACCAGTTAAACTGTCTTTGAGTGTTGTCAGGGCAGAATCATATGGCATAGTAGTTGCCATAGATGTTTCCGGCAGAATTGCAATTAAGCTGAACAAAACCAGCATTAACACGTTTTTTAACTTAAAGTGAAAATTTAAAAATTTCATTTTATTCCTCTTTTAAATATTAAATACTATTTACTACATACTCATTCGCTTGAGAGTTATAGCCCTCAACTGAAATGATCTCTTTGATTTTTCGTCCATCAGCAGTTCTGCTGATACAAATGACCACATCAACAACTTCCGATATCAGCTTTTCTATTTGGTCAGGTGCGTGATCTGACATGGTTATCAATGTAGCTAATCTATCCAAACCTGATTTAGCATCGTTTGCGTGTAACGTTGCTGCTCCTCCTGGATGTCCTGTGTTCCATGCCATTAACAGATCCAATGCTTCAGGACCACGAACTTCACCAACGAGGATACGATCAGGACGCATACGCAAAGTAGTTTTGAGCAAGTCTGTCATTGATACGGACGATGTTGTATGGAACTGAACATAGTTTTTTGCAGTACATTGAATTTCGCCGGTATCTTCAATTATTACCGGGCGTTCTGCAGGATTCAGATCAACCATCTTTTGAATAACCGCATTAACCAAAGTTGTCTTTCCAGAACCGGTTCCCCCGATAACCAGAATGTTTTTATGAGAACCTACTGCACTTACAATGGTTTCATATTGTTTTTGGGTCATAATTGAATTTTCTACATAGTTTTCCAGCGAAAATATTGAAATAGCTCGTTTTCGGATGGTAAAAGTAGGATGTGATACAATAGGAGGGATCTGCCCTGCAAAGCGACTTCCATCAATAGGAAATTCGCATTCAAGGATCGGATTTTCGGCTGTAAGTTCTTTTGAGTAAAAACCTGCAATATTCTGCATCAGAGCCTGTGCTATTGATGGATTCATCTCTCCAAAACACTGACATTTGCTACCCAACTGTTCAACCCACATACTTCCGTCAGGATTCAGCATTATTTCTACTGTTTTAGGATGATGCAGCATAGCCAGTAATGAATTACCAGCACATCTGCTAATTTGTTCAAGAGTGCGTTTTTCTGTCGTTTCCATATTCTTCCATTCGAGAATGTTTTTTTATGATTATATATATTATTTATTAATAATAAATAGAAAAAAGCACGTAAAAACAATATGTTATGTTTTTAATACATTATTTATTATTTTGTACATTAGTTCATTAAAAGACCTTTTATTGCTTAAAAAATTACCACTTGCAAACAATGTAAATTTAACTTATTCTAGTATTACGTGACGTGATTTTTCATCTTAAAAAATAATTTCGTCAACGAAAATTGCTCAAATATTCACCAATCAAGGACTATGTATGATAAGAAAAGAAACTCTGACTTCTTACGATAAATGGGTACAACCTACAGAAGAAGAAATTGCAGAAATGATTAAGCTATGCGGAAAGACTGTAGATACCATCAGCAGGCAACTAGGAATTTCATCAGTTACCCTTCAGCGATGGAAACGCACAGGTATTAGTTATTCAGACTGGGCTCTGCTTGCTTTCATGGCAGGTAAAGGAGATATAGTCAGACCAGAAAATACAGAAGAGGACGTAGAGGCAAAGCTGGAATCACTAGCTAAGGTTTCCTATATCTACCACAAAAAACTTAGTGATATAGTAGAGAAAAATAAACTCAAAAAAATATTACGAAAAAAAGCAGCTAAAAACCTTGATGTTAAGAACAAAGGGGAGTAACATACAAAATGTTTAGAAAAATTCTTTTTTTTAAATGTCGTATTCACCACGGAGTAGTGGGTTTTCCATTTAACAGTATGTGTATTATCGGAAGTATAGTATAAAAAACATACTATATAGCAAAAACGCGAATATTTGATCAAATTCAACTTATGAAAGCTGATGTTGCTACTTTTCAAGAATTATAAAAGACACATTTTTCATTATTCATCCCGTCTTTTAATGCTAATGCCTCTCATTTCAGCTAATTTTCTTATATAGTCCATATTTTGAAGAAAGAATTTCTTTTTTTCATCCTTCTTCTTCCTATATTCTTCTGGGTGATTCCGTTGCAATTCAAGTATTTTTTGAAATCTTTGATCTGATAATTTCTGACTCAGATCAACCCAAAACAAGTCTACATTTTTACGACTTAATTCCATATGTAAATCTTCTAATATGGAAATTTTATTTTCATATCTATACACTAAAAGATAAGCAATAATCTGATTATGGCAATACCTACTGAATATCCAGTTATCATCTACAGCAGAGGCAATGTTAAGTATTCCTCTGAGATATGGAACATAGGGATACAGAAAATCAACTTTATCATAGGTAGTATAGTCACTGACAAGATCTAAAAGTAAAGTATAGCATTGCTCATATTCAAGGGCATTTTGAATGTCTTTATGGTATGAAAGGTGGTATTTTTCCTTTTCAGCATCAGTACAGGCCCTTTCTGTCTTGATTGGTTTTACAACATCCAAAACTTTCTGAAAATCATCTTTCAAAGCATCAATCTGATATATATCTTCTTTTTGATACCTATCACAGCAACAACTTACATGATTCATAAAATATCGATCGAATTTAATATATTCAATTTGCTCAGTCATGTTCATTGACCCCACGACTACGAATTTGTTATGCGTTACAAGGTTTTATTTCCTAATATTTAGGAAAATATCCATTTACTATTTTTTCAAATCTGCTTACATAAACATCATAAGGAATAGTCTAGATATATAGTTATAGACGAACGAAAACAGTTTATCTAGATTAAAAGATATAATTTTCAATTTGTTTACCAGATAAAATAATATATCCCTAAAAGCAGAAAAGAGCAGATATTCATCTACTCTTTCCCTAACTTTATCATTCGCACTTATCGGTAGCGAATCACCTAAACATATCATTCGCACTTACCGGTAGCGAATCACCTAAACATATCATTCGCACTTATCGGTAGCGAATCACCTAATTTAAGACTCGCACTTTCGGTAGCGAAACACCTACTGGTAAGATTCGCACTTTCGGTAGCGAAACACCTACTGGTAAGATTCGCACTTTCGGTAGCGAAACACCTACTGGTAAGATTCGCACTTTCGGTAGCGAAACACCTACTTTATTTCTCAATTGATTATAGTCTTATAATTTTAATTTTCAAGACTTTATAGTACTATTGTTTTATGCTTTGTGATCTATGTATAAAATTTAATCTTTTTTTAGAAATCCAAATATTATAATTCGCATTAAAAGATAAAACTTATCTTATTCTTCAATTTTCCTTCTTACTTTTATTTAACCAATATTCCGAAGTCCTATTTAATTTACCATAATTAAGCCAATATTCCATCGGATGCTTCTCCAATAGTGGCGTATCATCCATATTTTCAAAGAACTCCATATTTTCTTTATGTCGTCTTGCCATTTCTTCCGGATGTTCTTCTTCATATTTCAAAATTTCTTTTACATCCTCGTCTGCATATTTTGCTTCAACTTCCCAATTTATAAGTTCAATATAATCTTTGGTAAATTCATGATCAAAGTCTTCTAACACTCCGATATGATTTTCATACCTATAAACGATTAGGTGAGCAAGCACTTCATCTCCGTCACGGCTAGGACGGCATAGAGGATGATTCATATCATTAGTGGTAGACCACATATCTACAATATCCCTTAATTCATCTATATGAGGTAGTAAAAATTTAACTTTATCATCATGTGATTTATCCTTAACCTGATTTAGCAGTTTATTGTATGCAGTCTCATACTCCAGGGAATTTTGATCCCCTTTGCCACTACTTATATATTCGAGCATTTCTTCTGTCGAAAAATCTAGGGGGTGCATTCCATTTTTTACTTTTTCCAACCATTCACGATAATTCATGATAGCTCCACATCTCAAAGGGCTTAGGTGACTATAGATATTTTTTAAGCTTTTCACTAGAAACATTCTTGGTAAACCATTCAGGTAAATCTCTAGCAAGATACATAACTTTATTATTTTGTTTTCTAAGAATATTTCTTATTTTTAGATTATTATCGAAAACAACAACGCTCGGAAGATTGTCAATTAAAAAAGACAAATTTTGAAGAGATCTTTCTCTTCTCCTAATAATATCTGGAGTCGGCACATCATGTCCACCTTTTAAAACTCTACTTGCAACTCTAGCAGCATTATCAGTAGCGCTACGCACAGATATAAAATATACGGTTACTTTGTAACCATGAAAGATAGCCTTTTTAATAAAAGAAATCTCAGAGACTCCGCTTAACGTAGTCTCCATAGCAAATGATTTACCTGATGCTAAATACGATTCTCTAAGTTTAACTGCCTTTCTTCCAGCAGCAATTTGAACACTACCTGGATCAGAAGAATTAATTTCCTTAGCTATATCGTCTGGATTTATATATAAATCAGGTAATAAATGATGTTCATAAAGCTTTCTTGTTAGGGTACTCTTTCCTGAGCCATTAGGACCTGCAATTATAACCAAACGACCATAAGAATTATTTTCTTTCATGAAGATCCTTTTCCCAATCAAAATCAGTAGCTACACCTTTAACTACTACTTTATAATTATTATCCAAGCCTACAAATTCTCTATGATTATCCTTGTACACACGAGAAGTGCAACCTTCCGGTTCATCTCCTACAGCAATGTATATATAGCCAACTTTGTCAAAATCTTCTTTCCAGATTTCTTCAGTGAGTTCTTGAAGAAATCCTTCATCTTCAGTAATTGAAAAATCATCAATCTCATTTTCATTTTCGTCTAACATAGAACGCTCCTTTTACGACTTACTAAAAACAACAATGCATGTTTTTTTAATCCTGAATGTTTTTTTATTGATGTTTTTTAAAATACATTGGAATTTAATCCGTAATTCAACCAATATTCCATTGGTCGCTGGTCTTTAGCTGTTTTTTTACTGATATTTTGGAGCCACTCCATTGAATTTTTATGCCGCCTCGCCATTTCTTCTGGATGTTCTCTTTCGTATTTGAGAATTTCAGCAGCTCTTTCTTTACTATATTTTTGATCTACCGAATCAAAAACATTTTGAATATAATTCCCTGTTATTTCATGCTCACAATCATCTAAAATGCTGATATGATTTTCATATCTATATGCAAGAAGATTTGCAAGCACTTCATCGCCTTCTTTATCATAGCAGCATAACAAAGAATTCCGCATATCATCAGTAGCTGATAACTCATGTACCATTTTCCTTAGTTCATCAATGTGAGGTAACAAAAATGCAACTTTTTCATCATGCGATTTGTCTTTAACCTGGTCTAGTAGTTTGGTGTAAGCCGCCTCGTATTCCAGTGCATTCCGTTCAGCAGCACCACTCATGATGTAATCAGGCAAACCAACTAATAAAGAAAGAACTGAAGCTTTTTTTCTTGCTACATTATCTGCCCATTCTTTAAATTCACGATCATCCATGATAATCCCCTTTCTCAATACATCAAAAAAATTCTTTTAACTTAAAGATACTAAACATCTATTTCCTAATTTATTTAGGAAAATATCCACTTACTATTTTTTCAAATCTGCTGGCATAAACATCATAAGGAATAGTCCAGATATAGTTATAGACAATATTTTTAAAATCAGTCAGATGCCCTTTATCTGTCAATTCAATATTTCTGTTTTCTGGGAAGATGTAATTATTGTAATCAACAAAAAATACAAGTTTTCCAGTTTTACCTTTCTTTCCTTTAATATTCAATTCAAGTCTTGAATGTCCAGATTTATAAAGTTTACGTCTTACAACTTCATCAATACCTGAATAACCTATTAATGCCCTGATAGCTTTTAGTTCATAATTCTTAAAAAGCTGCTGTGGCGGAGTAATGGGAATATGCTTCACTTTAGAACGTGCCGTAACACCAATAGCATATGATTCCATTTCTGCCACATTTGCCGGCAGGTATTGCGATAACGGCAATGCATTTTCGCTATCATAGTTTTTTTCAAAATTACAGTATAAATCCTGAATTGAATCATCTGTCATAAACGCAAACGGACTTACTGCAACAGTCTGCCGTGAGAAAGCTGCAATGCTGTTTTCCAGGAATGAAAACAACTGATCCGGAGAAAACCAAATAAGTTCAGAATCATTTTTATTCAAATGGCAATTAATGATTGCTCTCCAATTAGGAACAGATCTAGTTCCCTGAATAAAAATATGAGGCACATTAGAAGTGATATATTCACTCACCCAATTTCTACCTACCTTTAAAAATTCGCAAACATCAGCAACGCTCAATGTGTGTGTTTTATCCAAAGCTTTCAGGAGGTTTTCATAATCCATTTTTATTATAGGAGAAGTAATCTTACTCATAATATTACCTATGATTTATGTTGGTTATATCACCTACATAGAACTATTTTAAAATTTTAGGAACTTTGGTTACCTGCTCTTTAAGTTCATTCTTTGAAAACCCTGTCAGTTCTGATAGCAGTTTTCTACCGTATTCCTGGAGTGCATTTATTTCTGCTATTCTTTCCTTGTAGGAATTAAGCTTCATAAGCATCTGCATAACCTGTTGATATTCTTCATCATGAAGCATCTCATTAAAATTTTTTGAATATACAAACATATAAGGTTGTTTAACCTCATGAATAGCCTTATCCAGATAGCGCAGAAAATTTGACTTATCATGGAATGATCCGTACCAACCGGAAACATTACCATCAATATCAACATTCGGTTTATACTCACGACTGTAATCATTTTCTTTCACGATAGTACCAACCATTTCCAAAACGGTTTTACCGTCTTTCTTTAATGCTCGTCTAACTTTATATCCGCTTGCTTGACGTTCAAAATATAATGCTGACATATCAATCTCCTGAATCATTCAACACTTATATATTACCTAATTTTTTTAGGAAATACAAGATATTTTTCATAATTTTTTTAGGAAATTTTACCTAAATAAATTAGGAAATACTTTCTATTATTACCTAATTTTTTTAGGAAATAATAGAAAAAACAACCATGTTCCTAAACATTTAAGGAACATGATCGCTCATTTATCTAAGCATCAGTATCGTTGCCGCCATAATCACAGTCATAATCAGCCCCACCACAATGCCAGAACCAAAGATAAGAACATTATCCTGAATTCTTTTCTTCTGGGTCTTGTTTACTATCTTTTCCAGTTTGTCACACTGACTGTTAAAGGTTTCATCCACTTTAGTCAGAGCTGCATTAATGCCGGATAGAACAGCTTGATTTGCTTCTTGTCTGGATTTAAGCGTGTCACGTACCAGTTTTGTTTCAGATAATTCCAGGATAGTAGTAATTGACTCCTGAATAGCTGCATTCATATTCAGATTGAAGTTGTCACTCAGTTCCCTGACTAAATTCAAATCTTTAACCCTTTGTTCTGCAATGGTCTTCAAAGTAGCATTGAATTCATTCAAGATCTGAGATTGAAGATACCAGGCAACCAAAGATGGATCATCCGGCATAACCCGGATGTTAAACCTGCTCTGAATATCATGCAGAAGTTCTTCTCTGTCAGACATATTATTCATCAGTTGATCCCTGCGGCTTGAATGACAGCAAAGTAGCGATCTTTAACAGTCTTAATCCTGTGTTTGGACATTAGCGTGATAGTATCATCCTGCATAGCCTCAGCGAATGTATGACCGCTTTTAAGCAGCAGTTCAAAATCCTTACCGAAAAGCATTGGATCAAGATTTGGCATATCAATTAAATACTTGATAGCTTCCTTGTGATCGATATAAGTATTAGTCTCTGTAAAACCTTTACCCTTCCACTGGATATCACCGTTATAGCTATTCATCCAAATAGCAATCTCAGGAGCAGGATCAAATTTAGAATAAGTCGATAGAATACCGGCAACCCCCATCAACGTATCATCAGCAGACTGACCGCCAGCAATGACTGAATGCAGACACACAGAACAGTCAGCTTCTTTCAGAAAGCCAAATAGGTTACATGATGCAATGTATTTGTTAATAGGTATAAAAGTAGATGCACCGGAATCAACAACGACCGCATCAACGTCACTGGTAATAATCTTTTCAACCATCAAATCAAAGTTATGCGGATCAATACTATCGTTTTTAAGCAACGGAATAGAATCCACATTCAGCGATTTAAATCTGGTAAATGATTTATTTACCGGATCAGTGTCAAGACACAACACCTTCTTATCAATACTCAATAGATATTGAGTAAGAATAGTAGATATAAGCGTTTTACCGACACCACCTTTACCCTGCATGATGAAATGAACCTGTTTAGTCATAGTTACCTCCTTAATTACCTACCAGTTCATCAATGAATTTAGTTGAATCACCGTCCCAGTTGGAAAACGAAGGTGCAACGAGCTGTGGCTTGTTTTCCTTCTTTTCTGCCTTGACTTGTTCTTTTTTTGTTTCGGTTGTGGAACCGGTTTTCTTTGACAGTTCATCAAGTTTGTCTATTTTTTCACCAAATTTCCACGACGAAATTGTTTTGTTGCCCAGGATCTTAACCCTTACCAATCTGGAAAAAGTCTTATATGTCATGGAAATCGCATCCTTATACAGCAGGTAGTCGTACAGCATCATCAGTGTAAACTCTTTATCAAGACCTTCCTTGATAAAATCTTTCAAACTAAGGATCTGAGTCAGATACAACTGCTGTTTAATCTTCTTTTTATCAGCAGAAGTCTTAAACTGCTGAAAGAACATTTTGCAATCTTCAAAGCACACTTTGTTATTTTCTGTCATATTTCACCTATATAAAAATCAAGCAATTTTATGAATCACCCCTTGAATTATAATCATTAAGAATCTTTGATACAAGATTAAGATTCATTAAGCTACTTTAGCATACCTTTGGTATATCATTGATATACATAGGTATTTTATTAAGAAATATTAAGATATATAGCTACACATAGCGACTAATTAAGATTTATTAATAATATTTAAGACACATTGAGATTCATTAAGAATCTGTTACAATGTATGTCAAATATTCTCACTTAAAACGGAGGGCAGGATAGGTGTTTGTGGGACACTTTTCTAGGGAAAAGTTCCCCCAACAAACACGACCCGACATTCTTATTCGCAACGTGAAGTTGCTCAACGATCCGGCAATCCTGCTATGCGAGGCTAAATTATTATGAATAAAACATACCCTGTACGACTGCGATGCAGACTCAGCGAAGCTGAATTACAGAGCCATAAAACTCTGGTAAAGGAACTGAATATTTCTTCACAGAAATTTCTGTATCTGCATTTATTGAATTATCAGCCGGACACTGACATCCGGGCTGTAATGGTAAAGGACGTGCTGAAAATTCTGGAATCAGCAAATGAACTTACTCGTAAAATGAAAACCTATATTGAATCAAGTTTATATAATTTACCTCCCGAAGTTAAATACTGGAACCCGGAAACAATCGCCACATACCACAGGCGACTTAATGAAGCATTAATAGAAATCAACATGCTTCTCCAAAACATATCTGACAGCGATCCTCACACAAAGTTGATCCGGGAGGAAGTAAGAACTACAAAATCCGATTTGCTTGATCGGGTTCTGTTTGTGAGGATTAAACCAGAAGACCGTGAAATCATTCGCCGTAATGCAGATAAGTGTATGTTGTCTATTTCAACCTACATACGTTTTATTGCCACTGGAAAAAAACCAAAAAGCAGGGAATGTCTAACAGCCTGCCGGGAACTTGCCAAAGTTCAGGGTGATTTAGGACGTATAAAAGGTATTATGCATTACTGGTTATCAAAAGATTCTCATTTATATGGTTTACCCAAAGCAACCAGGCTAATGATTATCATGAATGCAAAACAGGCGATTCTAAATCAGAAATTAACGTCATTAATTTTTGATCAGTTTTCATATATGTTGAGTTAACTATGATATCCAAAGAAATACAGATGAATGATGTTGGTAAAAGCAGTTTTGACAGGCTTGTTGACTATATTACCGACCATCAGGGCAACGAATTAAGAGTTCAGGATGTTAAGATCACAAACTGTAATTCAACAACTCTTAAAGATGCCGTTGCTGAAATTCAAGCAACACAGATGGTCAATCAAAGAACTAAACTGGATAAAACTCTACATCTGCTGCTCAGTTTCAAACAAGAAGATGCAGCGAGGCTAACACCAGAGTTACGAGAGAAAATTGAATATGAATACTGCCAGAGAATAGGTTTAGGTAATAACCAGAGGATCAGTGTTTTTCACGGAGATACGGACAATCCACATATACACATTGCAATCAATAAAATAGATCCTAAAACATTTAGGATCAACAATCCTAAAGGATTATGGAAAGCAATGGCTTCCGCCTGCAAAGCTATCGAACAGGAATATAATCTGAAGCTTGATAATCATGGTTTTGAGAAAACCAAAAGCCAGGATCGTGTAAATGATGCTGAAAAAATGAGTGGCAAGCAGACATTATGCTCATACATACAGAAAATTGAAACCTTGAAAACTGCAAAATCCTGGAAAGAGTTTCATCAGATCTGCAAAGAACATAATATTTCACTTAAACTGCGAGGTAACGGTTTTGTTTTCACTGACGGCAAGCACTTTGTCAAGGCTTCCACAGTCAACCGCAATTTTTCCAAAGCTAAACTAGAAAAGAAATACGGTAATTTCACAGAAGAACAAAAGGACAGTTACGATCTAATTGTTACTGAAT
>JAEEGH010006998.1_pt1 | contig 27341 bp, 24 predicted proteins | sample 9134181 | NCBI WGS metagenome assembly JAEEGH01 (sample SAMN16246544, study PRJNA631951) | gut metagenome | biome: gut microbiome; feature: rumen; material: DP-attached | host: Bos | place: Iran: Karaj | collected 2018-10 | reverse complement strand
GAGCCGGTAAGGAAGGTCTCGCCGCAGGCACAGCGCACGACCGCTTCGCCGTAAGACGGATGAATATTTTTCTTCATGTATTATCACTCCTTCGTCGTGTAATGCATTACCGTCGGCTATTATACCACAGCAGCGGAAAAAAGCAAGAAAAATTTATGCTGAAACGAAACTTTTTTTCTTTTTTTTTAAAAATGTCGGAAAATAAAACCAACTGCGTTCCGGAACCGTCCTTTAGACGAAAAGACAATCAAAGGAGGATTATATCATGAAAAAAACTGTTTCATTCTTTCTTGCATTGCTGATGTGCGCTCTGCTGCTGCCGTCGCTTGCGCTTGCGGAGGAGGCGGAGCCTGTCGAAGGCGTCGTTTTCGACGAGCCGGAAAACGATCCCGTCGCGATCGAACCGGCAGCGGAGACGGTCGAGCCAGCTGAAGAAGAATCCGAGCCGGTCGAGGTCGAACCGGAAGAATCCGAGCCGGTCGAGTCGGTCGAAGCCCTGACCGAACAGACCGTGCTGACTGCGGACGCCGAGGAACGGTATCTGGAGATCAGCAAAGCCAATTTCCCGGATTATTACCTGCGCTACTGGATCATCGAAACGCTTGAGGTCAGCGGAAACGAAACGACCGGCTATTACATGACGGAAGAACAGGCGAAGGCTGTCACTTCGATCAATTTCGAGAATGGCGGTACGACGTGGACAAGCGGCATACAGTCGCTTGAGGGCATTACGCTGTTTCCGGCGCTTCAAAGCCTGAAGGTCTGCAAAACGAAGGTGACTTCGATCGATCTTTCCGGCTGCAAGACACTGAAAACGCTGGATTGCGAATCGAGCTATCTTTTTGACACGATCTTTATCGCCGGGATCGACGTGAGCGGCTGTACGGCGTTGACGACGTTGAAATGCAGCAATAACGACGTTACGGAACTGAACGTGAGCGGTTGCACGTCGTTGCAGACGATCAGCTGCAATAACCACATGTTGACGTCCCTTGACCTTACGACCTGTCCGGCGCTGCAGAGCCTTTCGATCGCAGGCCATTTTCTTTATGAAAAAAGGGGTCCGCTCACGCATCTGGATCTGAGCAAAAACACGAACCTGCAGGATCTTGATATCGGTTATAACATGTTCACCGAACTTGATTTGAGCAAAAACACATCGCTGGTTTCTCTGTACTGTGCAAGAAACTATCTGTCGGCTCTTGATCTGCACGCGAACACGTTGCTTACAATCCTGGATTGCAGATACAACCAGATCGAGGCGCTCGATCTTTCCTGCAATCCCGAGCTGCGATCCTTACAGACGGACGGCAATCGGCTTGCGGAACTGGATCTGGACAACAATCCCAATCTCAGCGTTCTGAACTTCTTTCATGTCGGTTATCAGACCATTACCGCAAAGGTAAACTGCGTGGACGGACAGTATACGTTCAACCTCAGGGATTTCGTACATAACAATTTTCATCGGGTCGAGGTGCCGTCCGACGCAGGATACACGCTGGATCCGGAAACGGGGATCGTAACGCTGTCGAAGCTCGTATCGAAGATCCGGTATGACTATCGCACCGCATACAGCGGCGATCTGGCAACGCTGCACGTTTCGGTCGTCATCCAGTATGACATCAACGGCACGATCGAATGGAATGAAGGCGCGGTACAGTACAAGGGCAGCACGCCGTACGTGATCGCGGACGGATATACAAAGAAGCCCGGCTTCACCGTCAAAGACGACGAGGGGAACGTGATCGACTCGAGAAACTATTCATATGAGTTCAAGGAGAATAAGAATGCCGGCACGGCATATCTGTTCGTAACCTTCACAAACGGGTATTACGGCTCCTGCTCGGCGTTCTTCAAGATCTATCTGCCCGCAACGCAATACACCGCGGTCGAAAACCGTGACAACGGCATCTATATCGAATGGGACGCGGTCAGAGGCGCAGCAGGGTACGTGATCTATCGCCGCGCGTGGAGCAGCACGACCAACGGCTGGACCGATTTTGTACGCTGGAACAACACGACGGAACGGAACTGGACCGATACGAACGTCTATGCCGGCACGAGATACCAGTACGGGATCAAGGCGTACTTCGACAGGAGAGTTGATCCGGTATCCGGCGCGACCATCGGCGGCAACGTCGGCGACAACTACAACCTCGGCATGGTCGGTCCTCTCAAAACGACGGTCCGCATCACGACCCGCACGCTGAACAGCGTGACCGGCGGCACAAAGCAGATCACCGTGAAGTGGGGCGCGTCCAAGATTTTCACAGGCTACGAAGTCCAGATCGCAACGAACGCAGACTTCTCGCGGAACGTCAAGACCATGAAGATCACGAACCCGAAAACGTCGCAAACGACGATCAAAAACCTGAATGCCAAGACGACGTATTACGTCCGCGTGCGCTCGTATCACGTGTTCAACGGCACGACCTATTACGGCGGCTGGTCGAACGTGAAAAACAACAAAACAAAATAAGCGACGACAGAAAAAGAACGCGCTCCGCAGATTCACGGAGCGCGTTTTCCTGCCCGGGTTATTGCCCGTAGCGGTTTTGCTGGGCGTGGGAGGAGGAATAGCCCTCCTTCTCAAAGATGCGGACCCACTCCTTCAACCGGATCAAGAAGTCCTCGTTGTTGGAGGTCTTATCCATCATATTCACGATGTTTTCGGTCACGTCGCCGGTCGCGCCGTTGGCAAGCACGCGCCGGAGCATACGCACGCCGTCAAGCTCCTGCTGGGTCAGCAGCAGATCGTCGCGCCGCGTGCCGGATTTATATACGTCGATGGCAGGGAAGATACGCTTTTCCGAAAGACGGCGATCCAGATGGATCTCCATGTTGCCGGTGCCTTTGAATTCCTCATACACGATATCGTCCATACGGCTGCCGGTTTCGACAAGCGCCGTGGCGATCACGGTCAGGCTGCCGCCGTTCTCAATGTTTCTGGCAGCGCCGAAGAACCGCTTGGGCTTGTGCAGCGCGCCCGGGTCCATGCCGCCGGAAAGCGTACGTCCGGTCGGAGGAATGACGAGGTTGTAGGCACGCGTGAGACGGGTGAGCGAATCCAGAAGGATTACGACGTCACGCCCGTCCTCGACCAGACGCATGGCGCGCTCCTGTACCATCTCCGCGATGCGCGTGTGGTGCTCCGGCAGTTCGTCGAACGTGGAGGAGACGACCTCGCCCTTGATGCTGCGGCGCATGTCGGTGACCTCTTCGGGACGCTCGTCGATCAAAAGCACGATCAGATGCGTGTCCGGATAGTTCTCCGTAATACCGTTTGCGATCTGCTTCAGAAGCGTCGTTTTGCCTGCCTTCGGCTGTGATACGATCATCGCGCGCTGGCCCTTGCCGATCGGCGCGATCAGGTCGATCAGTCGTACAGACAGATTGTTGACGCGACCCGGCGTCTCCAGCGTATATCGTTCATTCGGGAAGATCGGGGTGAGATCCTCATAGCTGACCCGATGCTGCGCGTTTTCGTCGGGATCCTTGCCGTTGACGCGATCGACATACAGCAGTGCTTCGTACTTGTCGCCTTCACGCCGCGCACGGGTGCGTCCCTCGACGAAATCGCCGTTTTTCAGATTGCAGCGGCGGATCTGCGCGTTTGCAACGTAGACGTCATTGGGGCCGGAATCATAATTTGTTACGCGCAAAAAGCCGTAGCCTTCCATGATTTCAAGCACGCCTGCCGCAGTGCCGGTCTCGGGAAGCTGGACGGGTTCCGCCGGCTTTTCGGGCTTTGCCTCATTTTCCGGCGCATGATAGGCGCGGCTGTTGTTTTGCCGATGATTCCGATTCTGGTTCTGACGTCCGTTTTGCTGGCGGTAGTTGTTCCGCTGACGGAAGCTGTGCTGTTCGCCGTTTGCCTGCTCCTGCGGCTTTTCGGACGGTTCCACAGGCTTTTCGGACGGTTCTGCAGGCTTTTCGGACGCTGGCTTCGGTTCTTCGGGCTTAGGCTGCTCCTGCGATGCGACAGTCTGTTTTTCCTCTTCCTTTTTTGCTTTTGCGGGGCGACCGCGCTTTTTCTGCGCCGGAGCGGGCTGCTGGAGCATTTCGATCAGCTGTGCCTTCTTATATTTGCGAAAGGAAGGAATGCCGTGCTGCTTTGCAAGCGCATACAGCTCGTTGATCGTCTTTGCGGATAATTCGGTTTGATTCACAAATTGCCTCCGAAAATAATAGATTCAAATGATTTGGTATAAGACAGGATATTAAAGAACGGAAATCCTGATACCTATTTTATGGAGGAAAGAAAACCTTGTCAAGCGTTTCGGGAAAAATCGTATTGTTTCGTACATTTTTCAAGCCTATGCGCGAAGAATCCTGCATACAATACAGCAAAGACAGGGAGGTACATATATGGAAAAACACGAAAAAGAACTGATGCAGCCGTTGCCGCATACCGTGCTGATCGAGGGACGCAGACGCGTTCGCATTACGGGTGTGAAAGAGGTGGAGAGTTTTCAGGAGGACGAACTTGCGGTATTGACGCAGGCGGGCATGCTTTCGATCTGGGGCGAAGGATTGAAGCTCGGCAAGCTGAACCCGGATGACGGACAGGTGCTTTTGGAGGGCAATATCGCTTCCATCGAATACGAACAGCCGGAACCGGAACGAAAGCCGTTCTTCTTCAAGCGTAAATGATCAATGTATTTGCGCAGCCGTATGAAGCGCTGCTGCTGTTTCACGGCGGAGCAGTCGCGGGGCTGTGCTATCTTTTGCTGCGCATCGGCAGAGACTTGTCGGGACGCCGGATTGTGATCCATCTTTTGGACGCGTTGTTCGTGGTTTTGCTGTTTGCGATCCTGTCGGGCTATCTGTATCTTGCTGGTTACGGCACGATCCGCGGGTTTCTTCTGGCTTCATTCGCCCTTGGTTTTGCGGTCTGTTATGCAGCCTTTGCGCCTTTGTTTGCAGCAATGACACAAAAATTCCGCAAAAAATAGGTTCCGTTTTGGATTCTTTTCTGTTATACTGTATGGCATGGAAGGATCGCCGAAGCGGATCGTACGTACGATCCATTTCAAATTCATACATTTTGTTCTCGTTCTCATCGCTTGCGTTGTGATCCTGTTTGTGGTTCTGATTCCGCAGCGGCTTCGCATTCGCAGCGCCAAGGACGAGTATCAGTCGCGCGTGGACGAGCTGAACCAAACGAAGCGGACCTATGCGCAGGAGCGCGAAAATCTGCAATTCATGCGGACCGATGCATATAAGATTCAGCAGGGAATGATCAAGTACGGATGGCACTATCAGGAGGATGTTATCATCCTTGATGAAAGCGCCGCATCGGTGGCGGAATGAGTCGGCTGATCTCCGTCATTGATATCGGCAGCAATTCCGTAAGGCTGATGATCGCAGAAGAAACGGAAGGACGCGTGCGCTCCGTATCGAAGGTGCTTTGCACCACGCGTCTTGCAAAGGGGATCGATGCGACGAATTGTCTTGCGGAGGATCGGATGGAGGACACCGTTCGTGCAATCGCCGAATTCCGGGACCGCGCGCGGGCGATCGGCTCACCCGTGCTGGCATATGCGACCAGCGCCGTACGCGATGCGAGCAACCGTGATCTGTTTGTTGCCCGCGTGAAGAAACAGACGGGCATAGACATTCGCGTGCTGTCCGGCGAAGAGGAGGGAAGATACGCGTTTGCCGCCGTAACGGGTGGAAACGGAACCGTATTCGATATCGGCGGCGGCAGCTTCCAGATCGTTACAAAGGAACTCGCGCTGAGCTTTCCGTGCGGCTGTGTTCGCGCGAAAGAACAATGCGACGCATCCGATCCGGCCGTACTGGAGGAGAACCTGTTTCGATGGATGGACGCCCATACGGACATGCCCTCGGCAGTCTGTGAACCCGTGTACGGCGTGGGCGGCACCATCAGCTCCATCGGCGCATTGCTGGCAAATCAAACCGTATACGATGGCCATTCTCTGGAGCCGGTTACGCTGTCGAAGCTGTATCGCCTTACGGAAACGCTTGCCGCGGTTTCCGAGCAGGAGCGCATGCGGCACCCGCTGCTGCGCAAGCGCGGCGATGTGATCCTGCAGGGTGCGACCATCCTGAAGTATATGATGAGCCGTACGCATACGGAATGCGTGATCCCGTCCGACCGGGACGGCATGGAAGGGATCGCCGAAGAAGCGATCCGTCAGCATTGGATTTGAAACAAGCCATTCGGAGGTGGCACGATGAGAAATAACGAAACATTCTGGAAGACGTCGGAAATCGTCCTCGGTGCGGTCGGCGCTGCGTTTCTGATTCTGATCCTTGTCCTGAAAATCATCGGCAAGGACGTAACGGTATTGACCTACCCGATGGTCGGCATCGTCATTCTGTTTTTGGTCTGTGACGAGTTTGCGCGCTCGATCCGTCGCCGCCGCGACAAGGAGGAAGCCGCAAAGGAAGAGGCGGAGCACCCCTCTGCGCCGGAGCCGGAGCTGCCGGAAGAAGCGTTCACGTTTGACGAATCCTCCGATCAAAAGCAGCCGTGAGCGCGGACAAGTTCTTTGATCAGATCTCAATTCTTCGCTGTCCCGTATGCGGGACGGCGTTTTCGCAGTGCGGCGCTTCTTTGCGCTGTCAGAACGGTCACACCTTCGATCCTTCCGCGAAAGGGTATGTAAACTTTGTGCCAAACGCCGCTCCTTCGCGTTACAGCCGGGAGCTGTTTGAAGCGCGCCGGAAAGTGCTTGAGAACGGATTTTACCGCCATGTCATCGATACCGTCAAGTCATACATGCCTGACGCAAACAGCTTGCTCGACGCCGGCTGCGGCGACGGTACGTTTACCAAAGCGCTGCAGAAGCAAACCACACTCGGCGTTGATCTTAACAAGGAGGCGATCCGGCTTGCCGCGCGCGGCGGCGGACCGGTCCTTTGGATCGTCGGCGATCTTACGCGTTTGCCGATTACGGACGCGTCAGTCGACGTCGTGCTGAATCTGTTGTCTCCCGCGAATTACACCGAATTTGCACGCGTGCTGAGACCGTCCGGAACGCTTTTGAAGCTTGTTCCGCAGCAGGGATATCTCCGGGAGATCCGCGCGCTGATGGGCGATCGTCTGCACAAAGAAGCGTATTCCAACGACGCAGTCGTTGCGCATCTTTCCGAGCGGTTCCGCCTGAAGGATCGCGTTCGCATCACGGATACATATCCGTTGACAAAAGAGCAGGCGCAGGATTTCATTCGGATGACGCCTTTGACGTTCAACACAAATCCGGACGAACTGGATGCGGATGCTTTGAAAGAAATCACGATCGACGTTGAACTGTTGGTTGCAAACGTATAAAAAAAGCGGGAATCAGCTTCCCGCTTTTTGAATATTCGCCTGATGCTCTGTATCCGGAAATCCCGTCACGTGCGACAGGCTGTCCTTGAAATAGATGCAGATGCGATCATCTCCGTTCCATTGCATGGACGCCGCGATCCATTGTCCGTCCAGCTTAAACAAAACGGAGCATTTATAAAAACTGTTGGTGCTGCCGAGCCATTTGTTCAGCATGGCACGCGCGCTGTTGCGTTCCATCATGCGTGCCGGAAGCTGCATGTCCGCATGATGCTCGCCGGACGCAAAGGCAAGCTGCGTTTCTTCGCCGGTCGCGGCGTTTCGGATGGAATACAGTTCGTTCTCGATCAGCTTCGGTCGGATGAGATTCCAGGACAGCAAGACGCCTTTTTGTGTAATCGGGCCCTGTGCGGTGAAGGTCAAGGGAATCTCCGCGTGAAAATCCACGCGTTTCGCATGGCGCGAAAACAACGCAAGCTGTGTTTCCTGCCCGACGCTGCCGTCGCTCATCAAGCCCGACGCAGCCTGATACGCCGTAACGGCGGTTTTTGTGACGGTCCGGAAGCTACCGGTCGGCTTATAGGTGTAGAATCCGAGGTCGAAAAGGCGCGTCTGTACGCGCACGACCTCTTCGCCCTTGTCGCCCGTAACCATTAGTTTATTTTCGTCGCCGGCGCTGTAGCCGGATATCGACAGCATGATGCATATGAGAAGAATCGATACAACTCGTTTCATGTTCGTATTATAGCACAGAACCGGCCGCTTGAAAAGTACGGATTTCGGTGATACAATGGTTCCGGAGGTGATTCGATGCGCTGCAGTTGTCAACGGTGCGGAGCCTATATGGTTCAGGATGAGAAGGGCGTACAGAGCCGCTGTATCTGTCCGGAATGCTTCTTTGTATGTTCGGCGTGTATCGACACGTCCGGCGGAAAACCGCTCGATCTCGATTCCCTGCGGATGCTTGCGCTTTTGCGCGAGGCGCAGGGCGACGGACGCGAGGACGACGAACAGTACTGATGATCACAGATCGATCATAAACAGCACGGACGGCGCAGACAGCTTCAGCGTTTCAAAACCGGCTTTTGTGATCTCGGCAAAGCTGTCCGCCGGAAGCACGGAACCGTTTACGACCGTTTCCTGCGGGCAATACAGGAACAGAAATGAATGCAGCGTCAGCGCATGATCGCCCTTCGGCAAAACGCGCATCTCGCCGCGTGCGCCCTTCAGCATCAGGTTGAGATCGCGACCGGTCCCGCGGCAGAGGATCTCCTCTTCGCCGGAGAACAGAAGCACATCGCCGCGCGGAAGGAATTGCCACCGCCCGTTTCGCTTGAGATAGAACCCATCGCAAAGCGGCGTCAGATAGCGCGTAACGCCCTCGAGCCGCGTAAACCGTGACTCAGGTGTATCGACGGAGGCAGAGCTGATACGAAACAAAAACCGTCTCTGCTGATACGATCCGTCGGCAGGGAAGAGAAACAGCTCCGTCGTGCTGCCGCCGCTCCATTCCGTCACATGCCGCGTACCGCGGTCCAGGATTCGAATGTTCATATGCACCTCTCATCAATGATAGAATGAAAACGGGACTGTCAAAGCATGGCAGTCCCGTTGCATGTTCAGTCGTCGCCGCCGTCGTCGGGAGGAGACGACGGATCGGACGGAGGATCGGAGGGGTTCGGCGTATCCGCAGGCGGAGGCGTCGGCGTGTCTGCAGGAGGCGGGGTAGGCGTATCCGCAGGCGGAGGCGTCGGTGTATCGTCAGCGGGCGGCGTCGGAGTTGTGTCGCCGCCGGACGGCGGAGTCGGCGTCGCCGGAGCGGAGGAGGGAGAACCGGACGGCGCTTCGGTCGCGCTCGGTCCGACGATGTAATAGCCCTTGTAGGCCTTATACGTCGAGGTCGCAAGCTTTTCGGTCTTGACGAGCTGTCCGTTCAGATAATACTCCTTCTTGCTTTCATAGATCGCGCCGTCGCGGTTTTTCACGACCTCTTCCTTATAGCCGACCGGCTTGGAGGGATCGACTTCATAGACGATCTCGCCGCTCGGCTTGATCGTTTTGGTCTTGACAGGCTTCGGAATACGGATCTCATCGTATTCGCCGTTGGAATCCTCGATCAGCGGAATGCCCCAGATCTCGATCGTCAGTGTCTTGCCGGTTGCGTTCGCGATGATGATGATATCGGATTTGCTGGAATTCTTGAACTTAAAGTCAATGATATTGCCGACGGAGTTGATCGTAGCGTCGCTTCCGCGGTCAACATAATCGACATACATGGAATGGTTCTGACGGAATACGATCTCCATGTCCGCCATGACCGCCGCATTATACAGCGTAGAGGAGATCTGGCAAACGCCGCCGCCGTACTCGGGAACGTGCTTGCCTGCCTGGTATGCAGTCGCCAGTTTCCAGTGTCCGTCGTTTTTACGTACGCCGAGGCAATCGTTCATCGAAAACGTTTCGCCCGGATGCACGACCGTGCCGGTCAGAAGGTCCATTGCACCGTGCCGGATGTTTTCCTTACGGTTCTTGTTGCTCTTGCTGTAGTTGGTCGTCTTTGTGCTGCGTAGCACGTATTTGGACTGAATATCGGCAAGCTTCACTTCCGCCTCCGTCTCAACGGCGGGGGCCTGGATCGTATCGCCGCTCTTTGCCTCTGAAAGTGCGTCTACAAGCGCATCGCGGTCAACCGTCCTGCCGGTGACGTCTGCAATGTAGTCGATCTCGTTTGTCTGTTTGTTATAGGAAATGGTTGCGTTTTGCGGTTTTGTCTCGTTCTTTTCGGCAAACGCATCAACAGCGGTGCGAAGCGCCGTCTTGTTGAACGTAATTGCGACGGGGAAGTCGCGTCCGTTTGCCTTGATCGCCGCGGCCTCTGCGGAAACGGCTTCAAAGCCGTTGTCCTCGCGCAAAAGGCCGAACGCTTCGGTAAGCGCGGCGTCCAGGTCGCTCTCGGTCTGGATCGTCTCCGCGCTGAACACTTCGGTTGCATTTCCAAGGGAAACAGTGACGCGCAGCGCCTTTTTCTGTTCCTCAAGCGCCGGAAGCACCTTAGCGCGCGCTTCATCAAGCGTCAGCCCGCTGACGTCAACACCGCCGATGGTGACGCCTTCCAGCATGGTCGTACGCTTCAGAATGGCGTCCAGCTCTTCTCTGTGCAGATCCGGCTCAGGCGTGACGATGGAAATTTCTTCCGAACCGATGACGGTATCTGCCGTCGGCTGAACAGTCTCGCCGGTGCGGGGGTTGTAATCGGTTGCCGGTTTATCATTGGTTCCGCCGCATGCAAGGCACAGAATCATCAGGCATGCCGCAAAAGGCAACAGCAGCAGTTTCAGTTTTTTTATCATATCGTTATGTCCTTCTTCTTTGATGCTTTCATTGTACACGCTTTTTTTGAAAATACCATCCTTTTCGGGAAGCATTTACTAATAAGTTACATTTTGGGCACATCTTTTATACATTTCCGGCTCTTCAGAAGCCGTCCGTACATCTCCTATACTCATAAGACGCGGCTGGACGGAAAAAGGTTGCATGCAAAAAGCATTGCTTTTCATTTGACGCAAAAGGTGATATACTGATGAAAGATTCGAGATCGGAGTATAAAATGAAACAGACAAAGCAGGAATCGCTCTCACCGATGGATCACGCGATGCGGTATCTGACGGCACGCGACCGCACCGTTCCCGAGATGCAGACGTATCTGGACAACAAGGACTTCGGCGAAGCGGACGTCGACGCAACGATCGAGCGGCTGAAAGACCTCGGTCTTTTGGACGATGCCCGGTATGCTGTGCGGTTTGTCGAAACGCGGCTTGCATCAAAGCCGGTGAGCAGGCGGCATCTTTGGGAGCAGTTGAAAAGCCACGGCCTTGCCGACGAATACATCAACGCTGCACTCGATACAGTAGCGCCGGAGGACGAAGCGAGTAATGCGCAACAGGTTGCGGAAAAGTATTGGAGACAGTTTCAAAGCCTTGACGCGGAACAGCGGCGCGATCGCGTGATGAAGCGGCTTGTCTCGCGCGGGTTTTCCTATGATGTATCGCGAAAAGCGTTGGAAGCTGTCGATCGGGAGGACGAATGGAGCGAATCATAACCGCACAGGAAGCGAAGCAAAAGGATCAAGAGGCAATCTCCTCTCATCTTTCCTCCGTACCGCTGATGGAGATTGCGGCCGGAGGCATCGCAGCAGCAGTCAAAGAGAGACTGCAAACAATTAACACCGTCACTGCCGTCTGCGGAACCGGCAACAACGGCGGAGACGGCATTCTTGCCGCGCTGCTTTTGTTTCGCGACGGCGTCAACGCAAGGATCGTGCTGTGCGGAAACGCAGACCGCTGCACACCGGACGCGGCGCGTTATCTTCGTCAAGCCAAGGAGGAAGGCGTGCCGGTTCTGCCAAGCTGGGAACCGGTTGAAAACGAGCTGCTGATCGACGCGCTGTTCGGCGTCGGACTGAACCGGCCGATCGAAGGCGAACGCAAAGACCTGATCGATCGAATGAATGCAAGCGGAAAGCCGATCGTTTCCGCCGATCTGCCGTCGGGACTGCACGCGGACGTCGGAACCGTGCTCGGCGCGGCGGTCAAGGCTTCCTGCACGGTTACCATGCAGGCGAAAAAACCCGGCATGCTGCTGGGACAGGGCCGCGCGCTCTGCGGCGACGTGATCGTTCAGCCGCTGTATGCGGACTCGAGCGAGATCCATATGTTTGTATCGGAAGAATCCGATATCGCCGCTCTTTTGCCGAAGCGTCCGTTTGATTCGCACAAAGGGAAGAACGGCCATGCGCTTTTGTGCGTGGGTTCAAGGACCTATCCCGGCGCGGCGCTTCTGTCGGCACGGGCTGCGCTTCGCGGCGGGGCCGGGCTTCTGACGGTCTGCACGCCGGATCCCGTCCGCCCGTTCTTTGCCTCGCTTCCGGAAGCAATAACCGTTCCGACCGGCACCGAGGATTGGTGCGGCGAGGCGGCGGATATAGCATGCTCCGCAATGGAGCGAAAGCAGGCGATCGGGATCGGCTGCGGCGTCGGAAAAGGCGATATCACAAAGGTGATCGAGCATGCGCTGCTGTCCGGCACAAAGCTTGTACTCGATGCGGATGCGCTGAACCAAATGGCATTGCATCGCGACCTCATATGCCTGCTGCACGACAACGTCGTGCTGACGCCGCATGTCGGCGAAATGGCGCGATTGATCGAAGCCTCCGCAGAGGACATCTTGCACGACCCGTTCGACGCCATGCAGATGTTTCCCTGTACCGTGCTTTTGAAGGGCGCGACAACGCTGATCCGCAGCAAGGACCGCACGGCGTTTTCAATGTTCGGCAATCCCGGGCTTTCAAAGGGCGGCAGCGGCGATGTGCTGACCGGACTGATCACCGCATTGCTCGCGCAGGGGCTTGGACCGTTTGACGCCGCACGCGCCGGCGCGTATCTTCTCGGCACATCAGCAGACCGCGCGATGAAGCTGCTCAATGCGCGCGCGCTGCTTGCAAGCGACGTCATTGATATGGTACAATACTGATATGGAAGATAAAAAGATCAACGGCAATGTCGCGGGCATCCGCGATACCATACTGAACGAGATGCGCACGCTGTACGACGAAAGCCAGCCGAGCGGCGTGTTTGCTTCATTTACGCTTTTGGAAAGACTCGCGGATTATACCGAACGGATCGGGCGCGAGATCTCCGTCTATCTGTCGCGCAGCGGCGCGGTCAAGGACGTCTCGATCGGCGATGCGTCGACCGTGTCGATGCCGGATATGCGCCTTGTGCGCAATGCGGACCGGCTTGCCGGCGTACGCTGCATCCATACGCACCCGAACGGCAGCGGATATCTGTCCGACGTCGATCTCGGCACGCTGAATTCCATGCGGCTCGACGCTATGGCGGCGGTCGGCGTGCGCGACGGAAAACCGACCTCGGTCTATGTCGCGTTCGTCGGCGAAATGGAGGGGGAGGAGCGCAAGCCGATCATCTACGGACCGATGCGTGCGGACCGTCTGCCGCAGGATGCGCTGCTGAACGCGCTGATCGAAGCGGACAACCGTCTGAAAGCGCCTGCATATACGGTCACGCAGTCTGAACCGGAGCGCGCCGTACTGGTCGGCATCGACAACGACGACGGTTACGATACGCTCGAAGAGCTGAAGGCGCTTGCCGATACGGCTGGCGTCAACGTCGTGCACATCGAACGGCAGCGCAAGCGTCCGGTCGACAACGGGACCTACGTCGGCTCCGGCAAGGCGGACGAGCTGCGCCTGATCGGCAGCGCGACGGAGGCGGATGTGTTCATCTTCGACGATGAGCTTTCGGCCATACAGATCCGCAACCTCGAAAGCATCCTGGGCACGCCCGTCATCGACCGCACGATGCTGATCCTCGATATCTTCGCAACCCGCGCGACCACGCGCGAAGGCAAGCTGCAGGTCGAGCTTTCACAGCTGAAATACAGACTGCCGCGTCTGCTCGGCGTAGGCGTTGCGATGTCGCGTCAGGGCGCGTCCGGCGTCGGCATGCGAGGACCCGGCGAAAAGAAGCTTGAGATCGATCGCAGACGCATCCACCGCCGCATATATGAGCTTGAGCAGGAGCTCAAGGAAGTTGAGAAGCAGCGCGGCGTACGCAAATCCGTCCGCAAGAAAAACGACATTCCGCTCGTTGCCCTGGTCGGATATACAAACGCGGGAAAGAGTACGCTGCTGAACGTCCTGTCCGAAAGCGACGTGCTTGCCGAGGATAAGCTGTTTGCAACGCTGGACCCGGTCGTGCGGAGTATCACGCTGCCGAACGGTACGCCGTGTTTGCTTTCCGATACCGTCGGTTTTATCAACAAACTGCCGCACGATCTGGTGCAGGCGTTCCGCTCGACGCTTGAGGAAGTACGCGACGCCGATCTGATCCTGCATGTGATCGACGCAGGCTGTTCCTATTATGACGTTCAAATGCGTGTGACCGAGCAGGTTCTTGAAAGCCTCGGTGCGGGGAACACGCCGATCATCGAGGTCTACAACAAATGCGATCTGTCCGAAGCGATCCCGCAGAAGCGGGAGAACGCAACTGCAATCAGCGCGAAAACCGGAATGGGGATCGATACGCTGCTTAAAAAGATCGAAACCGAACTGAATCGCTCTCAGCAGCGCGTCGAGCTTGTGATCCCGTACGATCGATATGACGCCATCCGCGTTCTGCATGAGATCGGTACGATCCTTTCGGAATCGCACGAGGCGGACGGAACGCACATCGTCGCTATGCTCGAGAGCAGCAAGCTGTATCGGCTGAAGAACGCACTTGAAAACCGTTCGGACGGATAACGGATCAGATGTCCCGAATTGTTTACAATCGTCTTACATTTATTTTACGAAACGGAAGCGCCATACACTTTTCATTTTTCTCCGATTGTGCTATACTGTATTTGTAGGAGATTGCAATGAAAAGAATCGCTTCCATTTTTATCGCTTTATTGCTGATGCTTGCCGCGCTGCCGCAAGCCGCAATCGGCGAAGCCGAACAAACGCATATATTCGACGCTGACCGCGTTTTGGTTTACAATCCGCTGCCGTACCGGACGAATGCAAACACCCTGTATTCCGGTACGCTTCCTTCGTCACAGCAGGATCCGGAAACGGACGGCAAACCCGTATTTACCGCCGGAATGCACAACAAGGGCAAGGATTGCTCCGTTTCCGTCAAAGATGCGGATACGCGCGATTTCTGGATCCTTACCAATCTGATCACGTATCAATACGATAAATGCACCTTCCGGCTCGCGGCCATGGGCGATCATTGCTGTATCTGGAGAAAGGTCGGAGACAGCGTATCCTTCTCGCAGGAACAGGCAGACGCGATGCTGGAACAGTTTGAATCCGTGATTTATGCAAGCAATACCGAGCATTTCGGCGCGTTCCGCGATATCGGCGGCGACGGCAGGCTTCACATTCTCACCTACGATATGAACAGCACATCGGTCTGCGGCTTCTTTGATCTATACGATCTGTATACGCGTGAAGAGATCGAACAGATCGATCCGGACGATGCGGACAGCTATAATTATCTCCCGATCATCAACGTCAATACGCGCATGGCGGATCAATCCGATGTCGTTTACTGTACGCTTGCGCATGAGTTCCAGCATCTGATCCTGCGCAGCGCAGTGCTTGCTTCTCCTGCAAACGCAGAACGTCTCGGCTCGGAAAAGAGCATCGACGTCTGGCTGAACGAAGGCTTTTCCATGGCTGCCGAAGAGCTTGCATATCCCGGCTCCGTAGCAGCGCAGGGATACCTTGAAGCATTGTCCCGTTCGGACAAGATCCGGGTTGGAATGAGCTATCAGCACTTTGATGCAACGTCGACTGACGTCGGCGCATACGCACAGTCATTCCTGTTTGCGGTCTATCTGCGCCTGCAATGCCGGGATACGGTCTATCGCGACATGCTTTCGTATTGGCGCGATACAACGGATTATGCCGATCTTTGCGAGGACAAAGCGATCTCTCTGCTTCTCGATGAGACACAGATATCCGCGCTTGACGGTCTTTGCGAGTTTCCGGCGTCCGTCAATGAGCGCATCGGTACGCCGGAAGGCGTGACGCTTTCAAAGCTCGCGCTTGCTTATCGGATCGCGCAGCTGGTAAACGAAGATTCCGGGCTGTTCTCGATCGGCAGTTATGATATATCCGTTCCCGTGTATGCCGGGACCGGCAGACAGATCGAGGGCGGGGGAGCGCTGCTTATCGAATGCGGCGGGAGCTTTTCGATCCCGTCAGATGCAGACAGCGGACTTGTGTTCGTAGGAATCAAGGACGACGCTGTTTCGTTCATTTACACCGTTCCAGATCCCGAAGAAGGATTCTATGTGATCGCCGCTTCATATAACGGCTGGTGGTATGCGATCCCGGCCGCACCCGCAAGCGGCGGGATCCTGCACCCGATTACGGTCCAGCTGAACAATGACGGCAGCATTGATCCGCAAAATGCACGCGGCGCAGTGTTTTTCGCATCACGGTCTCCGGAGGGATACCGGTTCAGCTGTGATGATGAAGCCGGAACGTATATGCTCGGACGGCCGGAAGCCAGAGAACAGGCTTTGTGCGTCGGCGAGGAGGGGGCTGCGTTTGCGTGGTCCCGGTTTACGGGCGGCGCGGCGCGTCTGCAGGCCGACGGATATTTCGGCCGTGCGATCCTGTACGGCTCCTATCAAAACGGATTCGGGTATTTCCCGTCCGGATACTTCTACAATGCATCCTTTTCCCAGCCGCAGCTTTTGCGCGTCAATCTCATACGGGGCGACGCAAATATGGACGGGCGGCTGACCGCGGCCGACGCCGCTTTTGTGCTCGGATCCGTTGTCGGTCTGTTTTATCTGAACGCGCCGATGCGCAGTGCGGCGGATATGGACGGCGACGGGATCATCACCGCGGTCGACGCAGTAAGGATCCTGCGTCGGATCGTCAAACTGGAATCATAATCGGAGGATCGAATATGCGATCGAACCATTGGAAACAAATTACAGCCTGTATTCTTGCAATCTTGACGTTCATTTCCCTGATCGGCTGTACGTCGGGTTCGGATGACGCGGCCAAAGGCGTCGTGATCAGCGAAGTCGTATCCAGCAACGGAGAAAGCTATACGGACGAGCATTACGGATCGCCCGACTGGATCGAGCTTCATAACGAATCGGATCGTCCGATCAATCTGCTCGGATGGAGCATCACCGACAACATCAAGAATTCCGATAAGGCAATGACGCTGCCGGAGATCGTGATCCCTGCGGACGGATATCTTCTTCTGCTTGCGACAAAGCAGGAAAAGACCGATACGTGGCTGTGGGACGAACAGAGCCCCGTTTGTCTCGGATTCTCTCTGAAATCCGCGGGCGACGAGAACCTTGTGCTGGTCAACGCCAATATGCAGGTGGTCGCCGAGCTGACGATCCCGCAGCTGAACAGGGACGTCTCCTATGCGCGGCGCGAAAACGGCACCTACGGGTACTGCGGCGAGCCCACGCCGGGTGCGGCGAACACAGCGGCGATATCAGACGTTCAGCCTGCGCCGAAGGAGCCCGAAACGTTTGAACCGGTCACCGGCGTTGAGATCAGCGAGGTTTCCTCGCGAAACACGCTTCTGTCATGCGGCGGATGTCCCAAATGCGACTGGGTCGAGCTGCACAATACAACCGGAAACGATATCGCACTTGACGGGTTTACCCTGTGCGACGAGGTTCGCAATTATGACGATGCAAATCTGTCCGGCGTTCTTCCCGCGAACGGATATCTTGTTGTGTACTGCTGCGGGGAAGACTGCGAAACAAAGGATCGGCACGTATGCATCGATCTTGGGATCAGCCGTTACGGCGATACGCTGTATCTGTATGACGCGCACGGGTATGAGCTGGAAACGCTGAACGTGCCCGAAATGCCGTATAAGGACGTCAGCTATGCCAAGAGCTCGGACGGCAGCTTCGGGTATTGCGAGGAGCCGACGCCAGGGGAAGCGAACCATACCAGAATCACAAGCGAACCTCCTTACAGGCCGGAAGAAACGCCGGAGCCCGAAAAGCCCGGCGATCAAAAGGATGACGAAACGACCGATCCGACGCTCAACGCCAAGCGGCCGAGCAGTCTGCGCATCAGTGAAGCGCTTGCCAACAATGCGTACAGCATCACCGATGCGGAAGGCGAACGCTGCGATTGGGTCGAGCTTTACAACACAACCGGGCAGCCGCTTTCGCTGGAAGGATGGTATCTCTCGGACAATCCGAAGAACCTGATGAAATGGGCGCTGCCGTCGGTTTCCATGAACGCCGGTTACCTCATTGTATTCCTTTCCGGCAAAACCAATATCAGCAGCGAACTACATGCGAGCTTCTCGCTCGGCACGGGTGAGACGCTGTTCCTGTACAATTCCGCAACCGGCGAGCTTGACTGGATCACGGTTCCCGATCTCCCGGACAACGTGTCGATCGGACTGGACGAGAACAACGAGCAGGTCTATTACCGCTATCCGACGCCGGGTGAGCCAAACGGGCACGCGGAGAAGCAGGCGGAGGCGATCGGTTTTTTTCAACCTGACGGCGTATACATCTCCGAGGTATGCGCCATTCACGATCGGGGAAGCAGCGAAAAGGACTGGATCGAGCTGTATAACGGGGGAGACAGCGCCGTATCGCTCGATGGTTGGTATCTGAGCGACTCGCTGAAGAATCCGCAAAAGTATCGCATTTCTTCTCTTTCGGTCGACGCACACGCCTATTCCGTGATCGAAACGACCGCTTCGGAATCTGCCCGCAGCAGCGGCGACGCCAATTTCGGCATTGATCCGAGCGGAGAAACGCTGTACCTGTCGGATCCGGACGGCGTTGTACGCGACGCCTTTCAGACCGGCGTGCAGCGCAAGGGCATGTCCTCCGGTCGGATCGAAGGCGATCAGCTGACACGCCGTGTGTTCTTTACAAAGCTCACGAAGGGCGCCAAAAACAGCGATGACAGGTATACCGGCTATACCGCGCAGCCGACGTTTTCACAGACGTCGCTGTATCAAAGCGCCGCCTTCTCATTGACGCTTTCCGTTTCCGATCCGAATGCGAAGATCTATTACACGACAAACGGAGACGAACCGACAAATAAAAGCAACCTGTATTCCGAACCGATCTCCGTAACGCGCAATACCGTCATTCGCGCGATCGCTTATTCGGACGGACTGCTGAAAAGCGAAGTCGTTACATTTCATTATATCTTTGACGAACCGCACGACATCCCGGTCGTGTGTCTCGCTGTTGCTCCGGACAAATTCAAAAAGCTGTACAGTGTCGACAAGCACAGAGAGATCAAGGGAACCGAGAGCAAGGCGCAGTTCAACTTCTATGAAACGGACGGCGGCATCGGTACCAGCTTTCCCGTGGACATCAAATGCAAGGGGCAGGGGACTCTGGTATATAAGCAAAAGTCCCTTTCGGTCCATCTGCGCGGAGAATACGGCATGAGCAAGCTGGAATATCCACTGTTCCCGGATTATCCGTATACGACGTTCGGCGCATTGGTCCTTCGCAACGGCGGACAGGAAAACGGGAGATCGCGTATCGCCGACTCGTTTGTATCGCGCGCAAGCATCGGCATGAATGTGGAGGTTGCAAATTCAAGGCCCGTCGCGCTCTATATCAACGGCTCGTATTACGGTCTGTTTGAGCTCGGCGAGGACCTGAACGCCGATTTTCTGAACACGCATTACGGAGCGGATACCGATCTGGTCGATCTGGTACGCTACAACGGCGACGTTGCAACGCACGGGTCCAGCAAGGAATGGGTCGCACTGCGCGAATATGCAAAAAAGGCCACGCTGAAGGACGACGCCGAATACGCAGAATACATCGAAAAGATCGACGAGGCGTACTTTATCGACTATCTGATCGCGCGGACGTATTTCTGCGATACCGATATGATCAATCAGAAGTATTGGCGTGTGCGAGGTTCGATCAAGTGGCGCCCGCTGCTGTTTGATCTTGACCTGACCATGCGCGACGTGAAACGCAACGACGTCATGGATAAGTATTTCTCCAAGAATCCGGTCGTTTCGCCGCACGGTTTTCAGTCGGTGTTCTATGTTTTCGCGGTCCTGAAAACCAATAAGGGCTTTTGTGAAAAGTTTGTGGACCGGTACGTGGAGATCATGTATACGCAGTACGATACCGACAGGCTTCTAAAGCTGCTGGACCAGATGATCGACGAATACGACGGAGAAATGCCGCGTCAAATCAAGAAATGGGGCAATCCCTCCTCCATGAAAACGTGGAACAGTTATCTCGACAATCTCCGTTCATTCCTGAAGAGCAGGAGGGACGTCCAGATCGCCAAGCTCAAAAAGACGTTTAAGATCTCCGACAGCGACATGAACGCGCTCATCGCAAAATACAGCAATCCGTAAATGAAACGATCCGCAGGATATTCTGCGGATCTGTTTTTATGAATATCACAAACTGAATGACCGGGTCCGGAACGATAGTGAACCCAGAGGGCGTTAGCGCGCGATTGCAGGAGTATTATCAACTATGATCATGATAATCTAAAAGTATCTGTTATTCAATCAATTCAATCATCATAACACCTGAAATATGTATTGTTTTCGACGGATGGAGCGTTGCTGTTTATTTGAATGAAGACGGGCCGACACCTAGCACCTGCGGCGCTTCATGAAGGCAGCGGCATAGCTGCCTGATGAAGCGAAGTCGCCCCGTGAATCATCAGCTTTGAAGGAGCGTCTTCATCAGCGAAGCGTCTTCATTTCTTCATTAGTCCTTTACGGGCGACTTCATTGAAAAAACCTCGCCGAAGCGAGGTATTTGTGGCGGAGACGGTGGGATTCGAACCCACGGACCGGCTCATCACCAGTCAAACGATTTCGAGTCGTTCTCGTTATGACCACTTCGATACGTCTCCGGGTATGCGGTTTTCAGCGCCTTTAGCAGTATACAGCATTGTTTCCAAAATTGCAAGCACTTTATTCGGAACGCAGCGAATGAAAAAACGTGTGCAGAAGCTCCTGACATTCCGGTTCACAGATGCCGCCGATCGTATCAACGCTGTGATCGAACCAGTGATCGGTCAGGTCGATCCTCGAGCCGCAGCAGCCGCATGCCGGATCGAACGCACCGAACACGAGACGGGGGAGCCGCATATGCAGCATCGCACCTGCACACATCGCGCACGGTTCGAGCGTGACATAGAGCGTGCAGCCGGAAAGCGAACCGAGCTTTGTACTGGCATACTTCATTGCAAGCAGCTCCGCGTGCGCAGTCGGATCATGATCCGCTTCGCATCGGTTGTGCGCGCGGGAGACGATTTCATCGTCTTTCACGATCACAGCGCCTACCGGAACTTCATGCTCGAAAAGCGCCTTCTCGGCCTCTCTGATCGCTTCTATCATCCATTCGCGGTCAGTCACGGGAAAGTACCTCCTGCGTATCAAAATCCGGATAAATCACGCGCTCAAGGCACAAGCCGTGCGCCGGTGCGGTCGCGCCTGCGTCGGATCTGCTGCCGCTTTTGATCGCTTTTTCCATATCGGATGCGGGCCGTTTGCCGCTGCCGATCTCCAGCATGGTTCCGACAAGGATCCGTACCATATTGTAAAGGAATCCGTTACCCTCTACATGATACACAAGAAACTGCCCGCTGCGCGTCCATTCGGACCGTGTGATCGTGCGAACGGTGTTTTCCATGCTGCTGCCGGAGCACTTGAACGCGTTGAAATCGTGTGTCCCGAGAACGCTTTTCGCCGCGATCTGTATCGCGCTTTCATCGGGCATATAGTGGAGATGCAGGCTGGTCGTTCGGTGAAAGACGTCGGCATGCGGTCCGAGCTGCACCGTGTACGCGTATTCCTTCTGCTTTGCGGAAAACCGTGCATGAAAGGACGGATCGCATTCTTCGGAATAGAGAACCCGGATATCGGCGGGCAGATGCATGTTCATTGCAACCGCAAACTTGCCCGCGTCCATGCGTGCATTCGTATCAAAATGCGCGACCTGCGCTTTTGCATGGACGCCGCTGTCCGTACGGCCGGACCCTTCGACTCGGATCTGCTCGCCGGTCAATTCAAACAACGCCTTCTCCAAAAGTGACTGCACGGAAACGCCGTTCGGCTGCACCTGCCAGCCGACGTAGTTAGTGCCGTCATAGGAAATGATCAATCGGATACGTCTCATTACAGAAGAATCAGGGTCACGATCATCGCGGCAAGGAACGCCAGCGTAATCAGAATGGCATACAGGTCGATCAGGCGGAATTTCAGCTGATGCATCCGCGTGCGGCCTTCGCCGCCGTGATAGCAGCGCGATTCCATGGCGATCGCAAGCTCGTCCGCCTTGCGGAAAGAGGATACGAACAGCGGGATCAGGATCGGGATCATGCTCTTGACGCGTTTGAAGATATTGCCGCTTTCAAAGTCCGCGCCGCGTGAGATCTGCGCATTGCGGATCTTGTCGGACTCGTCCATCAGGGTCGGCACGAAACGAAGCGCGATCGTCATCATCATGGCAAGCTCGTGCGCGGGGAAGTGAAACACCTTCAGCGGCGTAAGGAGCTTTTCAAGGCCGTCTGTCAGCGCGATCGGCGACGTCGTCAGCGTCAGCATGGACGCGCCAGCAACGAGCAGAATGATGCGCAGCGTCAAAAAGCACGACTGCAGGAACGCTTCTCCGGTCAGCTGCCAGAACCCGAGGTCCAGCCAGACGTCCTCGCCCTTTGTGAAAAACAGGTTCAGAATAAACATCAGAATCAGCAAAAACCGGACCGGCTTCAGCGAATTCAGAATGTACCGGAGCGAAATGCCGGACAGGATCAGTTCAATGACCAGATAGGCAAACGGAATCGCAAGGAACCAGATCTTTTTGACCAGGAACGTCATCGCGATATACAGGATCATCATCCCGATCTTGGTCCGCGGATCGAGTCTGTGAATGACGGAATTGCCGGCGACAAATTGTCCGAGAGTGATATCACGCATGCGCTTTTTCCTCCCGGAACCATTGAATGAATGCGTCCTCGGTGCAGATGGAGGACGGGATACCCATGCCGCGTTTCTTCAGCTCGATGCAGATCTGTGTCACGTTCGGCACGGACAGACCGATCTCGCGCAGCGTGTCTGCATTGGAAAAGACGGCTTGCGGCGTATCGTACATACGAACGGCGCCTTTGTCGAGCACAAGGACCTTGGTCGCATGGTTCGCGATATCGTCCATGGAATGGGATACCATGATGATCGTACAGCCGGATTCTTTGCGCAGCTTCTCCAGCAGCGCAAGGATCTCGCGTCGGCCGAGCGGATCGAGCCCGGCCATCGGTTCATCCAGAACCAGATACTTCGGACGCATGGAAAGAACGCCTGCAATCGCGGCGCGTCGGCGTTCACCGCCGGACAGATCGAACGGAGAGCGGGTGGAGAATTTGTTGGGATCCAGACCGACCAGCTGCATCGCTTCGGTCACGCGCGCCTGTATCTCGGCTTCGTCAAGCTTTATGTTCTTCGGTCCGAAGGCAATATCTTCGGCGACCGTTTCCGCAAAGAGCTGGTATTCCGGATACTGAAAAACCATGCCGACCAGCGAACGCACCGTTTTGCGTTCGGCTTTGTCGGACAAATCGTGCCCGTCCACCTTGACGGCACCCTTTTCACAGGGAAGAAGACCGTTCAGATGCTTGATAAACGTGGATTTTCCCGAGCCGGTGTGTCCGATAATCCCCAGGAAAGCGCCCTCTTCGATCGTCAGCGTCAGGTCCTTCAGCGTAGGTTCGAGCTTTTTGCCGCCCTGCGTATATGCAAATGTCAGATGGTTTATTTCGATGGACATACTGCCTCCGCAAGCTGCTGCGCTGTCAGAACATTGTCGGGGATGGAATAGCCGAGCGCTTTCAGCGAATCGCGAACGATGACCGTTTCCGGGGGGACCAGATTGCTTTCAAGCAGAATATCGGTATGCAGAAATACATTCTGCGGCGTATCGTCCAGCATGATCCTGCCGCCCTTCATCACGACAACGCGATCGCAGCCGGTCGTTTCCTCCATGTATTGCGTAACCATCACAACGGTCATCCCGTTGTCATGCAGACGGCGAACCGTATCCAAAAGCTCCTGTCTGCCGCTCGGATCGAGCATGGCGCTCGCTTCATCCAGCACAAGGATCTGCGGCTGCAGCGCAAGAATACCGGCAATGGCAATACGCTGCTTCTGACCGCCGGAAAGGTGGTGCACTGCAAACAGCGCATAGTCCGTCATGCCAACCGCTGCGAGCGCTTTATCTACCCGCGCACGGATCTCGTCGGGGTGTATTCCGAGGTTCTCCGGGCCGAAAGCGACATCCTCTTCGACGACGGTCGTTACAAGCTGATTGTCCGGATTCTGAAATGCCATGCCGACCTTCTGACGGATTTTCAGAAGGTTGTCCTCTTCATCGGTGCGCATGCCGCAGACGGTTACGGTTCCTTTTGTCGGAAGCAGCAAACCGTTGATATGCTTTGCCAGCGTGCTCTTTCCGCTGCCGTTGTGACCGACGATCGCGATCCATTCGCCCTCATTGATCGTGAGATCAATGTCAGACAGCGCGGGCGAGCTTGCTTTCTCATATTGAAATGTTACATGTTCAAAATGGATCATTGCATTCTCCACATAAAATTTCCTGATACAGTATACATTAGGTCTATGCTTTTTTCAAGCGATTTGTTATAATCAGGCTATCAACCGGACGGAGGTGTTTACGCATGATCACGCGTCTCAGAAATGCTTATCGGATCATAACCTGCGACAGTGCCGATTCTGTTCTTCAGAATGCCGATCTGTGGTTTTCGGACGGTGAAATTGCGCACATCGGGGAATGGGATCGGACGCCCGATCTCGAATACGACTGCTCGGATATGCTCGTGTATCCGGGGCTCATCAACGTCCATCATCACCTGTATCAGTATTTTACGCGCAACCTCAAAAAGGTCCAGAATTACGAGCTGTTCGATTGGCTGAAGGCTTTGTACGGCGTCTGGAAAAACCTGAACGAGAAAACGGTCCTGCTGAGCTCCTGTGCAGGCATGGCGGAGCTGATGCGGTACGGCTGCACGACCTGTTTCGATCATCATTACGTCTTTCCGGCGGGCTGCGGCGATCTCATCGGCGCACAGTTTGAGGCGGCAAAGGTGCTCGGCATCCGCATGCACGCATCCCGCGGAAGCATGGATCTTTCCGAGAAGGACGGGGGACTTCCGCCGGATTCGGTCGTGCAGACGGTCGATGCGATCCTGCGCGACAGTGAAGCTGCCGTCAAAGCCTATCACGATCCCGCACGGTTCTCCATGCAGCAGGTCGTGCTCGCGCCGTGTTCGCCGTTTTCCGCATCCGAAGCGCTGTATCGCGAAAGCGCTGTGCTTGCGCGCAGACTCGGCGTGCAGCTGCATACGCATCTCTGTGAAACGAAGGATGAGGAGTCGTATACACTCGACCGATTCGGCAAACGTCCGTTCGATTATCTGGAATCGCTCGGATGGACGGGGGAGGACGTCTTTTATGCGCACGGGATCCACTTCAACGATTCCGAGCTTGTCCGCATAGCCGAAACGGGAACAAAGATCGCGCACTGTCCGGTCTCCAACATGAAGCTGTCGAGCGGCGTTATGCGATTGCCGGATATGCTGGAGCAAAACATTACGGTCGGTCTTGCGGTGGACGGTTCCGCCAGCAACGACGGATCTAATCTGATGGACGAAATGCGCGCCGCGTTCCTGGTGCATCGGCTGACCTGGGGCAGCCGTGCGCCCGGCGGATATGAGATCCTGAAGCTTGCAACAACCGGAAGCGCAAAGGTACTCGGACGCAACGATCTCGGTTCGATCGAAACCGGAAAAGCGGCGGATGTGTTCGCAATCCGCAAAAGCGCAACGGACCTGCTCTGCGCGATCGACGATCCGAAAAACCTGTTCGGCAACGTCGGGTATCACCGTCCGTGTGAATATGTGTTTGTAAACGGCGAGCTGACGGTATACAAGGGAAAGATCATGCGGATCGACGAGGAGACGCTTCAACGCCTTTCGCAAACGGAATTAAAACGATTCCTATCGACGCTGTAATGAAAAATGTGTGCTTTGACGGCACACATTTTTTTACATCAAAGAAACTCGATCTCCCCGCGATCCACAGCATTTTCCGTTCCGTCGTCAAATTGCACGATCAAACGAAACGAGCGGTCGATTCCGCTCGCAATGCCGTATCGGACCCCGTCCGGTTCGGAAACGAGAACGCGCCGTCCGCTGCCGATCAGCCTGTCCCGATAGGACTCATAAAACGCGATCGAGGGCAGCTGGTCATAATACCGTTTGAAGCGCGCAAGCAATCGTTTCAGGAATTGCTTTCTCAATTCTTCATCCGGGTCTCCCGAAAATACGGCGGTTGCCGTTTCGGAGAGCTTATCGGGAAATCCGTTCTCCGGATAAAACAGATTCACACCGATCCCGACAACGGCATAATCAAAGCTGCCGTCCTGGTTCAGATGACTCTCGGTCAGGATACCTGCGGCTTTTTTGCCGTGTATATAGATATCGTTGACCCATTTGATCCCGCATTCGACCTGATAATCCTCGATCGTCTCGGCAAGCGCAACAGCAGACATACACGTTAATGCGTACGGCGGCAGCAGACAGGAGGGACGAAGGAGGATCGAAACATACAGCCCCGTACCCTTCGGCGAGAAGAAGACACGGTTCAGCCTTCCTCGCCCGTTGGTCTGAGATGCGGCAGCAAGCACATATCCTTCCGGAACGCCTTCCTTCGCGAGCGCCTTGACCGTCGTATTGGTCGATTTGACGGAATCGACCGTATGCAGCTTATAGGGAAGCGACGGCATCAGTCAACCGTCTCCTTCGCCACGTAAGCGCTTGTGCTTGCGGAAAGAAGCGCGCCGTAATCGAGACCGAACGAAACGGTATCGCCGACCTTGTAATGCTTTGCTTTCGTAAGATCGAGCAGAAGATGGTCAGAGCTTGCGCCGATGATTTCCACATCCGGATCGATCGGCGTCAACCCGTCGACACGCACATCCTGTCTGCCGATCGCAGCGATCGCGCGGCGCATGATCCCCTTATCCACATATTCGACCGTTTCGCCGAACGCATTGCGGCTGAGCGTTCCGATGGGGTAGGAGGGCTTCTCCTTGCATTCCACGATCGTCGCGTCGAGCTGAAATACATCCTGGTAACACCCTTCGATCGCCGTATACATGCCGGGGATTACGCCGCACATGACGGATTCGCCGAGGCGCAGATGGTTGACTCCGGTCGGAAGCGTGCGGTCAAGCAGCAGCTGCAGCGAAGTGCTGTTACCGCCGGAGATGATCGGGATCGGAAGTTCGAGCTCCGCACGCAGCCATTCCGTGATCGAAACGAGCATTCCGAGATTATCGCGATCCGGCAGAACAGAACCGTAACAGGTAAGGTTCGTGCCGGTTCCGTACAGTTCCAGATGCGGACAGGCTTTCACGGGTCGCGCAGTGTCAAGGATTTCATCCCGAT
>JAEEGH010006995.1_pt1 | contig 27345 bp, 31 predicted proteins | sample 9134181 | NCBI WGS metagenome assembly JAEEGH01 (sample SAMN16246544, study PRJNA631951) | gut metagenome | biome: gut microbiome; feature: rumen; material: DP-attached | host: Bos | place: Iran: Karaj | collected 2018-10 | reverse complement strand
TGAGAATGATAGAAGAAGCCGTAATGATGAGGCTTTAAATATGTTTTTTGAATTTGCTGAATTCAAAGGACTTAGCATAGTTGAAAAAAATAATGTTGATCGAGGTGGCAAAAATTCCTTTGATTTAAGAATGCTCGATGATAATGAGTACATAGAAGAATGCAATAATTTTTATGAACTGCTAAACGATATAGGCTATGATGAGAAGAGGCCAGTATTTGTTCCCGTCATTATTGATTCCGAAAGCGGGCTGGGAATATATGTTGTTAGTAAGAACTTGCTGTATGTTCCTGAAGACGATGAAGAAACAGATAATATTGAAGCAGAGAATGCTGGCAAAGGCAAATCGAAACCGAAAGAGAAAAGCAAAAAAACTGCTGATGATAACCAGAATTATTATTTCTGTTGTATTCGATTTGTATATCATGAACGTGATACTATTGGCGCATACAGGATAAAAAAGGGAGATAAGGAGAAAGACAATCTGGAAGAATACCTTCAAAAACTACTCGTAGTAGAAGATGAAGATCAAGAAATACTCGGGAACATGTATGAGAAAAAAAGGTTTCGTATACCATTTGAAATTGAAGAGAGTTTCACTGACCTGGAAAATGCAGTGAACAGATTCAAATATCTTAAAGATAAGGGAAAAGATTTTGAAGGGTATGGTAATCTACATAAGGACATTGAGGAGGAAATAGAAGATAGTAATATAGACAAACTTCTGAAATACTTTGTTCCATCCGAAGATTTTGAAGATGTATTTGAAACTAGAAAATCTGGGTACGCTTTTCTACAGGATCGCGAAGCTAATATTATTCAAACTCGAACTCACTACAAGTGGTAATCTGTATTATCATCAAAAATGGAATCTTATGGAATAAGAAGATAAAGGAGAACAATCCGAATGACAAAAAGAGTTTACATTTTGACCAAGGAAGGTAGAGGCTATTCTGATGAGGGATTAGAGTTTATTACCAATCATCTTGTCGAGAACCTTCATGAAACAGCTGATTTAGAGTTCATAGGTGGCAGTGAAATCAACAACCCCGGTCTTATGGCTAAGCAGCTTGAAGACCATCCTGATTGTTTTGTATTTATTTCTGACGATAATGAGATTAAATATATTTCAGGCAGGAATATCAAAGTCCTTCATGATGCACTTCTTGCAGACACTGGTAACACAAGCTGGGAAGTGGCAAAAAAGGCACAGTTTTTTGGGTAAAAAGGAGATTTGTAATGATAACAAAAGTGAATTCTCATGAAGTATGTCCAACCATTATCTCTGAAAAATACGAATCTGATGTATACACAATTGAAATCGTTATCATGGATAACAAAATAGACACTATCACAATTTATTCCAGAAAATATCTTTATCCTGGTATTTTTGTGGATCACAGAGAATTTGCTAAAAACAAAGATGCGATAAGTCTTGACTTTGACAATATAGTTTTTGTGACTCTCGCAGAGATAACAAAGTTACAGGATAATATCAATTATGCTAAAGATTTCATAGATAAAGAACTTAAGCCTTTTCTTGAATCGAAGTTATCATGAAGTAACTACTCTATAGATGATTATCTCGGCACATGTTTATTGATGGAAGCGTATAGATCTGTCTGCGAAGGCAGGTTTATTTGATGATGTGTAATACAACATATTAATAAAGGGTACATGAAAGAAGGTAGTTAAGCTGCCTTCTTTTTTTGTTCGTGTCAAGTAGATTCTCGTAATTATTACGATATTTATCAATTCCGTTTGATACATTATTTTCATCAAGAAAACAAGTTGTGAAAGGATGGTAATCAAATATGACAGCATTATTCATAGTTGTAGTTATAATCGTTGTGTTCCGCATAGCAATAAAGACTATTATAGCTCTTCTTTCCTTTATTTTGGATGTCTTTAAGAATCTTCTTCTTGCCGCTTTATCTATCGTGGGCTTTATAGCCATGAGCTTTGACTAATGGGCAGAAATATTGCAAATATATCTGAAAAATAGTAGGAGGTAGAATGCCTGTGAGTAAAAAAATTGATAAGGTCAAGACCTGTAGTACCATAAAAGAACGTTGCCTTCAGTCCGGACTAAAAGCTGAAGAGCTGGCAGAGCAAATGGATGTGTCTGTTCAAACAATTTATTCATGGTATTCAATGAAGAAACTTCCCTCTATTAGTCATTTGGTTGAACTGGCAGATATTTTGAATGTATCTGTAGATGAATTGATCCAGACAGTTGACGAGGAGTCTGCTGAAACCAAGACGGAAAAGAGAACATAGGAATATCTTCGTAAATATTACGGATTAGAACAAATGACTCTGATATTATTTTTTCATCAGCATAAAACCACTTACAAGGAGGATCAAGACTATGTTATGGACACTTATTAAATCAATTATGCGCTGGTTTGGAATATTTTGCATGATGTTAGCTGCTATGCTTGCATTTTTGTTGTTAAAGGATGGCGATCTAGGAATGGGGCAGTTAGTGTTTTTCGGAATTATATTCCTTTTTGGGCTGGGGCTTAAAAAGCTCTTCAAAGAAAAAGACACAGACAGAACTCTTTCCGATGCTATCATTGAAAAAGCAAATGGCGCCGGCAAGCAAAAGAGCAGACGACCAAGAGAAAACGAAGCCCAGAAATGGCTAAATGGCTATAAGGCCAGTCTTGCCGAGGAAACCAGGATATACCAGTCCAATCAGCGCGAGCATGACAGGCTTTATGATGAAGCCAGAAATCTTGAAGAAAGAGCAAGATACGGCTCAGCTTGGGAGAGAAAGAATCTTAAAGATCAAGCCAGGGAGCTTAGAAGAAAGGCTGATAGACTCTGAAAGCTATCTTGGACAGAATCATTTACTTATATGGTAGATGATTCTGCCAACAAATTGAAAATTATGGTTGCGTAAGCACGCCGCAAACTATGATGGAGAGTTGTATGCGCGAAATAGTAAACAGTTATGATGAATTTTTAAATACTAAGACATACAATGTCCTTTCCGAAGCGCATGGAGACGAATTGATCAAAGGAATTGTAAATAATGATTTTGTTTCAGAAGTAATTGAGTTTGAAAGAAAGGCAGAACTTTCAGGGCATTTGGTAGAGGTGGCCAGTACAAATGCATACGACATGCGCGAAGCAATGATGGCTATACAGATTGATCTCTTGCGATATGGTGGAACGAAGTCACTCTTATTTGTAGCCGGACGAGTCACGATGTCTTTTTGCAAAACTATTATTGATATTATTGCTAAGAAAGGGCTGCATGTGTCCTTTGGAGCTGGATATACAAAAGATATAAATGATATTTCTTTTGTCTGGATATCTACTTTTGAGTAATCATCACTACATACAATAAACCAACAGGTTATTGATTTTCATTTTTTATCGGTTTATAATCTGACATACAAACAGTTCAGAGGAACTGACATAGAGAGAACCTATATTTGGAATCAGAAATTACGGGATAATTATGCCCTGATTTCTGAAACCAGATATAGGTTCTTTTTTGTTCCTTGATAACTGAATAAATAAGTTTTTCCACCTATCCGGGGAAGCAGCGCGATGATCTGTGGGGAGCGTGCCAAGGATATAACATAAGGTGTTCTGAGCCGCCAACGCTCATTTTCGTAAAAATTACGAAGCCCATTTGGAAAGGTTGTTATATTGATAATATCAACAAAAGAAAACGTTAGAAAAGGAGTAAGGATCATGGATAATTCAAAGCGCAACAGGCAATCAAGCTCGCTATATATGAGCCTGAAAGGTGTTCCATTCTATGAACCAGGATATATTCCGGTAAGCCATAGGAAAGTAGAGATATCTGTAGATTTATCAAATCCCAAAACGATTTATGATTATCTTTCTCAAAACGTCTATAAACAGGATAAGTATTGCAGAACTGCTGCGATGATACTTTATAACCATATAAGAGGTATTACATCCAGGAATATTGTGTGCGGGCCTGCGGGTTGTGGAAAGACGCTCGTCTGGCAGTCGCTTAAAAAAATATGGCCAAGGATATTATTCGTAGATTCTTCCACGCTTACTAAAACAGGATGGAAAGGTAATAACAATATTGCAGGTTTTCTTGGAAGAATTGATTTGGAACACCAGGATTACATCATAGTTTTTGATGAGTTTGATAAATGCGCTACCCCCCAGACAACAAGCTCCGGTGAAAACACTTCAGCAGCAATTCAGAGTGAGTTCCTGAAGATTGTTGAAGGAACAGAGATTCCGGTAAAGATGGATAAAGGGGAACGCATCATTGATACCTCAAAAATGAGCTTTGTATTCTGCGGTTCCTTTGCACAAAAGGCAGAAGAGATAAAGGAAGAATGCAGCTCGTCCGGCTTTGGATTTGGAGCAGAACGGCAGGAGGCGAAGGCTTTTGAAAATGAACTCACCATCAATGATGTCATTGATTTTGGAGTTATTCCTGAGCTGGCATCACGAACCACCAGAATCATAAATGTGCGTCCACTAACGCTTGATGATTATAAATACTTGATTACTGAGCATCCTGCTTCACCTTTAAAAAAACTGGAAAAAATGTATCGAAGATCTTTTGACCTTTCTGAGGAAAGGATTGAAGAAATTGCTCATAATGCCTTTGATTCGGGATTGGGCATCAGGAATGTAACAGCGCAGCTTCAGCAGATTATGGATGACAGTATTTTTGAGAGCTTTGATAATTTGGAAAGCGAAAGCCGGGTCCCGGAGATTGTCCCTGACAACTGAATCATATATGAAGGAGGTGGATACCGTTAGCGACCGTATTTTGGTCGGTTATGGTATCCGCATCCGATCGGATCGGTACTAGTCAGATATAAAATTATCGTTTGTAGAGGAGGATAATAACATGTTTCTTGATTTGGATTACAACAATGAAAACTTCGTTGGTCTTACCATCGAACCTACAGCAACCGAAGATGCTGATACTCTTCATAATTACGCAAACAATCTTGTGCTGAAGAATCCGGCAATTACCTTTAGTGAGATGGCAAAAGCTGGGCTGTTTAATGACATGAGTGATGAGGATTACAAGGTTGCACTGGAGAACGTAAAGCTGGTCAGTAGCGAGTTTTTTGAGTCAAAACCTGAAGTCAATATTTTCCATGTGCTTGATAGGGCTTTGTGTTATTTTTTGAATCAGGACCATTCAATTAAAACTCCCGGAATAAAATCTTGAAATTAAACCGAGGGTTGATTGTAACCTGAGGAGATGCGATTGATAATAAAATGAAGTAGATAACGTTTTTAGGGAAGGACTGTAAGCATATGCTGAATTCATGCGAGCGAAGCCGGAGTATGCGGGACATAGTTTATTTAGAGCTGAGAGAAAAAAATATAGAGATTAACATGACAATGGCAGCAATACGATTTCTGTGGGCATGGAACTTTTGATAGGCACAGTGGAAAAGGTTGAACAGCTTTCTGATGTAGCAAGAAAAGAAGGATTATTGGCTCTTGAGATGGAGATCTCAAATCTAGAGGATATCCCAGGTAAAAAGTACTACAAAGATTTGTTCATGCTGATAATTGATGGAACTGAACCTGACCGAGTTAAAGATATGGCGTTGCTAAAATATTTTTCGTCAGTATTAACTGATTATGAGGCTGTCCAGTATCTTATCATAGCGAAAGGTGCGCTGATGATACAGGAAGGCGAAAATCCAAGGATAATTGAACAAACTCTTCTATATATGATCCCAGAGCATGTAGCAGAGGAGTATATGGAACGGCAGAAGAAAATATGTTCAGCTGAGGCGGATCCATTAGATGTATAAAATTAGCTGGAAATATCGTAAAGAAGGTAATGAGCCACACGGGAATGGAAGAGGTGAATTCTTCTGTGATGATATCGCTAGGTTTGAAAAAGAATTCATACCACTAATCAGCACTCCGGAAAGAAAAAGTAAAGCAGAATACTGGCTAAAAGACCTGTTTTTGCGGCTTAAAGCAAATCCTTATCAGGGGACAGCATACCATGGAAATAGTTGGATGAGCATAAGTCGTGAGAAAAAGAATACTGTGTGGGATAAATTGGATGAGTACGTATTAGGGGAAACAAAATACAGGTTTGGACCCAGGGTTTTTCAGCTTCAAAATGGCAATGTGTTTGGTCCGAACCTTCGGATAATGGAAAGTCTGTTTACACTTAAGAGCATTTATTACAAAGGCGACTATTACCTTACTGCCGCATATACTCTGAAAGGAGTTGCAAGCGAATGGGGCGGGTGGCTGACTGATATATGCTATAGGAATTGGTAACCCGTAGGTAATCCTGTCGTCAGTTATGATTACCAACACACCATCTCTGATGATCAGTTTTATAAGCGGGAAGGAACTGATTATAGGTTTTACGTTAACAATGAAGCTCATACTATTTGTGATATTGTAATTCTTCAGGACTACAACCGCCCGTTCCAGTTTAAGGTTAATCTTACCGATGATGATCTGAGCCGGATATTGATAGATTTTCAGCCTAGGATTCCAATATGATTTTAGGGAAAAAGGTGTGTTATGACGCATAAGACATGAAATTCTTTATGTAGATCTATTAAGACAATTATTATTTGGGGAGATAAGTTGCCTATGTTGAACAATACGCTAGAACACCTTGTAATAATAAAGCCTCTTGAGGATATCACTGGCAAGACCTCAGTGCAGTGTCAATATGAAATTGTTGCAGGCAAGCTGAAGAATACACTATCACGTTTTGTTGCCCAATGCACAACTAATGTATTCAGATATTATTATTACGGGGCAACGATCGAGATCGCAAATATTGATGCAGACGGCAATGTATACGGGGCTCCACGCGACGTAAAAATTGACGATTATAAGCACTTTGGTATAGCACTCAGTTATGCCCTGACCTTCAACAATGTTTCACAGGAGGTGCTCTCTACAAATGGGGTTGTATATAGATTTAGCCAGAGCGTTTTTTACAGGAACCATCCTGATGTCGTTTCAAACATGTACCGGGCAATGATGGCCAGCACAGGGTTCGTCCTGCGCTTATACACAATCAACGGTGGCATAGTATACACAGAGATACATGACAACGTGCTGGAAAATTCCAGAGAATATAAGTATGTGATCCGCCCTGGATTTACAGTGTCTGATAGAAATATTTTGAAATGTCTTGTTCCACAGTCACAGGAAGAATATGCAGATTCCAGAGAACTGTTGAAGCAAGAAGACATAGACAAGTTGTTCGAAAAATTCGGAGTTTGATATGAAAATATATTACTATGGCCAAACCTATGAATTAACAGATGAGCTTAAGGCGCTTCGCCCTATACATAAAGCAGCTGTCGATTATCAGAAACAGTTTGACGAATACCTAATACCGAATTCCTATTGGACTGACAGTAAGGGGTGGTTCTATGTCAGGTGGCATCTGGAAGATGATAGGATTACAATGCCGGTCTGGAGGTACAGGTTTGGTAATAATGGCGAACTTATTGCCGAACAGATTCCAAGAAGGCTGTCTAAAACAGAGTTGATACATGGAAAAGACAAAATTCACGCAGCAGTTCTTGTTACCGGTGATACACACAGGAAGTTTGACAGGATACTTGCGTTTTCAAGAACGTATGGTACCAGAAAAGATGATCTCATGATCATTCTTGGTGATGCCGGAATAAATTATTATGGCGGCAGGGAAGATGATCTTCTCAAATACAGACTGTCCAAACTGGATATGACGCTCTTCTGTATCCATGGGAACCATGAGATACGCCCTGAATCAACAGGGCTTTATGCTGAAAAGGAATGGCATGGTGGAAGAGTATATGTAGAAGAAAGGTATCCTAACCTCTTATTTGCAAAGGATGGCGAAATCTATAATATTGACGACTTTAAAGTCCTTGTTATTGGAGGTGCCTACAGCGTTGATAAATATTATAGGCAGGCTATAGGCTACCACTGGTTCAGTGATGAACAACCCTCGGATGAAACCAAGGCTTATGTAGAGCAGCAGCTTGATAGAGTAGGGTGGGATGTAGATGTTGTTCTTTCACATACTGTTCCGTATAAATACCGACCCACAGATCTCTTCTTAAAAGATCTGGATCAGTCAACAGTAGATGATTCCACAGAGCTATGGCTTGGAGATATAGAGCAACAGCTCAAATACAAAAGATGGTATGCGGGCCATTATCATACCGATAGGAATATTGACTGCTTGACATTAATGTATAGAAAGGTCCAGCTGTTCATGAACGAAGTCGACCTCAAGTTTTCGCTTGTTTGAGGCCTTGGATAGATGGAGATAAAACTATGATTTATGTTACAGGAGATACACATGCCGAATTTAACCGCTTCAATATAGAAAGCTTTCCGGAGCAGAAAGAAATGACGAAGGACGACTACGTAATAATCTGTGGTGACTTTGGAGGGATTTGGGATTTTCGGGGAGAAACAAAATCAGAAAGATACTGGCTTGACTGGCTTGAAGAAAAAAGCTTTACATTACTTTTTGTTGACGGCAATCATGAGAACTTCGATAGAATTAATGAATATCCTGTTAAGGAATGGCATGGCGGTAAGGTTCATGAAATACGCCCACATGTGCTTCATCTGATGCGTGGACAGGTCTTTGAAATCTGTTGTAAGAAAATTTTCACGTTTGGAGGAGCAAGCAGTCATGATATTTCAGGAGGGATTCTTGAAATAGATGATCCTAATTTTAAAAAGAAAAGGAAGGAACTTGATGAGGACTGGATTCCATACAGGATCAATCATCTGACCTGGTGGAAACAGGAGCTGGCCACAAAAGAGGAAATGGAAGAAGGAAAAGCCAATCTCCGAAAGCATGATTACACCGTCGATTATATCATTACACATTGTTGTTCTTCGAGAACCCAGTCCCGCATCGCCGGTAAAGAATATAAATCTGATGAGCAAACGGATTATCTGGAATATATAAAGAATTATGCTAACTACAAGCTGTGGTTCTTTGGACATTATCATGACAACAGAAAGGTTAGCAAAAAGGAAATTCTGCTCTTTGAGCAGTTTATTAGAGTTGTGTGATACCGGATATGGAGGCTCTTATATGAAAGGAACAAGAGAATTGAGTAATAAAGCAGAAAAAATCAAAGCAAGAACTCATGACGAATTTGTCAGAGAAGTTGCGGAGGATTGTATCATAGATATTTATTATTATGATGAAGAGGATTCTCCTCCTATTTGCCGCACAGGGAAATTATTTCGTTTTTACGGGAACAGATTGAACATCGTGAAGATACCATCAGGAGGATATGCGAAGAATTAATGACCGGAAATGTCTAAGAAACGAGGTGATTGGGAGAATGGGCAAGATATATCTGAAAGAATTTGGGAAAATAACCAAATGTATATGCCGTAGTGATGGGTCAGCCTGTGCAGACTGGCGTACCAAATATATTGATAAACCAGGGATGCTTATTGTAGGAAAATCTGAAAAAAAGTATCCCGGACAATCATTTTTTTATTTTTATCCTTTTACTGATGACTGGGAGCAGCCATATATAGGTATCCCACGAGTGGATGTCGAAACGATGAAAGAATGTTGCGTAATGACCAGCCAGGACAGCATCTATGAATTCATCTACGGAGACTTTGGACTGGGCGAGATGGAAAAAAAGGAACTTAAGCTTAATGTGATGGGCGGTAAATAAGAGTACTGGATTGGGCCATGGCCGCTAAGGCTCAGACAAGATTAGATACCAGACTTGGTGTTAAAAACTTCTTTCAGCTTAAGCAAAATGAATATTAGGAAAGGATAGATTATGGGAAGAGAAGAAAATGTAGCAATATTTCAGGATACTGAAAAGATATGTAAAACAAATGAAAAGCTAAAAACATCGGTACGTCAGGCAACTGATAAACAGATTTTGATTCTGGAAACAGATATTATTCCGGAACAAAGGAAAGATGTTTATGATATCCCTGCGAAGGTGGTTGTTTCAAAGAAGCGATCATTTGAAGCTGCGTCGGGATATAAGGACTGCAAGGTTGCTGTCCATAATTTTGCCTCTGCATCAAATCCAGGAGGTGGTGTAGAAAGAGGTGCAAGTGCGCAGGAGGAGTGCCTCTGCAGATGCTCGGGATTATTCTTTTGTCTGAACACGCCAGAGATGTGGGATAGGTTTTATCAGCCCCACAGAAATGCACATGATCCGATTCATAACGACGATATCATCTTTACTCCCGGAGTAACAGTGTTTAAGACAGATACAGCAAATCCGGTGTTGATGCCTGAATCTGACTGGTATGACGTTAGCGTAATAACTTGTGCGGCGCCAAATCTAAAAAATAATCCAAGTAACAGGTACAACTCGGGAGATGGGAAACAACCTGCCAGGGTAACAGATGCGGATCTGCTAGCGATACATGAAAAGAGACTGAAAAGGATCTTAGACGTAGCTCTCTATAAAAAATGTGACACCATTATACTTGGGGCATTTGGATGTGGGGCGTTTCAGAATAACCCTGAAATTGTGGCGCTTGCAAGTAAGACTGTTATAAAGGATTATCTAAACGCATTTAAGAATATTGAGTTTGCAGTGTATTGCTCTCCGCGGGATGAGAGGAACTATACAATATTTGAGAGAGTATTTCGTAATTCCTTATAACAGATCTGGTGCTGTTATACAAATTATGCGGGTCCAAATGAAAACTTGAGGAATGAGGCCGATGCGAAATTGGAAGCGTCGGTCTCTGTTTATATCCTTCGTAAAGTTTACGAAAATTAAATTCAGGAGGGCGTATTCTTATATCAACAGAATACAGTCACCCTGGTCGGTGGGGGTAGTAAAGTTCACAGGACAGCGGCTGCAAGCGGCTTATTGAATACTCGCAGAAAAAAAGATACATACAGAATCAATAATCATTTCATATATACGAGGGAGAATACGCATGAGAAAAATAACATCAGCAATTATGGGAACAGCACTTTCAATATTACTTGCACTTGGTACTATAGATAGCACATCATATGCGGCAGAATCAACATCTACTACTTCAGTTAGTAAGCAGGAGGACTACATTTGCTATAAAGATGATAAACGGCACAGCATGGTAGCTTATGATTTTTCAGAATCAAGAAACTATGGAGCAACAAGAGACGGATCCTTGATAGACTTTGAGGGCCTGGTTGGTATCAGGCTTTCATCATCTGGAAAGAACGTTTTTTGTGAGGTTTATTCGAATGTGTCGAAGTTTACAAAAGCAGAGGTTACACTTTATAAAAGAGACGTTCTTGATAAAAAACTGGCAAAGGAGTATGGTACTGTTTTCAAGGATAAATCAGTTTCCTACACTTTTACAAAAGAAGATATACCCGGAGTGTATTCGTTTTATGCTGTATTTGATGAGGATGGCGTCGTTTTTGAAGTAATCGGGAGTATCTACTACGATGGAAACAAGGCTCTTACATGTAGATATATGAGCAAGTCAGAAGAATTTTTCAATGACGAGAAGGAAGCCTGGGAGGCACTAATGAGTGATGCAGATCCTGATGATTACCTGTCCAATGCGAATACAACATATCCTACAAGCGGAGTAGAAGGAAGGCCAGTGCACGTTGAAGAGTGGGAAGATTACAGTGATTCTCTGGTTTTTTATGAAGACTGGACAGATGAGGCTAAACTTTATAACTTCGTAGACCATCTCACAAAAGAATTTGCTTATGATAATTACAGATATGATAAGCTAAACATGGTATCCAGAGCAAATAATGCAGGGGTATATGCTGATGAATACTATATGTACTACAACCACGTAGGTGTTTGCTGGGATTTTGTAAATGCCCTTGCAATCATGTGTAGGCATAACGATATTCCCGCTACCAGCGTAGAAAGCAGCGGACACACAGCACTTGCAGTTTGGCTTAATGGAGAATGGGTATGCATAGATCCCACAGAACTTATCATGTATTCCTGCAAAACAGAAGCAACTAAAGAATCAAACTGGATCACAAAAAGCGACAGACATTCATACGCTGATAATTATGGGGTTTATACTGATATTTTTGAAACACATGATACTCAGATATGGTCTCCGGAAAGCATCAAGAAATGTAAGGAACTTGGGACTACAAAATAATACGGTTCCTATATCTAAGAATCAATGCTGCCCATGGCACAGAAAACAATACGGTAAGTGTCAGATTTATCTGATACTTGCTGTATTGTTCATAAATATAATAAAATTATGATATATAGTAACATTTACTTTTTTATTGATTGTTCTATGAAGGAGGCAAAAAATGTTTATTGCTTACACACCTGAAGGAAACTATTATGTAGAGCCAGGTCTGCGTCTCGCGAAAGGTGGGAACCTGGGAGAAGAGTGGACTTTTTACAAAAGTATAGATCATAAGAATCCGTTTCTTGTGGGAGATGCAGTTCAGTTTAACTTATCTAAGAAAGAGGTAAAAACTGGTCTAATATCTTCTATCTCGCATGACGATTCTTTCATTTCGATAAATACCGAAAATGATAATTATATTATACATACGTCTCTTAGATCCATTTGGGTTAACTCAAAAAAGGAGTTCTATGATTTTGATCATATTGTCGATAGTGACAATTATGACATTATTACATTTGTCTGTAGCGAAGGAACAGAACCATTGGAGGAATGCAAAGATGTAAAAATAGTTAAGAATTCAATCAAATCAATTAAAGATACAAATGGTTGCTTCTTTTTTCATGAAACATATGCATACCATTACTTTTTAGATATAAGTTCTAAGACGGTATTTTATAAACATAGCGACGATAAAAGAAAAGGTTATGAAAAAAAGCAGTATAAAAACATTAGTTATATTAACCAGATTGAATGTTGTTTGGTTGACAATAGCAACAAGGAATGGCGAATTGGAAGCAACGCTTTAAAGGGAAGCTTTGATTGGTATTTTGATTCTTTGCCAGATTTAGAAAACTATTTTAGATAATATAAAGCCTCTGCAATGCTCAACTACAGCGTTGCAGGGTCCTTTTGCATTTAAGAAGGCAGTACGTGCATATATGTGTAATATCATTGTAATCAAAAGGTAAAAAGCTGCTTATCATCACGCATGACAGCACTTTAATAGATAAGCACCGGATATTTACAAAAGCCTGTTAAAATGGTATATTTTATCTGTTATTAGTAGTGTTTTTAATTATGTATTATTGTGTGTAGAGCCTTGGATTTTTCCAGGGCTTTTATTATTTGCAAAGAGTCATTGCTCTTAAAAACAAGAAGAGCTATGGCTCTTTTTATATATATCTAACTTATGAAACAGGCAAAGCCTGATCATATACAGCACTTAACTTAAATCAAAGATAAGAAAAAGGAGAAAAACTATCATGGCAAAGAAACTTATTTCATTCAACTTTAATGGAGAATTTGTACCGGAGCTTGCAGCTCTTTCTAAGAGCTATCCTCTCTCAGAGGTAAGCACAAAGTACTGCACCACAGCAGCTTCTCGTATGAAGGAGTACAGCACAGACACATATCTGGCAGAAGCTATTGCCAATTATCTTGGCAGCATAGATACAATGCACTTATTTGTTGGTAAAACATCGAAGAATGAGTATGTTGCAGAGTATAAAAAGCCCGATAAAGATGAGACACAGATCTGTATCGGTCAGATTAAGGACGGAGAATACGTCTTTAAGGCTGGAATTGTATCCGGCACAGGACTTTTAAGCCAGTATGAAGACGGACACAAGGGAACAATGTTTGCAATGGCGATGCTCCCAGAGATTGTAAAGGACTCAGAAGCCATGGGTTTTGTGGATGTGTTGAAAAACTACGAAGTATCTGATGAGAATTACTCGAAGAGTATGTGTAGCCTTTCAAACAATATCTACTACAGACTCAAGGATGATAAGTCCGAATCTCCGGTAAGATATGAGCAGGAGCCAAAGAAGATATCACAGGCTGATATTGATGCAGTGACGATAAATAAGATCTTCTGCGGAGAACCTAAAGTGTTTAACAGAGCAGTAGTAAGTTCGTCAGAGGATTTTGATGAAGAAATCAGTTCTGAAGTTACATCATCTACACTCAGAGATATGTATCAGCTGGATGAGGATCGTGTCCTTTCAGCAGAGGAAGAGGCAAGAGTTCCTGATCTTGGCGACTGGTACGTTGTACCTGAGTGGAGCATGAAGACTGCCAAAAGGATTGCTGCTTCTAACCGTTTCAGAAAGACCATTAGAAATATCCTTTTGTATGGTCCGTCTGGAACCGGAAAGACAGAAGGCTCACAGGCAATAGCTGAAATGTTAGGTCTTCCTTACTACACTATCACCTGCAGCGCAGATGATGATAAGTTTGACCTGATCGGACAGCTTATTCCAAACACTGGAAAAGGAAAGAAGGACGGCTCTATAGAAGAAACATGCAAAGAGCTTGATATACCTTCCTACAGTGATGTGGAAAATGACTTTAAGGCTTCTTTTGTAAGGCTTTTTGGTCGTGAGCCGGGAAAACTTGATTCTGAGGCAGACGCATACCAGGAGATCACAAGAAGACTTCTCGAAAAGAACACCAATGATGAGAATGATTTTGTATATGTAGAGTCAGAGCTCATCCAGGCGATCAAAAACGGAGGCTTCTGTGAGATTCAGGAGGCAAACATTATAAAGAGGTCATCTGTCATGGAAGCATTAAACCCGCTTCTTGCAAACGGCGGAAAAGACAGCTTTATCAAGCTTCCTACCGGGGAAGTAATAACAAGACATCCGGACTGTGTGATTGCATTTACAGTAAACAGGGATTATGAGGGCTGTAATGACCTTCAGGAAGCTGTTTACTCAAGAATCAACCTTGTAAAGCAGATACCGGAACCGACAGAAGATGAGCTGTTTGAGCGTACAAAGGCTCAGACAGGTTTCGACAATGTAGTTCTTCTTAGGAAGATGGCAAAATGCGTTGCAGAAATCCATCATTACTGCCGTGAAAAGGACATTACCGGTGGCGTATGTGGACCACGCGAACTTATCGATTGGGCGCAGGATGCTATTCTGGAATCTGAAGACAGGGGCGAGGAGCGGATTTCTGAAAAATCGGTCATCGCTGCAGCTCTTGAAACAGTTCTGGAGAAAGTTGCTCAGAACGAAGATGATATCGAAGATGTCATTGCCGGAGTATTTAATAAGCACTTCAGTCCCTCAACCGTGAACAGCATGAGGCAGAAGAAATAATAGCAACAGCTCTTCCCAGAGCGAATAAAGCCAAAATGGGAAGAGCTGTAAAATGCTTTTCCCTTTTGGCTTAATTGATAGGAGAAAAGCAATGATTTATAATTGTTATGGAGAGAGATTAGAAAGCGAAATCCCGGAATTACAAGATGGTTCTTTTGGTACTATTGACAGTACCGGAAAGGTTACTATTTACTGGGACGAAGAATCAGATGTAGTTGATGTTTATGGCTTTGACAAAGAAAATGTCGAGCCTAATGGTGAATATACAATGGATGTCGAATTGCCTGTTGGAACAATTCTCATCCGTTATGGTAATCCTAATGGAAAGATGACAGCACCTTTAGGAACACCATTTGAGCTCTTGGGGCTACCATACAAAAAGGAGACAATTCAGTTTCATCAATATGTTGTGAAAGCTGATGGTGTAAACGTTAAATGTGTGGTTAGACGCGGTAAGGTCAGGGAAATGTTCTTAAGCCCTGGCGGAGCAATTCAATATATGCACCCGCAGTCAATACTTGATGAGATTCGTACTGGTAAGATAGCGGAGGACTTCTCATGGATGAAGCAAAGAGTAGAAAATGCATAGACATATTAAATGCTGTATTAAAGGATAATGTCCGTAATGGAACATACTATATAGGTAGTTATTCTGAAGGCGCTGTTTGTTTGGAGCCAAATGAGAATAACTGGATTGTCTATTATGGTGAAAGAAATCAGAAGTCTGATTTATGTTCATATGACAATGTTCTGGAGGCGAGTATTAAGCTTATTGACAAGATTTCATATGAATATCCAGGTTTAAAGGACGTTTTCCTTGAAAAATTATTTGAATAAATCTTTCTACAATTAAGCAAAAAAGGAATCATGCGTAATGTATGATTCTTTTTTTATGCAATAATGGGTTATAATTATTAGAGGGGTATTTGACCTTCGTTGTAGTGATAAGCAGTTGCATGAGGTGTTTAATATGGCTTATGAACCAACAATCGATAAGATTTTAAATGGCGAAACAGGCGAAGTAGATACTGAGATGGCTCTGTACTATCTTGTGTCAAAGGAGAAAGCTCGCAAAAAGCTGAGTAAGGATAAGTATAAAGAATTTGAGACTGTTTATGAGGGCATGATTGACAGATGTGAGGATAAGACAGAGATTGATAGAGAAAGACTTATAAATAGGTTGGTTGTCATTGGGCATCTGTTTGAGAAAGGGCATAAGATTGAGTTGCCAGATATAGCAGATGATGAGATGGACAAAGACGTCTTTGATCTTGTCAAAGAAAGAATCTTTTTGTTTGACAGATATATTTTTATGTATGAAAAGACTCTGGGTGAGTTCTTTACGAATTTTATTGACAAGTTCCATAAAGAATGCGAAAAGCCGCACCTAGTTTATGCACTGGCAGGCATGTATTATCAGGCAGTAGGAACCCTGATGTATGGGGAGAATAATACTCCTGAGGATATCATTCCATATTTCTATTCTCAGGTTCACTTAAACTTAAATCATCAGGGGGCAATAGTATATAAAATGCTCCTAAACTTTCTCAGCAAAAAGAGCTTTGAAGAAGATGTCAGTGATGAAGTAGCCGATTTTTATGTAGAGCTCATGGATCTGTACGGGGATCCGCTTGTAGGAGGCTTTGATGACTGGATGAAAAAAGGGGCCAGGGCTTTCCTCCGCAGATGTGGTACAACAAGAGAAGAACTGGTAGAAGAGATTTATGAACTGATACGAAAAGAGCAAATTACCAAAGAAATGATAGAAGAGGTCTTTGAGTACCACGGCAGAGTGGACCAGGCTCCAGACGAATTTTCAGAGATTTCATTCCCAGCCGGGCTTGAGGGTCCTGCTATAAGAACAAAGAAAAAAGTCTATCCCAACGATCCATGCCCATGTGGATCTGGAAAGAAATATAAGAAATGCTGCGGACATGATTACGGAATTAATGGAAACGATTAAGATCATTTTACAAAGAAGACAAATAATGGTATATTATTACTGTTATTTGTAGTCTTTAATATTTTTATTATTGCTTGTAGAGCCTTGGATTTTATCCAGGGCTTTTTTTATTTTCTTAGCAGAGTCATGGCTCATATTATTAGCCCTGGCTCTTTTTATATATAGCAACCTAAATCAAAGGTAAATAAGGAGGAAAAACCAAAATGGCAAAAGTATTAAGAAGGCTTCTTAATGAAGCAAAAGACAAAATGACGGATGAGGAATTCTTCACATCAAAGGTAATGAAACAGCACTTTGAAAGCATTATCGAAGGAGTGTGCAAGACCTTCAAACGTCACATAGCAATCAGGATCATCAATGAGGGAAGCTCTGTAGCCTCTACAAATGGCAACACGGTCACTGTCAATCTCAATAATGACTGGATCAAGGGTCAGCCCACAAGGCTAGATAGGTATTACATAATCGTAGGAATCATCCTTCATGAGTGCGGACACATTCTATATACAGACTTTGGGCTTTTAGGAAAATGCTTTGATGCACTTACTATGAACAAGCTTTTTCCTATTATTGACTATTCAGAGACACTCTCTGAATGCTTTGAAGGAAACATGGGAAGAAGATTTCTCAATATCTATCAGTCTCTCGAAAACTGCGTTGAAGACGGACATATCGAGAAACGTGTGATAAAACATGTCCCTGGTTATGGAGAGTGCCTGTTAAAGGTACGAAGACTTCATCTTACCGAAATGGGCCTTGTGACGTATCAGCAGGCACTTGAAAAAGCAAAAGAAACCGGAAAGAAATTGAACCGGATTGAATGCTTAACAAGCCTGGTTCTGATGTATGCAAAATTCGGTGTGGATAATACCGGAGATGTAACGGACGACCTAACTGATGTCTTTTTCAAGATGACACCGCATATTGATGAAGCAACCGGTACAAATAATGCAGTTACGAGGATGAGGGAAATCAATATTATCTTTGATATGCTCATTGATTTCATCTCAGATGAGATTGAAAACAAGAACAAAGAGGAAGAAAAGCCTGAACCAGAAGATGATTCGTCTGAATCTCCAGATCCATCTGAAGAAGATGATGAGGAAGATAAGTCTCCGGATCCATTCGAAGAAGATGATAAGGAAGATGAGTCTTCAGATTCATCCGAAGAAGATAAGGAAGAAGATGAAGAGGAAAATGATTCTTCTGCGGATAGCTCAGAGTCGAGTTCAGCCGAAGAAAGTGATGAGCCTGCAAGCCCATCTGTTTCTGAGGATGGTGATGATTCCGAAGCAGATAGCGAGTCTTCTGAAGCAGACGCATCTGAGGATACAGAAGAATCCGAAAAAACAGAAAGCGGTATGTCTAAAGAAGAAATGGAAAAAGCGCTTGAAGAAGCTCTTAGCAGTCTTGGCGATATCTGTGATGAAATGTCTGATAAGACGGAGCATTCAGATGTACCAACAAGTCCTGTCTCTGAAGACGATACTGATTTTGAAGCAGATGGCACTACTCCAGAGGAGGGAGCAGATTTTGTTCCAACTAATGAAGATGGCCCTGAAGAATGGGATCTATCCTACTTGGAGGACTGTGCCGCAGAGGAAGAACTTGCAATAGCAACCAAAAAACAAATTGTAAAGGCAATGACCAAAAATGCCGATGACACCAGAAAAGGTCGAACCGATAAGTTCCCGTCAATACAGGAATATGTTGAACCGGATGAGGAAGCAATCGACATGTTCAATAAGGAACATGAAGAACTTGACAGGATTGCAAGAAGGGTAAAGAAGAACCTGGATAAAGTCATCAAGGAACGACAAAAAGGCGATAAGCAAAATGGCCTGTATACTGGGAAACAGCTCGACTCGGCTCACACCTACCGCAAAGATAAAAGGATTTTTGCAAACAAGATTCTTCCAGAGGATGTTCCAGATATGGAAGTCTGTGTCCTGGTGGATTGCTCCGGCTCAATGTGCTGTGGCAGCCGTATGGATCAGAGTAGGAAATGTGCTTATATCACATGGAAGTTCTGTCAGTATATGGATATCCCATGTTCCGTATATGGGCATACAACGGATGCCTACCCTGAAAAGCATGTTGTAATGACTTGTGTAGCACATCCGGGCAACCTTGATAAGGATGATGAAAAGAGGATCTTCATGCTCAGACCAGAATATGATAACAGAGATGGATGGGCGGTAAACTTCTGCGCAGAAGCACTCTCTAAAAGCAGTGCAACATCTCGGATGCTCCTAATAATCTCCGACGGACTTCCCGCAGCTGTGGGATATGGTGAAGCACTTGGTAAACGTGACTGTCAGGAAGTTGTTAAACGTTATAAGAAAAAAGGAATATCAGTTATAACTGCTGGTATTGATGACTGTGCAGAAGACATTAAAAGTCTCTACGTCGATGGGGTTTCACCTAAAGACGCTGCAAAGTTCCTTGATTATAGCGATATGACGCAGCTCCCCAGAGCCTTTGCAACAATAATAAAGAAAGAGCTGCTGTAAGGCAGCTCAGGAGGTAAAGCGATGTTTGACGGAGTACTATCTTTAACAGCACTTGCCCGCACGGCAATAGAAGTAAGCGGAATAGCCTTTGCAAATAAACAGGTAAAAAGTCAAAAGCCAAACAATGCTTATGACGCTTCCAGATTGTATTACGATTCCCTGGAAGCTAATAACATTGTTAATTCATGGATGAATTGCCCTACAGTAAAGGACGAATCTCCATCGCAGAAAATGCACAGAGAGTACATTGAAAGGGAGGCTGCCAAAAGAGTAGCTGCCCGTCATGCCATTGATAACAAGAAGGCACAGGAAAATCCTATGGCCGATTGGGTAATGAACAATGACAGAATGCTTCTCGAAGTGCTTAAACCTGGCGTACATCTTATTCCTAACAAGGCATTGGAAGGAATGGATGTAGATGAAGTTGCATTATGGCTATTTTCAAAGATCGATGCAGTTGAGTCCGTAGATCGAGTTACGGCTGGACTGGAAGTAACAGTACGCTAAGATACTGTAAAAAAGGAGAAATCATGAAAATAAAATACGTTGACTACAAACTCCCATCTGGCAGTAAGGAGTTTGCACCATGGAATACTATGACATTCTATGAGTGTAAAGTATTAAACATTAGCACTACTGAGTACGAAGCCGGAAGAAGAATGACAATAGAGATAGAAGCTCCAAAGCTGAGAAAAAAATACTATCTCTTTGCCTGGTCTGATACCGGAGCATGTGAAGCTATTGAAAAGTCTGGGCTTAAGGTAGGAGATTACATTTCCTGCCACACAGAGCTTTCCTATTATAAGAATAAGGACGGAAGGCACTGTGAAGCGTATAAGATTATTTCAAACGCAGCGTATGATGAAAGAATCCCTGAAAATGAGCGTTTCTTTAAGTTCATGGTAATAAAGAGGGAAATAAAGACCAACGTTCAGTTTCAGAAGTCAACTTTCATGAGTAAAAATGACATTCTAAAGAAAATGCTTGGTTAATATTGATTAGCATGATACCCCTGGGAAACCGGGGGTATTTTTATGCGCTGATGTTTTTCTGTCTTAGAAACTTGAAATCGTATTTTTCGTAAGCGTATAATCAAAGAGTATTGGAGGAGGTCATATGTTACATATTATTATTCTGAATAAAAACTATTTTCCATCTAAGCTTAATATGGTAAAGCCAAGTGATAGGGTTATTGTTTTGGCATCACCTGATGGAGCTATACCTGTATCTGCATATCAGGATGAATCATTAAAGAATATGGAAGTAAAACTCCTTCCAGAGCTTAAAGATACAGCATCTCAGGATGGAAAGAATATTCTCAGAATTACTCAGGCTATGCTTATCGGACAGCTCACAGCAACAGAAAAGGACTTTGAAATATATACAGATGATAATTATCTGCTGAAAGCTCTGGCACCATTTCTTATGAAAAAGCCAGCTGCGAAAAGAAAGAGCACAGTAAAGCCTTCAGAGAAAAATGTTGAAACTTTGTCTGAGAATACTTCTGCCAATGTAGAGGCGGAGCCGAAAAAGAATTCAAAGGCAAGGACAGCAAAAAAGCCTTTGAAGAAAACACCAGAGCCTAAAACTGAGATTGTAAAGGCTGATGAGACCACTGAAGTGACAGTCGAAGAAGGAAAGACAAAGAAAAACAAGGCTGAAGCTGAGAAGAAGACTTCTAAGGTCGCAAAAGCAGATGTAAAGACTAAGCCGGCAAAACTTCCCACACAGGCAGAAGTGAAGAGAGTACTTGGTGCAGCAAACAGTAGCTACGCAAAGCCCATTATGGAAGTCATCAAGAAATCGAACCAGATTACATTTGAAATGGATTTGAGGATGAAGTTGGTCGAGGTGGGGATGGAAGCAAATCAGTGCAAGGAACTAGCCAGATCGATCAATGAAGAATTTGGTAAAATGCTTCCTGCATCTATGTAATAGATAGGATATTGCGGCGTATCAGTTAAGAGGTGACGTATGGGCATATCTGATTTGTTCAGAAAAACAGATATAAATCAGGAAGTTAAAAAGTTTCAAAGCAGTCAGGATGCAGTTCTTCTAGATGTGCGGACAAAAGCTGAGTATAAAGAGGGGCATATTCCGGGAAGCACCAACATTCCACTGGACGAGATTCAAAAGGTGGAAGATATCATAAAGGATCATGATGCGGAGATTCTTGTATATTGCCTAAGAGGAAGCAGAAGCACAAGCGCTGTAAAGAAACTGAAGACTTTTGGCTATAAAAGAGCCAGAAGTATAGGCGGAATCGCGTCATATGAACTACCATGACCGATGTTATCGGAAATGGTTTCTACAATACCATGCGGTATAGTAAGGCACGTTCACTGTGCCGCTACTCCGTCGGGAAATCCCTTCGGCATACTTTAAGTGTTATATATGCGCTTGTGGCGCTTGGGAACAAACACCTTGTATATTTTACGTGCCATAGGTTCTTTGTTTGTTAGATTCATGGCACAACCACCTATATACAGTTTTCAAGGTTCCGATATGTTTATTCTATCACGAACAGTTGTTCGTGTAAAGGCGATTCATCCCACATCCGATTCCATCGGAAGGGGTTTTCTCACAAGTTTTTAATAAGGAAGAAGAAAGTCAGTTGGTTACAAATTGTAACCAGTTGAAAATGACAATACTCAAAATACATTTTCAAATTGGAGTGACATATGAATAAGTACATGGTTGAAAAATACCGACAGCTTAATGAGTCTGCCAAGAAAGGGCAGATCCTTTTTGTGGGCTCATCACTTATGGAGCACTTTCCAATAAATGAGATCCTCATGAGCAGAGGCCTTAATACGGTAATTTATAACAGGGGCATTAGTGGATACACGATTCCAGAACTTCTTGAGTCCATGGATGAGCAGATCTTTGACCTAGAACCATCAGTGATATATATCAACATCGGAACTAATGATATCAGCCGGCCTGAAGAGACAGCAGAAGGTTTTGAAGCTGACTACAGGAATGTCCTTTCTCAGATAAAAGAAAGACTGCCTAAAACAAAAGTATATGTAATGGCCTATTATCCGGTAAACGTAGAGCTTGCGAAAAAAGTAGTTGCATGGCCTGAGGCACCACTGGCAGCAGAGCTTCGACTTCAGAGGCTTGATAAAGCAAATGCCATTGCAGAGAGCCTGGCAAAGGAGATGGGATATGAGTTTATCAACGTTAACGATGGTCTTGCCGGAGTTGACGGACAAACTCTTAGGGAGTATTCTACTGACGGAATACACTTGTGGCCTAAGGCCTACGAGATCATTTTTGACAATATGAGTAAGTACATCTTTTAAAGAGATAAAGATGTGTCTTTAGGAAGCATAAAATGAAACGCGTTGATTTTGAAAACGGAAAAACTTTAAATAACATTCTGGCTACAGCGCTTCCGATGCTGGTGGCCCAGATCATAAATCTTTTGTACAACATCGTTGACAGAATATACATAGCCCGTATCCCGGAGATAGGCACTGTAGCCCTTGGTGCGGTTGGCCTTTGTTTTCCTATAGTTATTCTGACTACAGCCTTTACCAATATGTTCGGGAGTGGCGGAGCTCCCCTATTTTCAATTGCAAGAGGACAAAAGAATGAAGAAAGAGCGAGGGAGATTCAGAACACCTCGTTCTTTTTACTGATTGTTACAGGAATCCTTCTTATCATCGTGGGAGAGGTCTTTGGAAGGCCAATCCTTGCAGCCTTTGGAACTTCAGAAGCAGCCATGGTCTATGCTCTTCCTTATCTTAGGATCTACATGCTTGGAACGATCTTTTCCATGATCTCCACAGGAATGAATCCCTTTATAACAGCCCAGGGGTATGCAGTTATAGGAATGACCACAATTGTGGTGGGGGCAGCAGCCAATATCATCCTTGACCCCATCTTTATCTTTGTCTTTGGCCTTGGCCCAGAGGGGGCGGCTATTGCAACTGTGATCTCACAGGCCCTTTCTGCCATATATGTTCTGAGATTCTTTTTTGGAGACAGATGCGCATACAACCTTAAGATCATGTCAGCTTCTGAGATAAAAAACTGTGGCAAGACAGCAAGAAGCATCATAGGTCTTGGAACAGCAGCCTTTATCATGCAGTTTACCAATGCAATGGTATCAGTGTCCTGCAACAGTGTCCTTTCAAACGTAGGTGGCGATCTGTACGTCTCTGTGATGACAATGGTAAACTCTGCCCGTCAGATGATGGAAACACCAATCCTTGCCATATCTGAGGGAACCTCTCCCATCATCAGCTACAACTATGGCGCAAGGCGTTTTGATAAAGTCAAGCGCTCAATAGCCATCATGGTGGCCATGGAGTTTGGATATACCTTAATTGTATGGATGTTTATCCGCCTGTTTCCAGCAGCTGTTATCGGAGTCTTTAGTAATGACAAGACAATTCTTGCGGATGCGATCCCGGCATTTAACCTGTATTTTTCGACCTTTATATTTATGACTTTCCAGCACTCAGGACAGGTGGCCTTTAAGTCGCTTGGACGAAAGGGGCACGCAATTTTCTTTTCACTGTTTCGAAAGGCGTTTATCGTTGTTCCCTTAACTTACATGCTTCCTTACCTCTTCCATATGGGAACAGATGGAGTATTTGCAGCTGAGCCTATCAGCAACGTTATTGGCGGTACAGCCTGCTTTGTGACTATGCTGTTTACGGTCAGGAAAATGGCGAAAAATAAAAATTAATAAAAACACTTTTAGGGGTTTACTTAAAGGAAGTTTTATCAGTATACTATTAGCGCAACGAAAACGTTTAAGCTTTTTGAGATATTGGAGGATTTAATGGCAGGTAAAGTATTTGACGCCGATAAATTTGCAGAAGTTGCACGCCGCAGTGTTGCAGAGGGTGCAGTACTTCTTAAAAATGATGGAAATGTTCTTCCTCTTGCGGAAGGCACTAAGATAGCTCTTTTTGGAAGAAGCCAGTACAACTACTATAAGAGTGGTACAGGCTCAGGAGGTATGGTCAACACCAAGTACGTTATCGGTGTTAAGGAGGCTCTTTTAGAGGATAAGAGATTTACATTAAATCAGGAGCTTGTTGATACCTACGACGCCTGGATTGGGGACCACCCATTTGATAAGGGGGAGGGCTGGGCTTCAGAGCCATGGTTCCAGGAAGAGATGGATATCACACCTGAGTTCGCGAAAAAGATCGCGGCTGACTCTGATGTTGCCGTTGTCCTCATCGGAAGAACAGCAGGAGAGGACCAGGATAACAGCTCAAAGAGCGGAAGTTTTCTTTTGACAGACAAAGAGAACGCTATGCTTGAGGCTGTAACAGGAGCCTTTGACAAGACAGTAGTTCTTTTAAACGTTGGTAACATCATAGATATGAAGTGGGTTTCTAAGTACGATCCACAGGCAGTAATGTACATCTGGCAGGGCGGTCAGGTAGGCGGATACGGCGCTGTTGACGTTTTATCAGGAGACGTTAATCCTTCCGGAAGGCTTACAGATACCATTGCAAAAGACATCAAGGACTACCCTTCAGATTCATCCTTTGGCAGCAAGGAGAGGAACATCCAGCAGGAAGACATCTACGTTGGATACCGCTACTTTGAGACCTTTGCAAAGGACAAGGTTCTCTACCCCTTTGGATTTGGACTTTCATACACTACTTTTGATATAGCTGTTAAGTCTTTTAAATGTGATGAAACTGGAGCTTCCATCGAAGTTACAGTGACTAATACAGGAGACAAAAAAGGCCAGCAGGTTGTTCAGGTTTACGCAGGTAAGCCACAGGGCGGACTTGGCAATCCAGCAAGAGAGCTCATAGCTTTTGATAAGACAAAAGAGCTTGAACCAGGCCAGTATGAGAGCTTTGTGTTTGATATTTCAGCTTATGACCTTGCAAGCTTTGATGATAGCGGCGTGACAGGTCACAAGAATGCTTCCATACTTGAGAAGGGCAACTACTCCTTCTATGTTGGAAGCGATGTAAGAAGTGCAGTAAAGGCCGCTGATCAGGAAATTGATGAAACAGTAGTGGTTGAGCAGCTCACAGAGACTCTTGCTCCAACTATTTCCTATAAGAGAATGAAGGCTGTAGCTAGCGGCGAAGGCTTTACAGTAGAATATGAGGATGTACCAGTTGCCACAGTTGATCCAGAGCAGGTGCGCATAGCTGAGCTTCCAAAAGAAATAGCTCAGACTGGCGATAAGGGATACAAGCTGACTGATGTATACCATGGCAAGGTATCCATGGATGACTTCATTGCACAGCTTTCAGATAAGGATCTTGCCTGCATCTGCAGAGGTGAAGGAATGAGCTCACCTAAGGTAACACCTGGATGCGGTGGAGCATTTGGAGGAGTTACAGATTCACTCCTTTCCTTTGGCATTCCTGTAGCATGCTGCTCAGACGGACCTTCCGGGATCAGAATGGACTCAGGTAAGACAGCCTTTGCTATGCCAAATGGAACCTGCCTTACATCAACCTGGAATATGGACCTTCTTGAAGAGCTGTACAAGTGGGAAGGTCTTGAACTTAGAAAGAACAAGATAGATGTCCTTTTGGGACCTGGAATGAACCTTCACAGACATCCTCTTAACGGAAGGAACTTTGAGTATTTCTCAGAGGATCCATTCCTTACAGGAAAGAGTGCAGCAGCACAGCTTAAGGGCATGCACCAGATCGGTGTTACAGGAACCATCAAGCACTTTGCCCTTAACACTCAGGAAACTGGAAGGCGCTTTGTTGAGCACGTTGCATCCCAGAGAGCTATCAGACAGATCTACCTTAAGGGCTACGAGATTGCAGTAAAAGAGGCTGGCGCCCACGCTGTAATGAGCTCCTACGGCGTAGTTAACGGATATTACACTTCATCAAGCTATGACCTGATCACCAGGATCCTTAGAAACGAATGGGGATTTGAAGGCATCATCATGACCGACTGGTGGGCTGAGGCAGGTAAGTTCGGACAGGGAAAAAGAACTGACACCGCATCTGTAGTAAGAGCACAGAATGATCTTTACATGGTATGTGGCGATTCTGAGAATAACTCCAACGGTGATAACTCCGATGAAGCACTTGCAAAGGGAGAGGTAACCAGGGCAGAATTCCAGAGATGTGCTGCAAACATTTGCAGATTTGTCATGAACAAGCCTGTATTTTCAAGATATATTGGAGAGGGCAATGACCTTGATCTCAAACTTGAAGAGGATGCAGATGAGGAAGAGCTTCTCTTTGACAAGATGATCGACTGCAGAGTTGGCGATGACGGCGTTGGCAAGGTTGACGTAAGCAGCATTGTAACCACAAGAAATACCACCAACATGGTATCTGTAGCCTTCAAGAAGTGGGGCTACTACAAGCTTACAATGACCGTAAGAGCCAACACCAAGAGCGATCTTGCTCAGATTCCTCTTACCATCACCAAGGACAAAGAGGTTGTAGGCATGATAACTCTTGCAGGTCATGAGAAAGAGTGGAAGACCATTGAAATGGATATCAGCCCAAGCTTCTCAACCTTCTACTTAAAGCTCTATTTTGCTCAGGATGGAATGGAGATAAAAGACATGACCATCACCCTTGAAAAAGCTCTGGATGTATGGCTCGATGATATGGATTAAAACAAAACCCTTTGCCATAAGGCAAAGGGTTTCTTTTTACTCTTTTCCGCTCCAGCAGTATGTACAGAGCTTGCATGGCTCGAT
>JAEEGH010006991.1_pt1 | contig 27358 bp, 18 predicted proteins | sample 9134181 | NCBI WGS metagenome assembly JAEEGH01 (sample SAMN16246544, study PRJNA631951) | gut metagenome | biome: gut microbiome; feature: rumen; material: DP-attached | host: Bos | place: Iran: Karaj | collected 2018-10 | reverse complement strand
CATGGCCACGACATACTTTTCGGCCTCGCAGCAAAGGCTGTGGAGTTGGCTGAAGACCCGTCGGTTGTTCAAAAACTCAAAGTTCATATCCGCAAAGTTTTTACAATAGTCGTTCTTTTTCTTTATCCGAAATACTCGTCCATCTTGCTGTCCATCAGTTCTTCTAGGTCGCTGATTTCTTGTTTGATTATGGCGTTAGCAGCATCTGCTTTTCGAGCAAATTCAGCAAAGACTTTTTGCTGTTCAATCGGGGGAACAATGAAAGGTATTTCTCTCACATCTTTCATGTTTATTTGTTTGAGAGCAATCCCTTGAGTGCGTTCTGCTATATAGTGCTGAGTACCTTCTGTCAAAAACTGATAATAAACAAACCAACGGTTTATGCTTTCGCTGCATTCTATAGGGGTTATGCCACGAGTCACATTACAATCTTTAAGCCCTTCCGAAGCCAATGCGACCATTCCCGTAGTTCCTCGTACACACAACAAAATCTCATCACCTTCCAATATTGTTCTTTTATACGAATTAGATATTTCTTTTGTTGTTTGCTTCAGTCCATCTCTAAACACAAAAGTATTAACCATATCAACTGGCCTAACCACTGGAACACCATCATCCACTCCATCTCCAGGCTGAACTATTCCATATGAAATGGAGCAACCTTCTGCTACAATCTCTTCCAACTTCTTCACATCCCATCCCTTTTCATTCTCCACAGGATCCCCAAACATCTCCTGGAACTTGCTCTTCACCAACTCATCCAAATCTTCCAGTTGCTTGCGTTTGAAGTCGATGGCTTTTTGGATGGTGTCCAATGAGGCTGAGATATGTTTTTGGGTTTCTAAATCGGGTAAATCCACAAAGAACTTTCCGTATTCCTTGAAATAAATATGCGGAATAGCAGCTCCTTTATACAATGAGCCCAAATCCATTGCGATTAAAGCATACTTCAAATACTGCAAATCAACCTCATCATTTGGAACTATATACTGCATCGTTCCCAATAGTGAAGAATAGCCAGGATATACATCGACTCTACCAACGCCCGAACCATCTTTTACAATTCCAATATATGGCGTATCGCAACAATAGAAATCAACATCCTTAATATAACCTGAAGCACCATAAATCGGGAACTGTCCCTCGTGTTGGCCAAGGTCTTTTAAGGCAATGTTCTTTGTGAAGCCTCTGCAAATATCTTTCAACTGCTTTCTCATAGCCATCAAATATCCTTTGCCGACAATTCCTCAATAATAACAGCAAATTGTTTTTCCAACTGCCTAATTGAACCCATAATCTCTGTTGTCGACCTATAGTTTTTCTTTTCGACCTTTTTCTTTTGGTACTTGTTGAAACTGAAAACATAGTCGTTATCGACAATTTCCTGCTTGTCGACGAGGAAAGACTTGTCGTATTTGGTGCGTTGGGCTTCGCCTTCGAGGTTGTTCCAACGGGCGATGATGTCGGGGATGTCGTTTTCGGCTACCGGCTCGCGCTTTTGGTCGAGCGAGAAGCCGTCGGCCTCCATGTTGTACATCCAAACCTTGTCGGTGCCGCCATTGTCGGTTTTCTTGAACACCAAAATGCCCGTCTGTACCCCGCTATAGGGATAGAACACGCCGCCTGGCATGAAAATCACGGCCTCCAGCTCCTGCTCCTCCACCAAAGCCTTGCGCAGTTTCTTGTAGGCCTTGTCGTTGGTGTTGTTCAACACGCCCACGGGGATAATCGACACGCAGCGGCCACCCGTCGATAGCAGCCTCAGAAAGAGTGCCAGAAACAAGAGTTCGGTCTTCTTGGTGCCGCCACTGATTTGGATGAGGCTCTTGGCCACCGTCTCGGGGTCGAGGCTTCCCGAAAACGGCGGATTGGCCAGAATCAGCGTGTATTTCGATTTCTCGGTATAGTCCGACGACAGCGAGTTGTTGTAGCGAATGGTGGGGTTCTCCACTTGGTGCAGGGTCATGTTCATGCAGCCGATGCGCAGCATGTCCTTGTCGGTGTCGAAGCCCGTAAACATCACATCGTTGAAATGCTTGCGGTTACCTTTCTCCATCAGTTCGCTCTCATAGTGCTTCTGCAAATACTTGGCCGTGCCCGTCAGGAAGCCGCAGGTGCCCATGGCGGGGTCAACCATAATGTCCTTCAAGGTGGGTTTGGCCAGTTCCACCATCATGTCGATGATGTGGCGCGGGGTGCGGAACTGTCCATTGTCGCCGCTGGTGGCCATCTTCGACAGCAGGTATTCGTAGCAGTCGCCCATCATGTCCTTGTCGTTGAGGCCCAGTCTCTCGTCGCTCAACGAGGCCACCATCTTGCCCAGGATGTAGGGCGTCGACACGTCAAACTTGGCGTCTTCCATGAACTCGGCAAAAGCGGTGCGCTTCTCACCGTGCAGCGTCTTGATGAAGGGAAATACATTGTCGCGCAGGTTGTCGAACATCTTGCCGTTCTCAAACTCCTTGAACACCGACCAGCGCAAATGGCTGTACGGCACATTGATTTTCAGCTTCTCGTCCACGAAGTTCCCTTCCTTGAAAACGAAGTCGGACGGCGTGCCGATGTTGATGCCACGGCTTTTCATGTCGTTGATCTTGCGTTCCTGCTTGATTTGGTTGTCGTCCAGCATCTTGATGAAAATCAAGTAAGTAATCTGCTGGATGTCAATCCACGGGTTCGTCATCTGGTTGCTCCACATGGCGTTCCAAAGCGTATCGAGTTTGTTTTTTATTTCGCCGGTGATCATGGTATATCTTTGATTATTAAAAACAGCTTTTAGGATTAATCGCTTCGCTAATCAACGCCTGTCGGTAACTGATCAAGGTCTCTCTTGCTTTGCCGCCAAGCATAGGTATCAGTTCGTCTAATGCTTTGGTTTTCGGTTTAAGATACCTAACAACAGAAACTTGCTGAGTCTTCGAGGGCACAATTAAACTAATCGACCGCAAATCTGACGAAGTTAAATGCTTGATGGCTTCTCCTCTGGCTCTTTGGCGCAACTCGGGTTCTTTTGCTTTTAGTTGATAATAGAAATAGTCCTTGTCGAAGGCATCTGTGGTCAATTCCACCTTTACCAACGTTTTGGTCATACAGCCTTGTTTTCCATAAAATACCTCTCCGGCATTCTCACCATCCATCAATATCAAAACATCCCCTTCTGCCACAATTTGGTCACTGGCCAAAGATTCAACAAATTCGTTTGGTTCAGAGATGTATCCGCGCAAATAATCTGGGGTCAAGATAGGATATTTACTTTTTCTACCAATCCTATCAAGTGGGGTTCGGGATCTGGTAATTTGTGACACAGAACCTACTACGGCTCGCAATGGATGGGTTTCTTCAGGAATATACAACCGATCATTTTGTTTTTCATTGAAAAGATTGGCGAACAGCGCTGTAATGCCTTTACTCAGTTTCGACACATTATTCTCAATGTCAGCCAAAGAAGGGCATTCCAATACTTTCTCGAAAGGAGCATAGATATCAATTTTGCATTTTACCCTCACCGAGGTTTGATCAATCCACGAGTCCTTGTCTAGATGTGTGATAACATTGCGATAGATATAATCCTCCAGATTATTCTCACCTTTGGGAATAGTGACAGAGATTGTTTTCTCTCGGTCGGCAACCATCTTGCCATCAATAATAGCGATAGAGCCATCCTCTTTTCTTTTAGGTTGCTTTATTTGTACCTCAGACTGGAAGAAATCGTCGTTATTTGCTATGCGGCAATAGCTATTGTTTTCAAACGAATGGTATATGGACAGCAGCATTTCTATTGCCCTATCTGTGAGCAGTATCCCACGCATTCTTTGACGAGGAAACAATGATTCTGCATTAATAATCTGGACAGTGCCTTTTCGCTGTTTGGACTTATTCTTGTTTAACACGCATAAACAGGTCTTTAACGTTGTACCTGAGATAAATCCACTTGGGAGAGCGATGATACACTCAATAACATCCTGTTTCAGTAACCAAGAGCGCAGCCTATCGCTGTAAGGATGTTCTTCGAATAAGAATAACGGTGCACAAGTGAAAACTGCTTTTCCTTTAAGAGCCATCTTTGAGACAATATGTTGGATAAATAAACCTGTGGCATCACTGTTTGATGGCATTCCCATAGGGAATCTGTTGTCATTCCAAAGGAGATGGTTGTCAATCCTCATACGAAAAGGTAGGTCTGCAACAACATAGTCGAATTGTCTTTCTGGAAATCCATCCACTTCCAAAACATCACCTGGAACGAAATAGCAATCTCTAATATTAGATGTCTTTGCCAGCAGACCATTGAGAGAAGTCATTCTTTCCGAAATATCTTGACCATAAACAGAAACTGGGTGCTGATATTGGGATTGGACTACTCGTAAAAGGTTTCCACTGCCACATACTGGGTCGTAAATCGTAGTAAGCTTTTCCTCTTTTTTATCAGCTAGTAAAGCTGTAGCCATTATCTTGGACAACTCGCTGGTGGAATAGGATTCAGCATTAACTTTTCCATCTGAATATGATAGCTGAAGTAACCAAGATACAACTTCATCGAATTCTTCTCGAGTTATTGTCGCATCTAATGATAACTTACCGACCTCATTAATGACTTCGGCAAAGGACTTGGCATAGAGAAGTCTGTTAGCATAATCCAAAGCACCAAACTTAATTAATTGTTCTGCGGTATTGCGGTCGAAGCATCGTATATAATGCTCCAATCCAGCAGTCCCTTGGAAGTACCCATGAGCTAGCAAATCCCGCATGGTGCTATTTGTAAGAATATAGTAATCCAAATCTCTACCTAAAGCCTTGCGGATTTTCTTGTCCATATCATACTCATCGAGTTGGTTCTTATCCCTATCATAAATGGACAGAACTTTCATGCGATAGGGTTCATAGAGACATTCCAACCGTCTTATTACCATAAAGAGCAGCAGCGATGATGCGGCATACGACGGGGGAAGGATTCCTCTCGTCAAAGAAAGAAGCTTCCAAACTACAGATACTATGTTTTCTTTTGCTGTCATTATTTATATCGTTTCGAAATGCAAAACTATGGATTAAATGTTCGAGGCCGTTTCTGAAGATTGAAATCTAAGGAAATTGCTTTTTTTGTCACATTTTTCATCACTTTTAATTAAGTCAACATTGACTTTTTCAGTTTCTGAGATTATTTCCTGCATATCGTCAATAAAACGCAATGAACTTTTCATATTGTCTGTGTCAGCATTACTATGTACATGAAGCCATCTTCCTTTTGTAATCTTGTTACCATTCGAATCAAAATAGTTATAAGAATCTCCACTTACAAAAAGCTTATAATTAGTAAAAATTGTTCTGTCATGCTCTTTTATTTTTTGTTCACCATCTTTTCTTTCTCGTCTCGCCTCAACAATTGTAACATTCGGACGGAATTTCCCTCCTACACCATCTTTTATTTTTGAGCGTATTGTTTTCCAGTCATCCTTCGACTTGGAATCGTCCTTAAGTGTAATAATTACAATATTTACCTTTTGTTTATTTGCTTTAGAACAAAGCTCTCGACACAAGGGAATAATGTTTGACGAAAACAAACTGTTATCAGACATAATAAATGGATCTGCTATTACAATATCAGTACATGGAGAAGAATATTTCAAAAGGTCTTTCCATTTGCCAATTCTATCAAAAATATTATCCATATACTGATTTCCCTTTACAAACAAAGAAGAAAGCGTTTTTAGTTCTTCCCCTTCTTTAGCGATTAGTAGAGTACCTTTATCTGCTTCTTTCTGACCACTTTGTATACAATATACTGCCATCAGATATTCTCTACCCAAATCATATGGATTGAAAGAATCATTGAAGCGTTGGTCATTCCATTTTATTTCACTTGCCAAATTATCTATCGAACTAATCCAAAAAACAAAATCATCCTTATCGTCTCCATTCATTTTTTCTATTTCTTCTTGTGAAAAAGAAACATGTAGTTCAAAGTTATCCAAGAGCATTCGCATACAATCATTGTATTCGGGCTGTCCTGCAGAATGAATAAACGAAATCAGATTTGGGAAATCGAAAAAAACTTTCATATCAAAATAGTTTGAAGGCTAAATTAGATGCTTCTTTATAAAAAGATGTCTTAAATTCGTTAGAGAAACGACCGTTTTCACGATAAATCATTTTGTATGGGCCCTCTTTGCTATCGAAAAAGTACACATTAAACGGGTTGTTTTCAATGGAGAACTTATTTTCTCCTATCTCTTCCCTTACAAGAACCTGACTTTTCCTAACAAGGTATTCTGAATGGGTTTCGATGATAAACCTAACACCATAACTATTATAAACATCATAAAACATTTCGGTCAATATCGATTGCCATGAAGGATGCATATTTTGTTCCGGCTCTTCAACAAGGACAATTGGAACTTGTGGGGTATCCATTATAGAACGGAGAGAATTGTCCCTATCATATTTCTTTATAATGGAAGCTATCCTAACTAAAAGCGTTACAATTTGAATGGCACCTCTTCCCATATCCGCCAAATTAACCCACTTGCCATCCTTCTTTAATTCAAACTGGTAAGCTTCGCCTTGAATATTCGTAATCCTATAATCACTTACATCACAAAACTTTAGCAACCACTTACAAACAAAATCTTTTCCAATAGGGGATTTTGAAGTAATTCTTTGGTTGTAAAACTCGTGAATGCTTTTTGAAACATAATCGTTCTCATCTTTCTTGTTGTACAGGATCCTCTGCCCAGCATCGTGAGAATAAATATACTCAATCTGAATTTTTGAAATTGCCTTCATGAATCGATCTTTAATGTCATGCAACTGACTATCGTACGATTTCATCAAGTCATTTCTGGATTCATCATCGTTTTTGTCCACAATACCGTAGCTGCCGTAATAAGGATTGGTCAAACCACTTATATAACTAACAACATCGGGTAAACTGTCCGACCAAAAATCTTTTTGATGTTTTATTTTATATGATCGCTTAGGCGTAGTGACAGTGACTCCGTAATTATCGTTAGACTCTGTAAATTGAAAATCAAGATTGATATTTGATTCCCTATCATACACTTTGAAATATTTCACATCAGCATAGGCGACATCTTCTTTGCCCGCTTCTTTTGGACTATAGATGCAAACTTCTATTTCAAAGTCGTCAACAACGGAGGTAAAGGTAATCTCTTTTTCGTCGGTATCCCAACATAATGCCCTTCTGAATGTGTCAATATTCACATCATGAGAATCAGGGCCATCAAATCTAAACTTTGGATTTTCATTAAACGATGTCCTACTGTTTTTCAGAAAATCGAACAAAAGAAGCATTCCTTTGACAACAGTGGATTTTCCAGCATTGTTTCCACCCACAAACATATTGACTCCACCAAATTCAATGGGTTTCATCTCTTTAAACCGACGAAAATTATTAAATCCGATACTTTTCATATTTTCATTTCTTTTGTTTGTTATGGTTGCAAAAATAGCATTTATCCTTGCAACTTTTCTTCACACCGGTATTTATTTTTCAAGTTTTCAATCTTATTGCTAATCGGCTATTTTAAATAGTCCTTCATCTTTCACTTTCTCGATTGCCATATTGGTTTTTCTTCTGTTTTCGTCTGCAAATGTACAACCCTACCGCGCAACCTATTTTCGTGAATTTTCTTTTTTCAATTCCAGTTCTCTCACCGTGCGCTCCACCACCTGTTCAAGCTGGTAGGAGGACACGCCAAGCGGCTTGTTGATGTCGCGCAACGACCATTCCACAACGGTCTTGTCGGTCGATTTGCAGATGATCAGCCCCACGGTGGGGTTGTCGCCCTCGCCACGCAGCAACTCATCAACGGCGGTAACGTAAAAATTCAGCTTGCCGGCAAACTCGGGGATGAACTTCACCACCTTCAGCTCAATGACGACATAGCGGTGCTGCGGGATGTGATAGAACAACAAGTCAGGGAAAAAGGTCTGTCCGCCAGGCATCTGCAACTCCATCTGTCGCCCCACATACGAAAAGCCCTTACCCAGCTCCATAAGAAAGCGCGTGACATTCGAAACAAGCGCGTCCTCCAAGTCTTTCTCCTCGTACTCCTCACTCATCGAAAGGAAACCGAAATGATAAGGATCTTTCAGTATCTCCTTGGCCAACTGGCTCTGCGGAGCCGGAAGCGTGTGCTCAAAGTTGGTCACGGCTGCCCCTTGACTGCCGAAGAGATTGGCGGCTATTTGGTTCTCAAGTTGGCTACGGCTCCATCCCTCTTCAGTCACCTTATTGATATAGAAAATGGCCTCGTCGAGGGTTTGGCATTTGGAGATAATGAGGACGTGATGTTTCCATGGGACCAGCCCAAAGATTTCAGGCATTTTCAATTGGTCAGCAGCTTGCTGACCTTTTTCGTCAGCAGGTTGCTGTCGAATTGCAGCACCCAATTCGTCACCAGCTTGGTGACGAATTACAACATTTGGTTCATCACTTTGAACAGCACTAATTTCGTCACCAGCTTGGTGACGAATTTCGTCAACGACTTGTTGACGATTTACAACTCTCTCATTATAAAAGGCATACCAACGCTTCATATACTTGAGGTTGGTCACTGAGAACCCCGTTTCTTCGGGAAAAGCAGTCCTCAAATCAAGGCTCAACTGATCAAAGAAACCGCTGCCCCATTTGCTTTCTGCACGCAGTTCCACCATGTCTCTTCCCAAACTCCAATAAAACTCAAGCATGGCAGTGTTCACACGAACCGTCGCCTTGATTTGGCTTTGGCGGAAACGTTGCTTGATGTCAGCCATCCATTGCACATAGCCCTCATCGGCAGTCATCATGTCACGGGATACAAATGCAGGTTTGTTGCTCATCTTTCTATAAAGTTAGTGAAATGCAAATATACAAAAAATTTCATTATAGAGCCTGATAAGCTTGAAAATGTTGTGTCACGCGATCTTGCACTTTTTTTCGGATTTCGGTGGGCGAGAGAACCAACAGGTCTTTCCCGAAAGAAGATAATTCACGGATAAGTTCATAGTTCTCTATGCAGTCAATGGAGAAGAATGCGCCTCCTTCAAACTGTGGGTATTGTTGGCGTAATTCCATTTCTCTTCCCCCTTTGTAATGCCGTTGAGACTCATGTAAGGGTTTAGTGGCCACATAATCCTTGGAATAATCACTCACCCAGAACATGATGGTCTGCAACGGATTACCGTCGATGAGCGTTACCCCAATGATGTCTTCGAAGCGTTCATTAAGGTTGCCATCATATTCCTTATAACTACGAGAAGGCAAAGGGACAAACTTATCAATACGGTCGAGTGCAAACGACAGTATTTTTCCATCATTGTCGGCGGCAACGATAAGATACCAACGGCGATTGTATTCTTTAAGCAAATAAGGATGAACTATCAAATGACGATCCTCATCAGGCGTGTCAAACCGATGGTAATGCAATTCCACCACCTGTTTCTGCGAAATTACCGTGAACAATTCACCCAGCAGATTCTTGCCTTCCAAAGGATTCTTTGAGAAAGATACAATCTGCCGTTCGGTTTTTACTTTGAGACTTTCCCTCAGCCTTTCCAAGCCTTCAAGATTGGGCAGTCCGTCAAATTGCCCGAGTAGCGTGAAAGCCTCTCCAAGCAGGTGTTTCTCGTCATCAGTAAGTTTCTGCGTAAATATGGAAAACGACGGGTCCGCATATCGGTGACAACTTTTCTTGATGGTTTTGAGGGTTCGCTGGCTGACATCGTCAACCTGATAATGCTCTATCTCCGCCAGAAACGGTCCTTCGTTTTCAATATAATTAAGGTCAAGTTCGATGGTTCGACGGCTAACAGGCTCTTGGCCCATTTCGGCCAACTCCTCATTGACAAGTCGAAGCAACTCCTCAGTAGAATAATGATGATAGCGATTGGCTAACAGTTTGTCGAGGATGTAGTAGCGTGTTACAGCGTTTTTGTTTGCAGGCATAAGAACTGTTATTATTATGCCGCAAAGATACAAATAATCCGCGAAATCTATTTTCGCTATTTTATCTATTTGTTGAAAAACCCACTATACGCCACCCCAATACTGAAACTTGGCTCGTCATTATACTGCTCCTTGAGGAAGCGCTTGGCGTACTCGGCCTTGATGACGACCTGCTTGATGGGATAATAGTTCACACCCAAAGTCATCACATGACGGTCCGTCCACTGATAATCGGTAAGGGTCAATGCCGAAGGGATGTAAGTGTCGTAATAGTCGTAACGGCCAAAAAGATATAGCTTCTGCTCACCCATCTTCTTCATTGGACTGAAGATGTCGTAAGCCACCTCGCCACCGTAAGCCAGAGCCTTCTCCCCTACCATGGAACGAGGATATGGCGAAAAACTCTGGTGGTTTTGGTTCTTGTTCCACGACGAGATCAAATTGGCCTCACCGAGATAGCCGTAGTCAAAATTACCACGCACCACCAAACCATGGGCCTTATAGTCGAACTCGGCAGTGCCAATCACCACAGTACCTTTCACGTCTTTATAAGGACTGGTCTCAGAGAACTCATTGGTGACGATGTCATTGTTGAAGCAGTTGCCGATGTAACCGCTCACGCCTAGATGAAGGTCCTTTACGGAATAGTTGTCGATGCGCAAGACACCCGCAAAATGGTTGGCTACCTTGAACTCATAGGGCGACGCGGAGCCGTTCTTTACCCAGTTGGCGTTGTTGAACATGTTGGAATTCAAGGCAGGAATCAGCTGTGCCTCATAACGCCATTGGCCCAGCCGTCCCCAGAGGCTGATGCCCGTCTCATGCCAAGTGCAAGGCATGATGCTAAACTCACCTTCAGGACGATAGCAGGTGAAGAAACGATTAGGCTCATGGGCATTGTTGGTTTGCCCTACAGGGACGATGATATGGCCCATACGGATGTTGAATCCTTTGCCAAACGACTTCTGAATCCAGAACTGCTCCAATGCGACCTCGCCGCCACGCTCGATCTCATGCTCGAACTCACCGGTTTCCTCCGCTTCCACCTCCACGGCCGACTCGGCACCACCGTGCTCAAACTCGATCTCTGTACCAAAGCTCCAACCACGACCAAAGTCGTAACCCATGTTGATGACCACATGAGGCAGATCGATACGGCCGTGTCCTTGTGCATCGGTATAAGAAGAAGCATGGGAATAGCGATACATGTTGTCGCTGAAAAAGTTACGGGTATAGAAAGCCTCACCATAACCACCGATGGTCAACTTAGGCTTCTCTTCTTGGGCTTGTAAGGAACTGACCATCAGAGTCATCACCAACAAGCAGAAACAGGTCTTCAATTTCGTTTTCATCGCTTTATCCAAAGATGTTGTTCAAGCCGCAAAATTCCTTATTAAAAAGGCTTCGCACCATCACAACATTTAGGTATTTTAGCGAAGAAAGCTCATCAATAACGGCTATTGGTCAGAATTTGTAATTCACCATGATTTCAAAACTACGCCCCGGCATGGCCCGCCAGATGACGTTTTGGTAGCTGACGTTGGTGAAGTTGTTGCATCGCAGCTCGAAGCGGAAACGGTCCAGCTGTTTGCCCAAAGCCAGATGATGCAACACGTAAGCCCTCAAGGGGAAAGTCTCATAGTCGGCGTAAGAGGTGCTTCGGCTACCCGTCATCTCAAGGGTGTAACTCAAGTCCCAAGTGGTCCAACGCAGGTTGGCAAAGAGGTTTCCATGATGACGAGGAATATAGATCAGCTGTCTTCCCTTGATGCCATTGTTTTCAGCGTTCTCACTCTCATCGGTGGTCACCGTAAACACATAGTTTCCTGAGAGGCTCCATTGCCAGTCGCCCTTTTTATAACTAATGTCGATATGGTTCTCAACACCGCGGGCAATGACCCATGCCACATTCTCAGGCTCCCAAAAACGATAAGAGGTCGGCACCCACTGGATCCAGTTGCTCACCCATGACCGGTAAGTCCCAGAACGCAGATCCAGCTTCCATCCATCACGGTTCAGGAGATAGCTGAACGCCAAATCAATGGTGCGACCATTTTCAGGCAACAGATCCGAATTGCCACCAGGATACCAATAAAGGTCATTCAACGAAGGGTTGCGGTAGTTGTGGCTGTAACCCAAGATCATGCCAAGTCCCATGGGGAGACGATAGGAGAAGGTGGCCGTGGGAAACACTCCCATCGACTTCCCATCGACGATGTCATAGCGGGCGGTCACACTCACATCCATCCGTTCCATAGGCTGTCCTTCAATGGCAGTATAGGCCGAGACCAGGTTGCGGCGCTTGGTGCCGGCATAGTTGTTAGAGGTGACGCTCTCGCGGTCCCATTGCAGCTTACCCTTCAGCTTCCACGAGGCAAAGAGCTGCTGTTCCACCTCGGCAATCTGATGCAAGACCAAGGCGTGGTTGGTGGAGTTGATATGGTTCACGATTTGGTCGGTGGAGGGGTTGCGTGTCTCAAGAAAATAGCGTTGGTTCTCGATGAAGGCTCCTGACTTCAGCTGAAGGCTGCCATCATCCCAGAAGTACTTGTACGACAGAAAGTTACGTGAGAAGTTATCTTTAGTCCATTCTTCGGTGGTCGTATTGGAGACGTTAGGCATGATGGTAGGCAGGTTACGGTTGTTCCACTGGTTCCACGAGGAGACGGAGAGGATGCCATGTTTAAGCATCAAGCTGACCTCGGGCATCACACCATAGTCAACGAAATCGGCATTACGTTGTCGCATCCACTCAGGGGGCAGGATGCCAATGTTATAGTATTTGAAGTCATTGTCGGAAGAGTTACGATAGACTTTGACTCGTACCGAGACTTTTTTCCCACCATAGCCGATCGTGGCGAAACTTCCCAGGGTGTTGAAGCTTCCGTAGGTCTGTTTCAGGTCGAGATGCAAGCCTGTTCCAAAGCTCGTTTTGTTGTCGATGTTGACGGAGCCTCCGAGTCCGCCACTGTTATTCGAGGTGCCACTCCCCCATTTCAAGTCGATGTCATCGGCAAGGAACACGGGGATGGTACTGAAGTCCACCTGACCCAGTGTCGGGGCGTTAAGTTGGAAGCCGTTCCAAAGCACCAAGGTATGGCTTGCTGTCGTACCGCGGAACGAGGCGGTAGAGACGCCTCCTGGACCGTAGGACTTGATGAACACTGGACTATGTTGGATGAGGAGTTCCGACAGTGTAGCGGTGCTTTTGTTCTCCAGGACGAGCGAATCGACTTTCCGGGTCACCAAAGGCTTGAGTGATTCATTGGCGATTTTGTCGGCAGTCACGTTGATTGCGTCGAGCGTGATGGTATCTTGAGCAGAGCAAAAGCACGCCCAAAATGAGAACAATAGCAACAATAATGACGACTGTTTCAAAGCCCGATGAACGTATTACTCTTTCTTCGCCTTCACCGGGGCGTTGTTGTTTTTTTTTGTATTTTCGACCTTGGTCTTCGAGCCCGCAATCTTCTTCGTATCGAGCTTCAAGTCTTTGCCTTCTTTCTTGACAGCTTCCTTAGCTGCGGAAAAAGGATGTTTGTCTTCGTATTGCTTCACTTTGCCGACCAACGAACCATTTTTGTAGGTGGCTTCCGACTTCATGTCGCCGCCTTCATAGTATTCGACGGACTGGCCTTCGAGCACGTTGTTTTTAAACATCTTGGAAGACTTGAGACCTCCTGTGGCATAATAAGTCTCTTGTTTTCCATCGAACAGCCCTTTCCTATAGGTAATCATCATGCTTTTGTTACCTTCACGGTTAAACCAGGTGGTCACACCGTCGCGGAGGCCTTCACTATAATTGGACACCTCTTGGCTGTTGCCATTGTCGTAGCAAAGAATCTGTTCTCCGTGGAGTTTGCCATTTCTGTAGCTCGACTTCTGTGTCAGGCGTCCACCATTGGTCCAGGTGTAGGAAGTGCCTTCAGGGTTGCCTTTGACATATTCCGTCTTTTTGCTGATATAGCCATTTTCGTCGATTTCCATGTAAAGTCCATCCATAGTACCATTTTGGAATTGGATGACACGGCGGAGAAGGTTTTTCGTATTGTTGTATTCGTACCAGGTACCTTCTTTTAAGCCTTTTCTCACGTTGCCTTCGACACGGGTGTCACCGAAGGTATGGACATAAAAGCCATCACGTTCTTTGGAGACATTCACTGTCTCAGCATTCTGAGCCACCGATGCCAAGCTCAACAGCATCGCTGCGGCAAACATAATCAATCCTTTGCGCATAGTTGTCAGTTTTGAATTTGGCTTCAAAATTACAAAAAAACGGTGTATCTCTAGGTTATATTCGTTATTTTTTCCATCTTTGCACCAAACTCTAATATCAAAGATCATGAAAGCTGTTGAAGTAAAGAATTTCAAGTTATACACCACTGCGGTAATCAGCGTTGAATGGAAAGACGAGTTGCTCAACGTCGATCTCGACTTGGCCATGATGCTCAAGATGATGGAGCTGGAGGGCTTGTCGCAAAAGGACATCCAGCGTTACAGCGACGCAGGTCAACCCATCCCCTTCAAGAAAGTCACTTTGTTACTCTTTGAGGAGGATGGCAAACCAGGTCAATACTACACCGATGAGTCGTTCGATGAGGACGACGATCCCACGGTCTTCTACGTTGAGTTGAAAGGTTAAAGTTGAAAGGTGAAAGGTCCTTCGGATACAATTCACCTTTCAACTTTCATCTTTCATCTTTCACCTTTAATAAATTGGTCAATAGCTTTCGCTGCTTTCTTGCCGGCACCCATGGCGAGGATGACGGTAGCGGCACCGCTCACTGCGTCGCCTCCGGCGAAGATGCCCGGACGCGAAGTGGCGCCCACCTCGTCGGCCACGATACAGCCCTTACGGTTGAGTTCGAGGTTACGTGTCGTGCTTCCGATCAAAGGATTCGGTGAGGTGCCCAAGGCCATGATGATCATATCGACATCGAGGACGAACTCCGAACCAGGTACTGGGACAGGGCTACGGCGACCGGAGGCATCCGGCTCGCCCAACTCGCAGCGCACGCACTTGAAGCCTTTCACCCAACCATTCTCATCGCCCAACACCTCCACAGGAGCGGTCAGCAAGTCGAAGAGCACACCTTCTTCCTTGGCGTGATGCACCTCCTCCACACGGGCGGGGAGCTCAGCCTCGGAACGGCGATACACGATATGGACCTCGGCGCCAAGACGCAATGCGGTACGTGCCGCATCCATGGCGACGTTACCACCACCGACCACGGCGACTTTCTTGCCGACGTAGTTGGGAGTCTCAAAGCCTTCCTTATATGCGAACAGCAAGTTGTTACGGGTCAGGAACTCGTTGGCCGAGACCACACCGCAGAGGTTCTCTCCCGGCACGTTGAGCATCATCGGGAATCCGGCACCCGAACCCACAAACACTGCTTCGAAGCCTTCGCGGTGCATCAGCTCATCGATGGTGATGGTGCGGCCGATGACGACGTCCTTCTCGAACTTGGCTCCCAACCTGCGCACGCTCTCCACCTCTTTCTTCACCACCGTCTCCTTTGGCAGACGGAACGACGGGATGCCATAGACCAACACGCCGCCGAGCTCATGCAGTGCTTCGAAGATGGTGACGTCATAACCCATGGCCAGCAAGTCCTTGGCGCAGGTAAGTCCCGAGGGACCGCTGCCGATGATGGCCACCTTGTGACCGTTCTTCAGGCCTGGGTTGTCGAAATGCAGGTCATGCTCGATGGCATAGTCACCCACGAAACGTTCCAGCTTGCCGATGGCGATGGGTTCGAACTTCTTGCCCATGACGCAGGCTCCCTCGCACTGGGTCTCTTGGGGGCATACACGTCCGCAAACGGCCGGCAGTGCCGAGTCGCAGCTGATGACGCCGGCAGCGCCTTCGAAGTCGCCTTTGGCCACACGGGCGATGAAGCCCGGGATGTTGACATTGACCGGACAATGTTGCACGCATTGCGGGCTCTTGCAGTTGAGACAACGTTGTGCTTCCATGATGGCCATGTCGGCGGAATACCCCAGACACACCTCGTCGAAGTTATGGGCGCGGACCTTGGGATCCTGCTCCGGCACCGGCACACGGTGTTTCTTGTCGAAGCTCTCTTCGGCGATGCCACCGATATGGCACTGATGGCCTTCAGCCTTCTCTTCTGCCTGAAGCTGCTTACGCGTCACCACGTTGTTATACATGGCCTGACGTTTCATGGCTTCGTCGAAGTTGACCTCGCTGCCAAGGAACTCAGGACCGTCGATGCAGGTGAACTTGGTCTTGCCAGCGATGCTTACACGGCAGGCGCCGCACATGCCTGTGCCGTCAACCATGATGGAGTTGAGCGACACCGTGCAGCGGATGCCCAGCTCCTCGCAGGTCTTGGTGGCGAACTTCATCATGATCATCGGGCCGATGGCGACGGCCTCGTCATACCGCTTGCCGCTGGCCACAAGTTGGCGCAACACGTCGGTAACCAAGCCCTTGCGGCCCGTGGATCCGTCGTCGGAGGTGACATAGAGGTTGCAGACACTCGCCAGCTCCTGTTCAAAGATGAGCAGGTCCTTGGTGCGTGCACCGATGATGCAGTCCGACATGCAACCGTGCTCGTACAACCACTTGACCTGAGGATAGATGGGGGCGATGCCCACACCGCCGCCGATGAAGACAAAGCTTCGTTTGCGAAGCTCCTCAGCTGTCATGTTGACAAACTCGGAAGGCTTTCCCAGAGGGCCCACCACATCGGCGAAACGATCGCCCACCTTATATTCTGCCATCTTACGAGTGGATTCACCGATCGCCTTGAACACGATGGTGACCACCCCTTTCTCACGATGATAGTCGCTGATGGTAAGGGGGATACGTTCCGAATTCTCTTCCATTTTGACGATGAGGAACTGTCCTGGCAACGCAGAATGCGCGATGCGTGGCGCCGCGATGTCCATCAAATAGGTCTCCGCAGCGAAAGTCTTCTTTTGTAATATTTCAAACATGACGTTAAATGATTGGTTGGGGCAAAAGTAAAAACATTTTTTTTGATTTCCTAAAGAAATCTAAAAGATGTTCATGGCAATGACGGCGCAAGCTTCTGCATCGGACAAAGCGTTATGGCGTTTCTCCATCTCAAAACCGAAATGCTTGGCCACCGTGGGCAGCTTATGGTTCTCCAAGTCGGGAAGATACTTCTCGGAACCGATATGGGTGCAATAGAACGGGTAGTTGGGATACGGGATCTTGTAGAGCTCATGCAGGGAGCGAAGCACATGCTGGTCGAAGAGCATCCCATGAGCCACGAAAGGCAGTCCTTCGACCTTGTCGCGCACCTGAAACCACAGCACGGGAAACCTCGGAGCCTTGTCGGTGTCCGACTTCTTGAGGCCATGCACCTTAGTATTATACCAGTCGTAATGGTTGGGGACCGGCTTCATCAGTCCATAAAAGCGATCAACGATGGTGTCGTCGCGAACGATGACGAGGCCCATGCTGCAAGCACTGGTATAGGCCGCATTGGCGGCCTCGAAGTCGATGGCTACGAAGTCGCGAAGATGCTCTTTAGGGATATAAGAAGGTTGCGTATTCATTTCGGCGACAAAAATACGGATTTTCCTTGCTTTTTAGAAAAAATACCTATCTTTGTACTTCATGCGATTAACTATTCATACCGCCGAATCATGAAAAAGATCAGACTCCTTATCCTGCTGTTTCTCTCGGTTACCTCCTACTGTTTCTCACAGGAGAAGCTGACCGACAAAGAGTTAGTCAACGTCATCTATGCCATGGGACAGATGTATCCTGAAGGATTCACTTTGGACTTGAGCACAATGCGTCAGCCCACAGAAGGCATCTTCGTCTCGTACAAAGAGACGCAAAACAGTTTCGACCGCAAGAGTCTCCCCGCGGTGATTCGCCATGCCCGCAGCCACCAGAACCTCGTTGGCGGCTGGTACAACCCCCAAGAAGACAAGTATTACTTCGACAGCAACCGGTGCTTCCCTGAGGACAGCTTGGCCGCAGCAGTGGCCTTTGCCCGCGAGAATGAACAGCATACGGTCTATATCGCATCCAAAGGCATCAACCTATGGTCTAATTACGAGCAAAAAGACATCCGCATCATCCTGGACTGCGACATGGGCAGCTCGACCGACGACCTCTTTGCGTTGATGATGCTTTATCGTTACATGGACATGAAACGCTGCAATTTGCTCGGTGTCATCGTTGACCGCATGGGCAAGGCCAACGCCGATGTCGTTGATGTCATGAACAATTTCTACGGTTATCCCGACATCCCCATCGGGTTGGAGACGCAAGGCGTTCAGACACCCCACGTGTTCATCAGCTACCATAACGCTCCCTACGCCCGCACCACCGATGCCGAGCCGATGTTCAAACGCAGCGTTGGCGATGACAGCACCTATATGGAGAGCTACAAGCTCTACCGCAAGCTGCTCAGCGAGCAACCTGACCATTCGGTCACCATCGCCTCGATCGGTTTCGTGACCTCTTTGGCCCGTCTGCTTGAGTCGGGTCCCGACGAGTATTCCCCTCTCAATGGCCAAGACCTGGTACGGACCAAGGTAAAGGAAATCTTCGCCATGGGTGGCGTTTTTGGCGATGCTGTCGAACCCGACTATAACTTCAAGGCCGCCATCGACTTCTCACTGAAGTTCTTCGCCTTGCTGCCCAAAGAGGTTGACATCGTCTTCTCTCCCGGTGAGGTGGGCGGCCCACTCGACTACCGGCCTGAGACGGTCATCGCCGACATGAACTGGACCGACATCCATCCCATCAAATGGATCTACCAGTTCCTCAACTGCGACACGGGACAGAAGATGTGGGATCCGCAAGCCGTTATCCAAGCCGTAGAAGGCGACGAGTTCTACGAACTCTCCGAACGCGGCTGGGTCACCCTCACCCCAAGAGGTGAGACGCTATTCACTCCCGATCCCAACGGCAATGCCCGCTACCAACGTCCAGGCGACGCCGTTTGGTGCGACATGGTACTGAAATACATCCGCCTCATGGCCATTCAACATTGACCATTTTGAGCAAAAATATCGATAATCAACTTTAAAACACGAACTAAAATGGAATTAAAAGGTTCAAAAACTGAAGCCAACCTGATGGCTGCCTTTGCAGGCGAATCTCAGGCACGTAACAAATACACCTACTTTGCATCTAAAGCTCGCAAGGAAGGTTACAACCAAATCGCCGACATCTTCGAGGAGACGGCCCGCAACGAGATGGAACACGCCAAGATCTGGTTCAAGCTGCTCCACGACGGTGAGGTGCCGGACACCAAAACCAACCTGAAGGACGCCGCTGATGGCGAGAACTTCGAGTGGACCGACATGTATGCTGGCATGGCCAAAACGGCTCGTGAAGAAGGCTTCAACAAAATCGCTGCCCTTTTCGAACTGGTAGGCAAAATCGAGAAGGAACACGAAGAACGCTATCGCAAGCTCTTGAAGAACATTGAAGACGGCATCGTCTTTTCACGCGAAGGCGACATGGTATGGCAGTGCGCCAACTGCGGCCATATCGTCATCGGCAAGAAAGCTCCGCAAATCTGCCCAGTCTGCAACCATCCGCAATCCTATTTCCAGATCAAGGCGGAGAATTATTAAGGTGAAAGTTGAAAATTGAAAATTGAAATAATATGAAAAAGTACGTATGTGATGTTTGCGGGTACATCTATGATCCCGCAGTAGGCGATCCGGATAGCGGCATCGCCCCTGGCACCCCTTTTGAAGCAATCCCTGACAGCTGGTCATGCCCACTTTGCGGTATCGGCAAGGACAGCTTCTCCGTCATGGAATAAACCTTTATCGTAGAGACGCACTGTGTGCGTCTCTACTTTTTCTTTTTTTAACAACAACCATGGATACCAAGGCATTATCCTATATTGGCTATGGCCTTTATGTTCTAACCACAAGATTCAACGACATCGACAATGGCTGCATCGTCAACACGGTGATGCAAGTCACAAGTAATCCGTTACAAATCGCTGTGACGGTCAACAAAGGCAACTACACGCATGAGCTCATCAAAAACTCAGGCGTGTTCAACATAAGCATGCTGACCACGGAAACTCCGATGTTCGTCTTTGAGCATTTCGGCTTCCAGTCGGGACGGACTGTGAACAAGTTCGCCACCTGCGAGACCGAACACCGCACGGTGAATCAAGTGCTCTACATTCCCAAATACACGAACGCCTACCTTGCCTGCAAGGTTCTCAACAGCATCGACTTCGGCACCCACACCATGTTTATCGGCGAAGTGCTCGATGCCCAAGTGCTTTCCGACCAGCCTTCCCTCACCTACGACTACTACCAAAACAACATAAAACCCAAGCCTCAGCCTCAAGGCGAACAACCCCAAAACGGCAAACGCCGCTGGGAATGCAAGGTATGTGGCTATATCTATGAGGGCGACTTCCTCCCCGACGACTTCGAGTGCCCGTTGTGCAAACACGGCGTGGAAGAATTCGAGGAACTGTTACCCAATCCCAAAGCTGAAACGGCCTCTTCAATAGCGACAGCACCCATCCCCGAAACCAAACCTGTTCAAAGAATCATAACAACACAAAACACAAACCCGATGAATCAAATCCAACTAACTGAAAACATATTCTATGTTGGCGTCAACGACCGCCACACCGAGCTTTTTGAAAATCATATCGAACTACCCAATGGCGTTTCCTACAATTCCTACCTGATCATGGATGAAAAGGTCGCCCTCATCGACCCTGTAGAAGCGAACTTCCTTGAGGACTATCTCTTCAAGGTGAAGTCGGTGTTGCAAGGCCGCAACGTGGATTACCTCATCATCAATCACGACGAACCCGACCACAGCAGCACCGTGGCAGCCGTCATCCGTGAATGGCCTGAAGTGCAAGTGGTGGGCAATGCCAAGACCTTTGCTCCGTTGGAAGCTTTCTACGGCCCCATCACCAACAAGAAGGTAGTGGCTGAAGGCGAGACTTTGAGCCTCGGCACCCACACCTTACAGTTTTTCATGGTGCCTATGGTGCACTGGCCCGAGTCGATGGTGACTTACGAGCAAAACAGCAAAATCGTATTCAGCAACGATGCCTTCGGCGGCTTCGGTGCCTTGAACGGTGGCATCTTCGACGACCAAGTCAACCTCGCCTTTTACGAAGATGACATGCGGCGTTACTACGCCAACATCGTCGGCAAGGTAGCCATGCAAGCCTTAAAAGCCATCGAAAAGCTCGGTGGTTTGGAGATCAAGATGATTGCCCCCTCGCACGGCTTGGTGTGGCGTTCGAACCTCGCCTGGGTACTCGGCAAATACACCCAGTGGAGCAAGCACGAGGGTGAAGAAGGCGTGGTCATCGTCTATGGCTCGATGCACGGCAACACCGCCCGTATGGCCGAGATTGTAGCCCGTGGCGCCGCCGAGGCCGGCATCAAGGAGGTGAAAGTGTATGACGTGGCCAAGACCGAGGTCTCGTTCATCATGAGCGACATCTGGAAATACAAGGGAGTCATCCTCGGAGCATGTGCTCATTATGCAAACATGTTCCCTGACATGACCCTGCTGACCCACGAAATCAACGAGTTCAAGCCAAAGAACAAGTGCTATGGCATCTTTGGCGGCATGAGCTGGAGCGGCGGTGGCGTGAAGACCCTCGCCAAATGCGCCGAAGAAGGCCAATGGAACCTCGCGGCTGAAAGCGTCGAGGTGAAAGGCGCTCCCATCCGCGAAGAGGACTGGGATAAGCTCTACGAGCTAGGAAAGGCGGTGGCAGAGGCGGTGAGGCCATAGCCTTTTGACGATGTATTTGCGACCATAGATGTTGATGGCAAGGGCAAATGCCAGCCAGCAGGCAAAGTCATGTTAGAACAGCTGATCTATAGTTATCACATGTTGGAAGATTCCGCTATGCTCATTGTATTTCAGCCCGAAGGTTGTAATTAGTATATGTTGGACAATTGCACGTTTAGGAATCTGTTCTTCCAATAGATTTTGACGATGCACAAGTTTTGCATGGTAGGATTTAGTGACAGTATAATCTTCATTGTAAAATTTCATTTCACACATATCCACCACATTGTCCTTACGACTAATAAGCAAGTCTATTTGACCGCCCTCCGTATCATCATCACCTCTTAATGCCCAGGAGGACTGGGTTGAAGATACGTCAAGGATGTTAATTGCCTGCTTAATCTGACGAACATGAGACAAGCACACCTCTTCAAAGGCGAATCCTCTCCATGAGCTGACGCCTTGAGACGTCACGTTGTGAACCCAAAACTTGGGGTCTATCTCAGCACGCCCTTCTACAAATTTCTGATAGAATAGGCAGAAAGGATCCGTAAGTTTATAATGTTCATCATGCTTACTCATTCCAAAAGGAACGTATGGCTGGATAAAGTCACTTGCTACAAGAGCTTTAAGCATCTTGCTCGACGAACCATTATCATCAAGTCCCACTTTGGAGAGTATTTCTTGTCGGGTGTATCCGCTGCGACGGGATCCCAAGAAACCCACGATACGTTTCATCTGATCAGGATTTGAAAAGACCGAGGCAAATAGGCGGTCATACTCATTCCGTAATTGGGCTTTTTCGTCAAAAAACAACTGGTCAATGTTCTGAGCCAGACTTAACCCCTTCTTCATGTAACCTAAATAATACGGTATGCCACCAAGAACCATATAACTTTGAACGATGTCGTAACGTGACATCCTTATCCCTTTATTCTTAAGAAACTTTTCACATTCCCCCAGCTTAAATGGGCTGAGTTTCACCTCATATGTGGTGCGGCCATAAAGCCCACCGTGGCTGTTTATCAGATTATCGAGCATCCATGAATTGGCAGAGCCACAAACAACGAGCATCAGACTGTCACGATGGCAACCCCAAGTATTCCAAAATCCTTCGAAGGCTGTTATAAAACCTGAACGGGGAGTGTCCATCCAAGGCAGTTCGTCCAAAAACACTACTTGACGCTTCCTGTTGTCTTTGGCATCCAACAGTTGAGAAAGCATGAAGAAGGCCTCCATCCATGATGATGGACATTTGCTTTTTTTCATGCCATAAATCTGAAGAGAGAAGTAGAAATGCTTCAGTTGTTCTTTCAGCGAATTTTTTTTCCCTACCTCATCAACAGGAGATAAGCCTGCATGGCGAAAGGTAATCTTACCCTTTAATGACTCATCGACCAAAAACGTCTTGCCAACGCGACGACGGCCATATATTGCCACAAATTCTGATTTACCGCTGTTATACAGCTCTTTTAGTTCTTCTATTTCCTTCTCTCTACCAATAATTGCACTCATAAAAATTTGTTTTATTTTGCTGCAAATATACAAAAACCATAATTTGCAGCAAAATAAAACATATTATTTTTCAGCTACTCCACCTCCCGCACCAACCGCACCGAGCTGCCATCACCGAAGAGGATAAATAGACGCACGTATTCTCATGCATTCCATCCACAGCTCGCACACCGGCCTTCGGCAGGAAAAAACAAAAATAGGCGGTAAGAACATCAAAATCCCTCGCCTCAACGAAGAGACGAGGGATGGGAATAATGGTCTTTGGTTTTTATTCAGCGACAACCACCGAGAGGTGTTTCAGACCGTTTTGGGTGTGAACCCGCAGGTGATACATGCCTTCGGCGCAGCCGCTCAGATTCAGCGTGTGCGTGTCAGTGTGGACTTCTTCCATGCGGACCAGCTCGCCCAGCATGGTGTAAACCTCCACCCGCTCCATGCCTTCGCCTTCCAGCTGGAACACGCCCGTGGACGGGTTGGGATAGGCTGTCACCACCGGCTCGGCAGCGTCCGTCACTCCCGTGTTGCCGAAGCGAAGCACATACGGCTCCGCCGTGCTGCCCAGGACGGCATCCTTGGCGAACACCGCTCTATCGCTGGCGAACAGCACTCCCTCGTCATTCTTCAGGCGGAAGCTGAGCCCGTCGCCGTCCTCGCCGTGGACGGTCAGGAAGGCCACGTAACGGTCGAGGGGAGCCACATACAGCAGTCGGACGGCGCCGCGGCATTCGCCCTGGCTGAAGGCGCCTAATTCGACTCCCTCGCTCCTCACCTCTTCCCCGTTGACCTCCACGACCGCCATCACGCTCATGTTGTCGGCATAGCTACCGCCGTCGGGGTTCCACCACGTAGCGGCCTCGGGGCTGTGAATGTAGGCCTCCGCCTTGGATGCCTCAGGATATACAAGGGTGCCGCTGGCACTGGCCTTGTACATGTATCCTCCGCCCGGCTGAAGGCTCACCAGCGTGCCCCACCAGCCATAGCCCGCATAGTACGTGGAGAAATAGTCCCTGCTCTTGACAATGTCGTCTCCCGACTTGTCGAGGTTGGCCATGGCCGTGTTGAGGTCCATCTCGACGTTCTCCACATAGCCGATCCAGTTCCAGCCGCTACCGATGGCGATGGGATGCGCCGTCGGGTCGGCAATGGTGCCAGCGAGAGAGTAGTCTCCTCCCTCGCCCATGTTGATGCGGTAGGACTGCTCGTTCACGATGCCGTTGAGCGTGCCGAACCAGCCCTCGTCGTAGGTCACGAAGGAGCTCTGGCTCTTGATTTGGATGCCGCTGGTGCCCAGGGCGTCCTCGAGCAGGGCCAAGCCGTTGACTCCGTTCATCTCGATGTACGTGGACCACCAATTCCAGCCTGGGGTGAGGCTGAACTCGTGATACTCCGCATCGACGCTGAAGTTGGCTTCTACGGCAACAGACTCGGTGACGGTGAAGGAATATTCGAGGTCGGCAGAGACCTCTTCGCCGTTTACCGTCCAGTTGACAAACTGGTAACCTGCGTTAGGGGTAGCCGTGAGCGTGCAGGTAGAGCCGTAGCCATAAGTGCCTGCACCCGTAACCGTGCCACCTTCTTCCGGAGTGGCCTTGGCGGCTACATTGAAGGTATTCAAAGTGAAGTTGGCTACACATGTAGCAGCTTCAGAAACATAAAAACTATAGGTGGTATTGGTCGAAGCCACGCTGCCGTTTCTCGTCCAATTGCTGAAAGTATAACCAGGGTTGGTCGTGGCGGTAAGAGTACACAGGGTGTAAGCGGTATAGTTGCCACCACCTGTCACCGATCCACCGGCAGAGGGATTGGCACTTGCTGTGACGTTATAGGAACTGGAGCCACCGCCAGGGTTCCAACCGCCACCACTGCTGGAATATTGACTGAGCGAAACACTACTTCCTCCAGTGACCGTAGCGTCAACATAGCATCTTGGGCCATAGAAAATGGGGGTGCCGCTACCGACAGTGACACCGCTCTTAAGTGTTGGAGTGGAAGGTGCTGAAACAACCAACTTGGTAGAGCTGCTACCACCAGGACCGCCACCGGGGTTCCAACCGCCACCGCTACTGCTGATTGTTGGGGTTAAGAATGCGATGACATTGCCATCGTAAGTCAATGAATACCATGTGTTTGAGCTACAAGAGCTGGCTTGATAGCAAGTCTGCGAAAGGTTACTGCCTGATTCCAGCCCGCCAATGGTGATGAGGACTCCCCCATTGAAATAGAACTTCTTGTTCTCCTCGGAGTTGGCATCGATGGCCACCTCAGGGGTTTGTCCACCAATGGCATAGATCAATCCTCCTTCGATGACCACATTACCATTAGCGTCGATACCGTCGTTGTTGCTGGAATGTGCATAAAGGTAGCCATCAGTAACGGTCAGGTCTTGTGCCGCGTTGATGCCATCGTCGTAGGCATCAATCGTAGTTTCGCCTCCGGTGATGTTGAGGTAGTTCTTACTTTCGATACCTTCGGCATTACGTCCTTTGGTGGAGACATAGATCGTTCCTCCGCTGATGTTGACACCGCCGTAGCAGATGGTGGTGCTGCCCGACTCGTCCTTGTAACCGACTTTGATGCCTTTGGCAGAGGAATAGTAGTTGTTGCTGATATTGTCGGTGTTTCCCGTATAATTGGTGTTCTCGGTTGTGCCGTTGTTGTAGTAGAGTCCGCCAGTGGTGGAAATGGTGATATAGCCTCCACTGATGTTCAGCACATTGTCGCATTTCATGCCCTTACCTCCAGAACCGGTGGCGGTAAGTGAAATCGTTCCTCCACTGATATTGATGTCGCCATCGGCACTCAGTCCACATGCGGAGTTGGTCTCCAGATCGGTTTCGTCCCACTCTCCTTTGCCTGTGGTGGTGATATCGATGATTGCATTGTCAGAGATGTAAGCGTCGCCAGCACATTTGATACCTTTTGCGGCAATGGCGTCACAAGTGATGGTGATGGTGCCTCCGCTGACATAGACATTACCCGAGTCTTCCTCCTCATGATCGGTGGTCATCCCCGTTGAGGTTTCTCCATCGAGATCACATTGGATTCCATCGTCTTCCGTGCCATTGATGGTAACGGTACCGCTTTCCATGAGGAAGTATTCGTTACACGAAATGCCATCCCCCACCGCTGAGGTGATGTTGATGTTGGCGTTTTTAATGGAGATATACTCGCCTGCCTTGATGCCATGCTTGCAGTTGCCGATGACATTGAGCGTACCTTTCTGCTTGAACTCGGCATGGCCTTTCACATAGAGGCAACCCTTTTGCGAACCACTGGCAGCATCAGCAAGGGTATTGGTGGTCCCAGTGACGACCTTCACGTTGACACGTTTGCCATTCTGAATATGGACTGCCGCTCCGCTATATACCGGTGTGGTGTTGGTCAGGGTGAGCCCATTCAGCTCAATGGTTGCCTTGTAGGAACCGGACATGTAAAACTCGCCATCGTTGGACGAGCCTGTGAGGGTGTAGGTGATTTCCCCAACGAGATCGTTCACGTCAGCACTTTGGGTAATGGATACATGTGCCCCGCTTTGTGCAACCGTGACATATTGCGCAATGTTGTCATCAACGGTCACGGTTGCTGAAGTACCGTTGTAGGATACAGTAACATTATTGTCAGCCATGGCCAAAAGATTAGCCATAGAAATAAATAAAATAAAAATTAACTTTTTCATTCTATATTAAAATTTGTTAAGAATCTCATTTTTAATGACTTGTGAGCGCAAAATTACAACAATCTATTATTTTTGTCAAGAGATCTTTTTGAGTTTTTGGGACATATCATTTTTAATACACATTGATCAAAAGCAAAAAAAATCCCCCGCCTCAACGAAGAGACGGGGGATGGGAATAATGGTCTTTGGTTTTTATTCAGCGACAATCACCGAGAGGTGTTTCAGACCGTTTTGGGTTTGCACCCTCAGATGATACATGCCTTCGGCGCAGCCGCTAAGATTCAGCGTGTGCGTATCGGCGTGGACTTCCTCCATGCGGACCAACTCGCCCAGCATGGTGTAAACCTCCACCCGCTCCATGCCTTCGCCTTCCAGCTGGAACACGCCCGTGGACGGGTTGGGATAGGCTGTCACCACCGGCTCGGCAGCGTCCGTCACTCCCGTGTTTCCGAAGCGAAGCACA
>JAEEGH010006990.1_pt1 | contig 27360 bp, 18 predicted proteins | sample 9134181 | NCBI WGS metagenome assembly JAEEGH01 (sample SAMN16246544, study PRJNA631951) | gut metagenome | biome: gut microbiome; feature: rumen; material: DP-attached | host: Bos | place: Iran: Karaj | collected 2018-10 | reverse complement strand
GGCGTTGGCAATGTCCTTCATGAGGATGGTCTTACCGGTCTTGGGCTGAGCCACGATGAGGGCTCGCTGGCCCTTGCCGATGGGCGAGAAGAGGTCGACGATGCGCACCGATGGATTGGTGGTCTGCGGGTCACCGCAGAGTGTGAACTTCTCGTCGGGGAAGAGGGGCGTCAGGTGTTCGAACGATACGCGGTCGCGCACTTCGTTGGGGTTGCGGCCGTTGATGCTGGTGATGTTCGACAGGGCGAAGTACTTCTCGTTGTCGTGAGGCGGACGGACGGTACACTCCACGACGTCGCCAGTCTTCAGGCTCCACTTCTTGATCTGCTGGGGCGAGACGTAGATGTCGTCGGGCGACGAGAGGTAGTTGTAGTCGCTGGAGCGCAGGAATCCGTAGCCACCGTCCTGCAGCACCTCGAGCACGCCGTTGCCGGTGATGATATCATTGAAGTCGTACCTCTCAGAAGCGCCATTCTCTGCATAAGCCTGGCGCTGCGGAGCGTTTTGGGGCTGCTGCATGGGCTGGACAACGGGGCGGTCGAACATGTCGAGCGTGGGAATGGCGGCCTGGTCCTCGATGGGCAGGTCTTCGACGACAATGAAGTCGGTACCGTCGTTGGGGTCGCCGGCCCAGACGCCTTCAGGGGTTATGGCCTCGTCGGCAACTTCCTCCTGCTTACGCTGCTGCGACAGCTTCTCCTGCAGCTGCTCGAGCATCTCGGGCGAGGTCTCGTCGTCGCTGGCAGTTTCGGCAAAGTCGGCAGCCTCGGGAATGATGTCGGCCTCGGGCACAGCCTCTGCGGCAGGCTCCTCGGGTGCGGCTGGCTGCTCAGCCTTCTCGGCCTCGGCCTGCTTCTCCTTCTCGGCAGCAATGGCGGCCAGCTCGGCCTTCGACTTGCGTCCGCGTTTCTTGGGAGCGGGCTTCTCAGGCTTCTCGGGCTGCGGCTCGGTCTTCTCGGCAGCGGGCTGTTCAGGCTCGGGCTCGGCCTCGGGAGCAGGAGCTACGGGCATGTCGCTGAAGAGCGACGGTGCCTCGGCCGACTTGATGCCTCGACTCTTGACGTCGAAATTCTCGCCTTCCTTGCCGTTGACACTATATACGCGGTCGGTATCTTTCTTCACGATGCGGGTGCGCTTGCGTTTGCTCGAGGTCTCGCCCGAAGCGCTCTGCTCGGCAGCCTTGTCGAGAATGGCGTAGATGACGTCCTGCTGCGACTGGCTGGGGTCGACCTTGATGTCGAGTTCTTGTGCGATACCCATCAGCTGGGGTATCTCCATCTGTTCAAGTTGTTCTTTGGTATACATAACAATACGATGTAAATGTCTGTTGTTGGATATAAAAAAATGGTGGAAACGTTTCACGGTCGGAAACGCTGATTTTGAAAAATCGACTGCAAAGGTAGTGATTATTTCCGAAACTGCCAAACTATTTCGAATCTTTTTCGTAACTTTGCACCGAAAAATAGAAAACAGATGGAAATAAAGACTGCAGAATTCACCCTGAGTGCCCCGACAGTAGGCATGTGCCCGCAGGACACGAAGCCCGAGTACGCCTTCATAGGGCGCTCGAACGTGGGCAAGTCGAGCCTGATCAACATGCTGACCAACCACAAGAAACTGGCCAAGACGTCGGCAACGCCCGGCAAGACGCTGCTCATCAACCACTTTATTATAAATAAGGAGTGGTATCTGGTCGACCTGCCCGGCTACGGCTATGCCAAGCGCTCGAAGAAGGAGATTGACAAGCTCGACCAGATGATTCGCGGCTACATCCTGCAGCGCGAGCAGCTGGTGAACGTCTTCGTGCTGGTCGACGTACGGCTGGAGCCGCAGAAGATTGACCTGGAGTTCATCGAGTGGCTGGGGGTGTCGTCGGTTCCGTTTGCCATCATCTTCACCAAGGCCGACAAGCTGACGCCCAACAAGGCCCGTCAGGCTGTAGAGGCGTACAAGAAGACGCTGCTGGAGACGTGGGAGGAGCTGCCGCCCATCTTCCTGACATCGGTCGAGAAGCGCGAGGGCAGGGACGAGGTGCTGCAGTATATCGACGACATTAACCGCTCGCTGAAGGACAATGGCTAAGGACACTCCCTATCTCGACGTGCAGCACCTGTCGAAGTCGTTCGGCTCGCTGGTGCTGTTTGATGACATCAACTTCTCGGTGGCCGAGGGTCAGCACGTGGGACTGATAGCCAAGAACGGCACGGGAAAGTCGACGCTGCTGAGCATTCTGACTGGCCACGAGGGCTGCGACAGCGGCGACATCATCTACCGCCGCGACATCCGCGTGGGCATGCTCGAGCAGTCGCCCGTGTTCGAACCCGATGAGTCGGTGCTCGACGCCTGCTTCAACCATCAGGGCGACCCCGAGAAGGTGCTCAAGGCCAAGCAGATTCTGACGAAGCTGAAGATACGCGACCTGCAGCAGCCGATGGGGCAGCTCTCGGGCGGACAGCAGAAGCGCGTAGCGCTGGCCAACGTGCTGATAACGGAGCCCGACTTCCTGATTCTCGACGAGCCTACCAACCACCTCGACCTCGAGATGATAGAATGGCTCGAGGGATTCCTGCAGCGGGGCAATAAGACGCTGCTGATGGTGACTCACGACCGATTCTTCCTCGACCGCGTCTGTTCGGTCATCCTCGAACTCGACGACCAGACCGTCTACACCTATCGCGGCAACTACTCCTACTATCTGGAGAAGCGGCAGGAGCGACTCGACAACAAGCGGGCCGAGATTATGCGTGCCAACAACCTCTATCGCACAGAGCTGGAGTGGATGCGCCGCATGCCACAGGCACGAGGCCACAAGGCCAAGTCGCGCGAGGATGCCTTCTACGAGCTTGAGCGCGTGGCGAAGCAGCGTATTGAGGAGCGCCAGGTGAGGCTGAAGTCGCGCAACGTCTACATCGGCTCGAAGATCTTCGAGTGCCAGTATGTGTCGAAGTCGTTCGACGATACAGTCATCCTGAAGGACTTCTACTACAACTTCTCGCGCTTCGAGAAGATGGGCATCGTGGGCAACAACGGAACGGGCAAGTCGACGTTCATCAAGATGCTGCTCGGACTGGTGCCGGCCGACTCGGGCAAGTTTGACATCGGCGATACCGTCACCTTCGGGTATTTCTCGCAGGAGGGGCTGCAATTCGATGAGCAGCAGAAGGTTATCGACGTCGTGAAGGATATTGCAGAGTATATCGACATGGGCGGCGGCAAGCACTTCACGGCCTCGCAGCTGCTGCAATACTTCCTCTTCACGCCCGAACAGCAGCACAACTACGTCTACAAGCTCTCGGGCGGCGAGCGCCGCAAGCTGTACCTCTGTACGGTGCTCATGAAGAACCCAAACTTCCTGGTGCTCGACGAGCCGACTAACGACCTCGACATCGTCACGCTGCAGATACTCGAGGAGTACCTGCAGGACTTTCCCGGCTGCGTCATCGTGGTGAGCCACGACCGCTACTTCATGGACAAGATTGTAGACCACTTGCTGGTGTTCGAGGGCGACGGCGTGATCAGGGACTTTCCCGGCAACTACACGCAGTACCGCCAGTGGCAGCAGCTGCAGCCCAAGGGCGGCGCGACGCAGGCAACGGCCAATGCGGCAGCGCCGAAGAAGGACTACCATAACGACACGCGCCGGCGGATGTCGTTCAAGGAGAAGATGGAGTTTGAGCGGCTGACGAAGGAGATAGAACAGCTGGAGGCCGAGCAGAAGCAGATAGAGGACGCCCTGTGCAGCGGGACGCTCTCGATTGACGAGCTGACGGAGAAGTCGAAGCGGCTGCCCGTGCTGAAGGACGAACTCGACGAGAAGTCGCTGCGATGGCTTGAACTGTCGGAGATTGAGAAGTGAGAAGTGAAAAGTGAAAAGTGAAGATGACACAACAAGAATACCCCTCAAGACTGCTTGAGAACGCAGTATCGCAGTTCGCGCGACTGCCCGGCATAGGGCGCAAGACGGCACTACGGCTGGTACTCCACCTGCTGCGGCAGGAAACCGAGGACGTCGAACAGCTGGCTGCGGCACTGACCACGATGAAGCGCGAGGTGAAGCGTTGCAGCGTCTGCCACAACATCAGCGACCTCGACGTATGTCCCGTATGCAGCGACCCGCGGCGCGACCAGACGACGGTGTGCGTCGTTGAGAACATACAGGACGTGATGGCCATCGAGAACACCCAGCAGTTTCACGGCCTGTACCACGTTCTGGGCGGCGTCATCTCGCCGATGGACGGCATCGGGCCCAGCGACCTCGAGATTCAGTCGCTCGTGGAGCGGGTAGGAGAGGGGACCATCAAGGAGGTCATCCTGGCACTAAGCCCCACAATGGAGGGCGACACCACCAACTTCTACATCTTCCGCAAGCTGGCTCCTTTCAGCGACCTGCGCATAACGGTCATCGCCCGAGGCGTCTCAGTTGGCGACGAACTGGAATATACCGACGAGGTAACACTGGGACGATCCATACTAAACCGCACATTATTCGAAGCAAAATGAAACAAGTAAGACTGACACTGACCGTCCTCTTCTGGACGATTCTCGCGCTGGCACTCATTACGGTGGTGCTCTTCGAGACCGGTGTACTGGAGTTCGGCTATTACGCCAGCGACCAGGTGCAGGCCGAGTTCCTGCTGACCATCATGATGGAGATACTGACGCTGGCCGCCATCCCGGTGGCGCTGAAGCTCTTCAAGTTCAAGAGCGTCAGGGCCGACCTGATAGCCCGCAAGCATGAGGCTCTACGCAAGTGGGGACTGCTGCGCCTGCTGATACTGCTGGTGCCGATGCTCGTCAACACCTTATTATATTATGCATACGGGAAGACAACCTTCGGCTATATGGCCATCATCTTGTGCCTGACGCTGCCGTTTGTCTATCCGGGCAAAGAACGCTGTGAGTCGGAAGTTGAGGAATGAAGCTGTCAGTCGTTATCGTCAGCTACAACGTATGTAGCTATCTGGAGAAGTGTCTCGACAGCGTGGAAAAGGCGCTCGCGGGCATCGGCAGCGAGGTGTTCGTCGTCGACAATGCCTCGACGGACAACACGATGGCCGTCTTGCCCGGACGCTATACGTGGGTCAGGTTTATCGCCAACGATGAGAACCTGGGCTTCGCACGCGCCAACAACATCGCCATCAGGCAGGCACAGGGCGAATATGTGCTGCTGCTGAACCCGGATACTACGGTTGCCGAGCATACGCTGCGCGAGGCTGTGGCCTTTATGGACGACCATCAGCAGGCCGGCGGAGCGGGCGTGATGATGCACAACGAGGACGGCACGCTGGCACCAGAGTCACGACGGGCCATACCGACGCCCTGGGTTTCGGCTCTGAAGATGCTGGGGTTCACAAAGCGATACTACATGAGCCATCTGCCCTGGGATAAGCCCTGCCGCATTGAGGTCATCAGCGGAGCCTTCTGCCTGCTGCGCAAGTCGGCACTCGACAAGATCGGACTGCTCGACGAGGACTTCTTCATGTACGGCGAAGACATCGACCTGAGCTACCGGCTGCTGAAGGCGGGCTACGAAAACTGGTACCTGCCGCTGCCCATCACGCACTATAAAGGCAAGAGCACACGCAAGACCGACTACCGCTACGTCCACGTGTTCTACAAGGCAATGCTCATCTTCTTCCGCAAGCACTACAGCCATCTGAGCATATTCTACACGCTGCCAGTCAAGGTGGCTATCTATTTCCGCGCACTCATTGCCCTGATCGACATCCTACGACAAAAGCTTCACCTATGACAAACGCCGGAACAATACGTCTGAGGGCAATGGAGCCTGAAGACCTCGACATGCTCTACACGATAGAGAACGACCGCGAGCTGTGGGACATCGGGGCCACCAACGTGCCCTATTCGCGCTACGTGCTGCACGACTACATAGCCAACAGCTCGGGCGACATCTACACCGACCGCGAGGTAAGGCTCATCATCGAGAACGGGGTGGGGGAGACCGTCGGAATGGCCGATATCACCAACTTCGATGCGAAGAACCGTCATGCGGAGGTGGGCATCGTCATCGCCCGGGGACACCGGCAGAAAGGATACGCACTGAAGGCCCTCGAACAGGTCGTCGATTATGCGGCCCGTGTTGTTCATCTGCGTCAGCTTTACGCCATCATCAATGCCGACAATGAAGCCTCGCTCCAGCTGTTCCGCAAAGCGGGCTTCAGCGACGCTGCCACACTGAAAGACTGGCTTTACGACGGGATAATCTACCACGCTGCCGTCGTTATGCAGATATTTTTGTAAAAAAGTGCCGAAAAGTTTTGTGGGTTCGGAAATTATTATTACCTTTGCACCCGCAAACAAGGAAATGCGACCCGAGGTGCGTTAGTTCAGTAGGTTAGAATGCCTGCCTGTCACGCAGGAGGTCACGAGTTCGAGTCTCGTACGCACCGCAAGAAAGCAGCACCTTGAATGTAACACTAAACCTGAATGGTGCGTTAGTTCAGTAGGTTAGAATGCCTGCCTGTCACGCAGGAGGTCACGAGTTCGAGTCTCGTACGCACCGCATGGAAGCTCACTGGATACTGAAAGGTTCCGTTGGGCTTTTTTTGTGACCAATGTACTGACATATAACAACATTAAAAAAAAGAAAGAAAGGATAATAAAAATGAGAACATCGACACTATTTATCATAATGATGCTTGTCGCACAATCGCTGAGTGCGCAGATTCGTACAGAGAAACTGACTGTCTACAAGCAATTCAAACCCTCGACCATCATGCTGAAGGACGGACGCGAGCTGAAACAGCCGCTGACGAACATATTCCTGAAGAACTCGTCGCTGCTCTATATGAACGGTACGAACTCGATGGAGGCCAATATGGACAATATCATCAGCGTTAAGTTTGATGATCGTCAGTATATCAAGATTGATACGATGCTCTATTATCTGGTAGACACCATTGGCAACGATGCGCTTTATCATGCTACGGTGATGGACATGCCGGCTTACTATCAGCAGCTCAAAAACAATAAGGTTATTACGAACATCGATTTCGGCGACCAGATTCAAACGTCGCATATTGATATCAGCACAGAGGACGATTACAAATTTCCGCTCATCGATTTGTTCTATTATCGGTATAATGGTGAGTTCGTTCGCACACATGAACGTAATCTCGGCCGCATTCTACCGAAAGAAAAACAGCGCATGCTGAAGACTTTCGTCAATCTGCCTGACTTCAGCTGGACCGACGAAGAGAGTCTTCTGAAGCTTCTAAAAGCTCTGCAATGATTTGTTTTCGAAAAATAAAGCACATAAAAAGTGGCAGGGGAGATAATCCTGCCACTTTTCTTATTCCTCGTTTATCTTATTTATCATAATACCCATTATATTTCAAACGGACTAATTTGTCAAATTCGCTCAACTTGCTTGACGCCCTTGACAGTTCTGAGGCGTTTGATGAGTGCTTCGAGTTTGGCGATATCGTCAATCATGACGACGAGATTCCCTCGGAACAAGCCGTCGTGAGAGTCGATGTTGATGCTACGCAGCACGAGTTTCTCTTCCTTTGAAATGATGCTCGTCAGGTTGTTGACAATGCCGATATCGTCGACACCAATCACGCGAAGTGTTATAGAATACTGCGACGAGCCCTTACCTGACCATTTGGCACGTACGATGCGATAGCCGAAACGCTTCTTCATTTCGGGCGAATTCGGACAGTCTGTGCGGTGAATCTTGATACCTCCGCTGACGGTCACAAATCCGAAAACGTCGTCACCGTATATAGGATTGCAGCAGCGCGCCAGCTGGTAGTCGATACCTTTCAGGTTGCGGTCGATAATCAGCACGTCGTCATTCTGCGTCTGCGTCGTCTGCTCCTCATAAACGAATTCGCCGGCACTACGGGCCTGCTTGTCACCGGTCGGTGTCTTGAGCCCCTGCTGAATCTCTAAATAATTGTCAATCAGCGTATTCATGTCGAGCGTGCCGTCGACCACTTGCTTGTAGAATTCAGAAACCTCCTTGAAATGCAGCTTCTTGACGAGCTGCTGCATGACGGCCTCCTCAAGCTCAATCTTGCGGTTCTTGAACTTGCGCTCGATCATCTCTTTTGCAAACAGCCCCTCCTTCACCTGCGTCTCTTTCAGAGCCAGTCGGATCTTGGCTTTCGCCCGGCTGGTCTTCACGACCGACAGCCATTCCTGCTTGGGCTTCTGCGTCGACGAGGTCATTATCTCCACCTGGTCGCCGCTGTGCAGCACCTGACGGAACGTCACCACCTTATTATTAATACGCGCGCCTACGCACGAAGAACCGATCTTCGAGTGAATGTGGTATGCCATATCGAGCACCGTAGCGCCCTTGGGAAACTTCAGGAGGTCGCCTTTCGGCGTAAACACGTAGACCTCGTCCTCATACAGATCCATCTTGAACTGGTCCATAGCCTCGCGGCCATCGCTGGTCTCCAGCATCTGGCGGATAGATGTCAGCCACTCGTCCATACTGCCGCCCTGTCCCTTCACGCCCTTGTAGCGCCAGTGGGCAGCAACGCCCCGCTCGGCAACCTCATCCATACGCTCGGTACGTATCTGGATTTCAACCCACTTCTGCTCAGGTCCCAGTACGGTAGTGTGTAGCGACTCGTAGCCGTTTGACTTGGGGACGGTTAGCCAGTCGCGCAGACGCTTAGGGTTGGGCTGGTACATATCGGCCACTATAGAGTAAACCTGCCAGCATTGCATTTTCTCCTTCTCCTGTGGGGTATCCAGAATAATGCGGATGGCAAACAGGTCGTAGACACCTTCGAAGCCACACTTCTGCTTCTTCATCTTCTGCCATATCGAGTGTATCGATTTAGTGCGGCCCTTGATGTGGAATTTCAGTCCAGCGGCCGTCAGTTTCTCCTCGATGGGCTTGATGAAGTTTTCGATATAGGCGTCGCGGCTCTTCTTCGTCTCGTTGAGCTTGTCCTTTATCAGGTAGTAAGCGTCGTGCTCCAGGTATTTCAGCGACAAGTCCTCAAGCTCCGACTTCAGTTTGTAGAGGCCCAGCTTATGAGCCAGCGGAGCATACAGGTAGGCAGCCTCAAGGCTCACTTCTTTCTTGGCTTCCTCGTTCTGCGTATCGCGTATCTGGCGCATGAGGTTCACGCGGTCGGCAATCATAATCAGAATAACGCGCATGTCCTCAGCAAACGAGAGCAGCAGGTTGCGGAAGTTCTCGCTCTCGATGACGTGATTGTTCTTGTAGAGCTCCTGGATGCGACACAGCCCATGCATGATTCTGGCCACCGACTCACCATAGTCCCGGCGCACATCGTCGATAGCTACAAGGCCTGAGATTACGCTGTTGTAAAGCAGAACAGCCACAACGGCGTCGCGCTTCAGTCCTGTCTCGTCAACCAGTATCATGGCTGTCTGCAAGCCTGTCACCACGGGGTTCAGTCCGAAAGCGTCGCGCGACAGCTGCTGCTGCTCGGTCTGTTGTCTCAGCATGGAGCGTATCTTCAGTTCGTCACCTGGCAGCAGATAGTCCCCTACCTTTTCCTTCAGTTCAGAAATCAGTTGGAGCGCCTCAGAACGCTCTTCGGGCGTGAATTCGAATTTCTCTATCATCCTTTTTCCTATTTTTCATGCAAAGTTAAGAAAAAAATCAGTTTTTCTTGCAATAATTCCCAAAAACTTTGTATATTTGCCGATGAAATCTTAAAACTAACAAAAACGCTCGTATTATGTTATCACAAAACGACCTAAAACAAATTGCCGCTAAAGGCATTACTGAAGAGCAAATCAACGCCCAGTTGGCCAACTTCAAGAACGGATTCCCGTTCCTCAGACTGAAGGCCGCAGCAAGCATCGAAGATGGCATTGTGGCCACCGGCGAGGCAGACAAGGAAGCTTATATCAAGGCTTGGGACGACTACAAGAAACAGGGACACAAGATTGTCAAGTTCGTACCTGCCAGCGGTGCTGCAAGCCGCATGTTCAAGGACATGTTCGCATTCCTCGACGCCGACTACCAAGTGCCGACCACACCCTTCGAGAAGAACTTCTTCGACAACATACGCCAGTTCGCCTTCTACGACGCACTCGACGCCGTCTGCCGCAAGAACGAGGGCAAGTCAATCAAGTATCTCATGCAGGAGGGCGACTACAAGGCCGTCGTTGCCAACATGCTATTCGAGAAAGGCCTGAACTACGGACAGCTGCCGAAGGGCATGCTGCTGTTCCACAAGTACCCCGAGGGCGCACGCACCCCCATTGAGGAGCATCTTGTCGAGGGCGCACTCTACACCGCCTCCAACGGTCAGGCCATCGTCCACTTCACCGTCTCGCACGAGCACATGGGCATGTTCAAGAAGAAGGTTGCCGCCAAGGCCGATATCTATGCCCAGAAGTACGGCGTGAAGTACGACATCTCGTTCTCAGAACAAAAGCCGTCGACCGATACTATCGCTGCTAATCCTGATAACACGCCCTTCCGCAATGAGGACGGCTCGCTGCTCTTCCGTCCCGGAGGTCACGGCGCACTCATCGAGAACCTCAACGAAATCGATGCCGACATCATCTTCATCAAGAACATCGACAATGTTGTGCCCGACCGCCTGAAACAGGAAACCGTCGACTATAAGCAGGTTATCGCTGGCGTACTCGTCAATCTTCAGAAGATTGCCTTCAAGTATCTGAACGAGATGGAGAAAGGCATACCTTCGCACGAGAAGCTGCGCGAGATACAGCACTTCGTAGAGCATGCCTTCTGCCGCCGTCCTGACATCGCTTCGCTGTCGGATGCCGAACTGGCAGAATACCTCAAGAAGAAGCTCAACCGACCCATGCGCGTCTGCGGCGTGGTGAAGAACGTCGGCGAACCGGGCGGAGGCCCATTCCTCACCTATAACCACGACGGCACCATCTCGCTCCAGATTCTTGAGTCGTCGCAGATTGACAAGAACAACCGCGAATATATGGAGATGTTCACCAACGGCACCCATTTCAATCCCGTCGACCTCGTTTGCGCCGTTAAGGATTACAAGGGGCAGCCCTTCGACCTACCGAAGTTCGTCGACCCGTCAACAGGTTTCATCTCTTCCAAATCGAAAAACGGCAAGGAGCTGAAGGCCTTAGAGTTACCAGGACTATGGAACGGAGCAATGTCCGACTGGAACACGGTCTTCGTCGAAGTGCCTCTCGGAACCTTCAATCCCGTGAAGACTGTCAACGACCTGTTGCGCGAGCAACACCAATAGACAAAAGGAAATCGACCAGTTCTACCTTATGAGCTGGTCGATTTCGTCAAACTGCTTACCCATGTTCAGATTCAGGTATATACGGTAGAGGGCGGGGCCCCATTTCAGCTTCTGTTCGGGAGCCAGCTGGCGGTAGCGCTCCATATAGGGACGGGCTTTCTGGTAAGTCTGCTTCAGCTGCTTCTTCTCACGGAGCGGGTGCAGCTTGAGCGCTTTGTTCAAGTAGGCGGTGCCGGCGTTGTAATAAGGGTCGGGCATAGAGTCGTTGCGGGCAATGAGCGTGTCGCTCAGGGCGATGCTCTCGTCGTAACGGCCCATGTTGAAAAGGACGGTCGACTTGGCGTACAGATAGAGCATGCTGCTGTCGTTGACCTCAAGGGCGCGGTTGACGACATTCAGGGCTTCGGCGTTGTCGCCCCGTGCCGTGTAATAGTCCATCAGGCGCGGAAAGAAATAGCTGTTAGTGGGATAACGGTGGAAACCCTCACGCAGGGTTTCCATATAGAGCGAGTCGTCGTTCAGCTGCCGTCGTGCCTCGCTCATGTATTGCAGGGTGTGTTCCGCCCTGGCGGTGTCGCGCAGGGCCAAGTGGCGGTAGCGCAGCGTGAGTACAGGGTCGTTCATACGATAGCCGCTGTAGGTGGCCCAATAAGCTGCCTCGGGCATCCGTTCGTCGAGGCTGTCGAGTTGATAACCCGCGAACAAGGGCTGGCGGGCGCAATCCATATAGGCCTCCATGAAGTCGTAAGCCTTCTTGAAGTCTGACTTACGGACGAAGTAGGTAGAAGCGACGAAGAGGTTGGGGCGGAACTTCATGAGCTGCTCGGCGTGTTCCTTTCGGTATTCAGGGTCTATCCTGCCCTTGCGGTCGGGACGCATATCGAGTGAGTCGAGTGCTTCGGCCACGTTGAACAGCCGGCGCGTCAGTTCAAAGAACTGCGCCGTGTCCTGCCGCTGCTTCATGTAGAGCTTCTCGTTGACGGCCTGATACTGCATAAGTACCGACTCGAACCAGACGGCATAGATACGCTTGTCCTGCCGGTTGGCCGAGTCTTTCAGCAGCTTGGTCATCAGCTGCTCAGCCTGCTCCACGCCCCGCTTGCTCTTCAAGATAGTCCGTGCCTGACTGAGCTCCTTCTTTTGAGCCAAAGCCAGGCACGGAATTATCAGCAGTAAGAGAAGCGTCAGAAACTTCTCACTTCTCACTTTTCACTCTTCACTTCTCACTTCTTAATTTCCGCCCACCAGACTCTCCAGCTCGCTGGCCTTCTCGTTGTCGCCCAGTGAGTAGTACATCTGGTAGAGCGCGTAAGCCCAGTTCACAGTCTTGCGGTCGGGATCGAGTTCGCGAACCTTCTCCAGATAGACCTTGGCGTCGGTCAGGATGGCCTTGATCTTGTTGGCATTCTCGACGGTCAGCTTACCGGTCTTCTTGTCGGCCAGCTTATCCTTCAGGTCGATGGCCTTCGAGTTCAGCGTCACACCGGCCTGATAGGCAGCTGCTATGTAGGTGGGATCAATCTCGAATGCCTTCTTGTAGCACTCTACGGCCTCGTCGAACTTGCCTGTGAGGCGCAGGGCCTCGCCCTTGTAGGTATAGCCGAACTTGTCGCCGGGATTCTTGGCAATCTCGCCTTCAGCCCATTGGAGCAGGTCGTCGGTCTTGGCCGAGTTCAGATAGTAGTCGCCAATCCAGGCCGAATAGCGGTTGTCCTCGGGGAACTTCTGGCTGGCATCCTTCAGCATGTCGATATACTCCAGGGTGTCCTGTGGGGTCTTCATGGTTTCACGCTTCGAGAACACCAGAATTTCGGTAGCATCCTTGGCCTTTTCAGGATTCTCGGCGGCTATCTTGGCATACTTGATGACGTTGGGATAGTCCTTGCCTTGATAGGCTGACAGGCTGGCAAAGTAGGCCACCTCGTTCTTGTACTGGTCCTGCGACATATCCATACCCGTGAAAAGAGGAGATTCGCCGCTGTCGACATAGAGTGCGAAGGCCTTGAAGGCACCGGCGTAGTCCTTCTCGTTATAGAGATACTGACCAGCATTGATACACTGCAGACGGCCCGACTGGTAAATCTTCTGGTTGTCGGCGCGATACTTGGGCTTCACCTTGCCCTTCTCGTTAGGCTGGTTGTCAAACTCGTCGCACTTCATGGCAGCCTCGAGGGCGGCAACGACGGCATTGTGCATGGCAGCCTCGTCAACGGGGTTGTTGGTCTGCTTCAGCTGGTTCTCCAGCTTCACGCCCTGAATGTCAGAGAACTTCTTGTATTGAGCGGCACTCAGCAGGTTCCAGGCAGCAGCCTTGTCTTCGGCCGAGCCTTCGTTCAGAGCAGGCTGGACGGCCTTGATAGCCTCTTCCACATCGCCCTTGTCAAGGAGTTTCTTAGCGTTCTTCACCACGTCAGACTGTGCGAAGGCGGTTGTTGTAGCGACAGCCATCATGGCCATCATCATGATTTTTTTCATAATCTTATTCTTTTTTGGTTAAACATTATTCCTCTGTTGAGAACTCCACCAACGGGGTATCGTTCTCTGGGGTTTCTTCATTGATGACTTCGGCTTCCTCAACGTCCTCGTCCTGATTCGACATCACCTTGCACACAGATGCGATGGTGTCGTTCTTCTTGGTGAGATTGATGAGGCGGACGCCCTGGGTGTTGCGGCCTGCCACGCGCACGTCGGCACACTTCAGGCGAATCAGCACGCCCGACTTGTTGATAATCATCAGGTCGTTCTCGTCGGTCACCACCTTGATGGCCACCAGCCGGCCGGTCTTCTCGGTGATGTTGAGCGTCTTCACACCCTTGGCGCCACGGGCAGTCTTGCGGTAGTCCTCCACCTCGGAGCGCTTGCCGTAGCCGTTCTCCGAGACCACCATGATGGTCTCCGTCTGCGGGTCGTTCACGCAGACCATACCCACCACTTCGTCGTCGCAGCCTTCGTCGGGGCGCATGCCGATGACGCCTGTGGCAATGCGGCCCATGTCGCGCACCTGGTCTTCGTTGAAGCGGACGGCACGTCCGTTGCGGTTAGCCAGCAGCAGTTCGTTGTGGCCGTTGGTCAGTCGGACGCCTACCACCTCGTCGCCCTCGTTGATGTTGATGGCGCGCACACCTGCTGCACGCACATTCTTATAGGCATCGAGGCGTGTCTTCTTGATGATGCCCTGCTTGGTGGCGAACACCACGTAGTGCGACTTCAGGAACTCATCGTCGCCAAAGTTCTTGATGCGCAGCACGGCGTTGATGGCGTCGTCGGGCTCGATGTTCAGCATGTTCTGTATGGCGCGTCCCTTCGAGTTCTTGTCGCCCTCTGGAATCTCGTAGCACTTCTGCCAGTAGCAGCGGCCCTTCTTGGTGAAGAACAGCAGCGTGTTGTGCATTGTGGCCGGATAGATATACTCCGTGAAGTCGTTGTCGCGGTGGCGTGCGCCCTTGCTGCCCATGCCGCCACGGCCCTGTGCGCGGAACTCGTCGAGGTTGGTGCGCTTGATATAGCCCATGTGCGAGATGGTGATGACCACCGGGTCGTCGGGATAGAAGTCCTCGGCGTTGAACTCATGGTCGAACGGAATAATCTCCGTGCGGCGCTCGTCGCCGTACTTCTCCTTCACCTCGAGCAGGTCGTCCTTCATCACCTGCTTGCAGCGCTCGGGGTTGTCGAGGATTTCCTGCAGGTCGGCAATCAGCTTCATCAGGTCGTCATACTCCTGGTGCAGCTGCTCAACGCGCAGGCCTGTCAGCTGGGCCAGTCGCATGTCGACGATGGCCTTCGACTGCAGCTCGTCCAGTTCGAAGCGTGCTTCCAGGTTACGCTGGGCGTCGGTCGGCGTCTTCGAGTTGCGTATGATGTGTACCACCTCGTCGATGTTGTTGACGGCAATGATCAAGCCCTCCAGAATGTGGGCACGCTCCTGAGCCTTGCGCAGGTCGAACTTCGTGCGGCGGATGGTCACGTCGTGGCGATGCTCAACGAAGTACTTCACGCACTCCTTCAGCGTCAGCAGACGTGGGCGTCCCTTCACCAGCGCAATGTTATTCACTGAGAATGAGCTCTGTAGGGCTGTCATCTTAAACAGTTTGTTCAGCAGCACATTGGCATTGGCGTCGCGCTTGCAGTCGACAACGATGCGCATGCCCTGACGGCCCGACTCATCGTTGACGTTGGCCACGCCCTCAATCTTGTGCTGGTTGGCCAGGTCGGCTATATAGGCCACGAGGTCGGCCTTGTTCACGCCGTAGGGAATCTCGGTGACGACAATCTTGTCGTGCTGTTCGCCGCTCTCAATCTCGGCCTTGGCGCGCATCACGATGCGGCCGCGACCGGTCTCGTAGGCATCGCGCACGCCCTGCAGGCCGTAGATATAGGCTCCCGTTGGGAAGTCCGGACCGGGAATGTACTGCATCAGCCCGTCGGTGTCGATGTCGGGGTTGTCGATGTAGGCGCAGCAGCCGTCGATGACCTCGCCTAGGTTGTGGGTAGGAATATTGGTGGCCATACCCACGGCAATACCGTTACCGCCGTTCACCAGCAGGTTGGGCACCTTCGTAGGCATGACGGTCGGCTCTACGAGCGAGTCGTCAAAGTTGTTCTGCATGTCGACGGTCTCCTTCTCGAGGTCGTCCATGATGTGTTCGCCCATCTTCGACAGTCGGCACTCCGTGTATCGCATGGCGGCAGGCGAGTCGCCGTCGACCGAGCCGAAGTTTCCCTGGCCGTCTACAAGTGTATAGCGCATGTTCCAGTCCTGGGCCATGCGGACGAGTGCCCCGTAGACTGAAGAGTCGCCGTGGGGGTGGTACTTTCCGAGCACTTCGCCCACTACGCGCGCGCATTTCTTATAAGGTTGTGTCGATACGTTGTTGATGTTCATCATGCCGTAGAGTATACGGCGGTGGACGGGTTTGAAGCCGTCCCTCACGTCAGGGAGGGCACGTGCCACGATCACCGACATGGAGTAGTCGATGTACGAGGACTTCATCTCCTCCTCGATGTTGATTTTAATAATTCTGTCGTTGTCGAATGTCTGATCCATCTTTATTATTTACGATTTACTTTTTTCGATTTACGAATGCCCTGAAGCGGCGATTTTGCGTTTAAGGCCCTTTACGTGGCCGCTGACGCATTTTTAACCCTGCAAAGGTACAAATAAAATCCCGAACAGCCATCATCCTTTAAGTTATTTTAGAGTTTATTCGTGTCGGCAGTTTTTTTATTTTGCTTTTTGGCACGGTGTTTGCAAATTTATTCGTAACTTTGCACCCAAGATAGAGGGATAATATTAATTAATAAGGTAAATTTAGTGACAAACCAGTTTTCACCCAAGGTATCCGAAGTACTTGCTTTCTCCCGCGAGGAGGCAGCAAGGCTCGCAAGCCGCTATGTCGGTCCCGAGCACCTGCTGCTGGGGCTTCTCCGCATGAAGGAGGGGCCCGTCTACGACGTCTTCAGCCGTATGCACCTCAACGTGCAGTCGGTCAAGACCGAGCTCGAGGAGAGACTGAGGAAGGACGAGATGACAATGACCATTCGCATGAACGACCTCCTGCTGAATGAGAAGGCAAACAACATACTGAAGCTCGCCGTGCTCGAGGCCCGCATACAACGTACCGACAAGGTCGACGAGCAGCACCTGCTGCTGGCCATCCTGCACGACCAGGTTGACAACGGCGCCAAGCAGGTGCTGGGCCATAACGACATGAACTACGAGAACGTGCAGGCAGCCCTCCGCGCCCCGCAGCAGAAAGGTGTCAGCGACGGCATCGGCCTGCCCGAGGAGGACGAGGAGGAATATGAGAGCACGGCCAGCGGCAGCGCCCAGAACCGCAGCGAGAAGGGCACCACGACGGCCAAGAAGAAGGAGTCGAAGACGCCCGTGCTCGACAACTTCGGCACCGACCTGACGCAGGCGGCCCTCGACGGCGCCCTCGACCCCTGCGTCGGCCGTGAGCGCGAGATCCAGCGCGTCATCGAGATTCTGGGCCGCCGCAAGAAGAACAACCCCATACTGATTGGCGAACCGGGCGTCGGCAAGAGTGCCATCGTCGAGGGACTGGCACAGATGATTGCCCAGCACCACACGTCGCCGATGCTCTTCGGCAAGCGCATCTACACGCTCGACATGACGGGCATCGTGGCCGGCACGAAGTATCGCGGGCAGTTCGAGGAGCGCCTGAAGCAGCTGATGAAGGAGCTTGAGCAGAACAAGGACATCATCGTCTTCATCGACGAAATCCACACCATCATCGGCGCCGGCTCGGCCCCGGGCTCCATGGATGCTGCCAACATCATGAAGCCTGCGCTGGCACGCGGCAACGTGCAATGTATCGGCGCCACAACGCTCGACGAATACCGCAACTCCATCGAGAAAGACGGCGCCCTGGAGCGCCGCTTCCAGAAGGTGCAGGTCGAGCCGACCACCAACGACGAGACGCTCCAGATACTCCGCAACATCAAGGACCGCTACGAGCACCATCATCATGTCAGCTATACCGACGACGCTTTGGCAGCATGTGTCAAACTGACAGACCGCTATGTCAACGACCGCTTCATGCCCGACAAGGCCATCGACGCTATGGACGAGGTAGGCTCGCGCGTACACCTCGGCAACGTCCAGATACCGCCCGAGGTTACGGAGAAGGAGCAGGAGATAGCCAGCGTGAAAGAGCACAAGCAGGAAGCCGTCAAGAATCAGAACTACGAGCTGGCAGCCAGCTACAGGGACCGCCAGCTGGTACTTGAGAGGCAGCTTGAGGAGCTTAACAGGAAATGGCAGAACGGCGACAGCAGCGAGCGCCAGACGGTGACTGAGAAGGAGGTTGCCGACGTGGTGTCGATGATGACCGGCGTGCCCGTGCAGCGCATGGCCGAGCAAGAGGGCATCCGCCTGAAGGGCATGGCCGCCGAGCTGAAGGGCGCCGTCATAGCCCAGGACAAGGCCATCGACAAGATGGTGCGCGCCATCCAGCGCAACCGCGTGGGCCTGAAAGACCCCAACCACCCCATCGGCGCCTTCATGTTCCTCGGACCGACGGGCGTCGGCAAGACCTACCTGGCCAAGAAGCTGGCCGAGTTTATGTTCGGGTCGGCCGATGCGCTGATACGTGTCGACATGAGCGAGTATACCGAGTCGTTCAACACCTCAAGGCTCATCGGTGCCCCTCCGGGCTACGTCGGCTATGAGGAGGGCGGCCAGCTGACCGAGCGCGTGCGCCGTCACCCCTACTCCATCGTGCTGCTCGACGAGATTGAGAAGGCCCACCCCAACGTGTTCAACCTCCTGCTGCAGGTGCTCGACGAAGGGCGGCTGACCGACGGCAACGGCCGTTTCGTCGACTTCCGCAACACGGTCATCATCATGACCTCCAACGCCGGAACGCGCCAGCTGAAGGACTTCGGGCGCGGCATCGGCTTCGGCGCACAGGGCGGCAACGGCCTCGCCCTCAACGAGCAGGACAAGGAGCACGCCCGCAGCATCGTGCAGAAGGCGCTCTCGAAGCAGTTCTCGCCTGAGTTCCTGAACCGCCTCGACGAGATTATCACCTTCGACCAGCTCGACCTCGACGCCATCAAGCAGATCATCGGCATCGAGCTGAAGGGGCTCTTCAAGCGGATAAGCGACATGGGCTACAGCGTCGAGCTCAGCGACGAGGCCAAGGAGTTCGTTGCCTCGAAGGGCTACGACGTCCAGTTCGGAGCCCGTCCGCTGAAGCGCGCCATACAGACCTATATCGAGGACGGCGTGAGCGAGCTCATCGTCAACGGCGAAATAGAAGCGGGTGCCCTCATACAGATTACGAAGGCACCCGATAAGGAGGAACTGCTGTTCACCCCTCACGCTGGCAAGTGACTGTAGCGTCAGCCGGTGGTCGCCTCGTTCAGTACGCCTGACCGACGGGCTGCCCAAGCCATTCCTCCCTCTGGTCCTTGGGCTGCTGCTGGTTGGTCTTCAGCCAGTCGCCCCAGCCGGTGAAGAGGCTCCGGTTGGTGTATTCGTAGGCCTCGGCAAACGTATAGCCCCACTGCGTCGGCTTCTCGTAGCTTTCCTGTCCCTTGATAGGTGCGCACCACGGCCGTGTCGAGCTGCTCGCGCATCGTCGGGTAGAGCTCGCGCAGCCGTGCCGTCAGCCTGGCCGAAGGCTCGAACAGCCCCTCCATCTCGCTGCACTTCAGCAACTTGAAGTCGCCCGCTCCCAGCTCGGCACAGAATTCATCCCAGCCCGCGCTGATGTTGCCGAGCGCCTCGCTCATGCCCGCCTCGATGTCATTGTTCTGCGTGAGCGCCTTGAAGAACAGCTCAGCAGGATTATTGTCCATGGGCAGCGCAAACTCCGAGACAGCCATGTAGTCAGACAGCATGTAGAGGTCGCAGAGCGACTCCAGGTTGCCCATCAGGCAGTCGTAGAACAAGAGGAGCCGGAACCTGGGAATCTTCGAGTAGACGATGCCGCGCAACAGCTCATACATGTTCAGCGCGTCGGCCTCCGAAATGTTGCCCGTCAGCGGGAACCACTCGTCGTAGAGCACGCCGCGCTTCTGGTTCGCCATCGTCGGCTTGCGCAGGTCCTTCTCGTAGTCAGTGACCACGTCGAAGCCCGCGCCGTGGCCGAACAGCCACAGGCAGTAGTTCTCGGCAGGAGCCTTCTCGGCGGCAAAGTTCAGGTATTCCGTCAGCAGCTGTTCGTCGAACATCGCCTGCCCGGGCTTGTGCTGCCCGTAGTTCTCGCCAATCTTGTCCAGGTCGGTCGTGTCGGTCAGTTCAAACATCACCAGGTCGCCCGGCTGGCCGTACTTGCCGCCGAAATACTCACCCGGCTTGGCATACTTCCAGCACACCGTCATGCGCACGTCGGGGTGCCCCTTCAGCGCCTCCTGGGCCTTGCGCCACATGTCCTCGGCCTCACTGTCGTTCTCGTCGCTGATGGTGCCGTAGTAGACGATCGTCAGCCGTGCCTTCTCCTTGCCGTCCTCCCCTTGCGGGCCGTCGGGCACAGCAGCCGGGTTATCCTGATTGTCATAGCACGACGTCGTCGTCACCGATGCCAGTCCGCAGCACAGCGTGGCTGCCATCATCCAAAGTCTCTTCAGTTTCATCTTACGTATTTTTAAGTTAGACGGTGCTAAGTTACGCAAAAAAGTTGTATTAGCGAAGCGATTTTGGAAGATTAACGCAATTCAGCTAGAAATAAAGGCAAAGAGGGGAAGAACGTGGAAGTTCAAAAACAGGGATAACGCTAAATTGGGAGGATTGGTGAAGGAGTTAAGTTTCTTATTCGTAACCCAATTTGTGCCCTTGGAGGCGAGTAAAGTGACTCAGCAAAATGGTGTAGAATGACGCACCTCTCACCGCCCGTTTCTTATTCCGCAAACTGCTACATTTTGCATAGCGATGGATGCCAAAAGAAATAGTAGTTTTGCAGCCAAATTAAAAAATGAGTAAGAAACATGAGAAGTACGTTCAACATTCTGTTCTACGTGAACAAGAGTAAGGAGAAGAATGGTGTGGTGCCTGTGATGGGACGTGTGACGATTAACGGCACCCAAAGCCAGTTCAGTTGTAAGAAGTTCATCCCGCTTGACATGTGGGACGTGAAGGGCAATTGTGCCAAAGGCCGTAGCAAGGAGGCTTTGCAGATCAACCGCGAGTTGGATAACATCAAAGCGCAGATTATCAAGCACTATCAGCACCTGTCAGACCGCGAGGCTTTTGTTACTGCTGAAATGGTGCGCAATTCATATCAGGGTTTTGGCAGCGAGTATGAGACTTTGCTGAGCGCATTCGACAAGGACATTGCCAACCAGAAGAAGCGTGTGGGCAAGGACAGATCAGCGAGCACTCTCTGGGCTATGGAGCGTTCGCGTAAGGATGTGGCAGACTTCATCCAGTCGCACTATCGTCGCACGGATATGTCGATGCTGGAACTGACACCTGAGTTTATCAAGGACTTTGCCGCCTATCTCAGTATAGACCGAGGACTGGCTAACGGTACTATCTGGCAAAGATGCATGTGGCTGAAAGGTGTTGTTCTGAGAGCGCACTATAACGGCAAGATTCCCCGTAACCCGTTCGCGCAGTTCCATATTAGCCCCAACTGTAAGGAAAGGGAGTTCTTGACTGAGGGCGAACTGAAAGCCGTCGTAACCCATGAGTTCGAGGATGACAATCTCGCCTTCGTTCGTGATATTTTTGTATTCGTGTGCTTCACCGCCCTCTCGTTCATCGACGTGAAGAACCTGACGACAGATAACATCGTGGATATCAACGGTGATAAGTGGATTATCTGCAAGCGACACAAGACCAACATCCCCTTCCAAGTGAAGCTGATGGACGTACCCTTGCAGATTATCGATCGCTACAAGCACCTACAGGAAGACAAACTGGTGTTTGGAAAGATGAACTACTGGTCGATGTGCAAGAAGTTGAAAACGGTGATGACAGCCTGCGACATAGAAAAAGCCATATCTTACCATTGTGGCCGGCACTCGTTCGCCACCTTGGCGCTTTCAAAAGGAATGCCTATTGAGAGCGTGAGCCGAGTATTGGGTCACACCAATATCGTGACCACCCAGATTTATGCCAAAATCACAAGTCAGAAACTTGATAACGACCTGACGATGCTCGGCAATAAGCTCAACGCATCATTCAAAGACATTAAGATGACATAGAGTACAGCGCCCCAAAACCTTCAAAGCAGAAAGACGAATGATTAGCGATAGTCTGTCATCCGTCTTTCTGCGTTATATTCCTTCAGCACACGAACCACTAACTGCTCTTTCTTTTTTCCTATCGTTTAAACGCAGGATGATAGCAACTCTCCAGAACTCTTTCCAAATCACTCTCACGATAAAGCACCTTGCCACCTAACAATATGTAAGGTAACACACCATCATTACGGTATTCCTGTAGCGTTCGTCTGCTGACTTTCAGAATGCTGGCCACCTCTCTGTCCGTCAAATAACGTTCACCATCAAGCAATGGACGATAATTGCCTGTCATTTTTTTATAAAGGACAAGCAACTCTTTCATGTTCTCTAATGCGTTCTTCACTCCAGCATTATGCGGCATTATTAGTTCATTCATAGGCTGCACGTTTTGAGGTTATACATCTTACCATTCTTATCCCTACCAGCCACAACATGAAGAATACGCTCCACATCCTCAGGTTTATAGTACACCTTGTGATTGATTTGAGAATAGGCCAGTGTCCCATTATCTCGTAAAGTCTGTAAAGTTCTTGGGCTGATGTTAAGCATTTGGCACACATCTTGGTTGTCTAGCCAATCGCCCAACCCTTTGTCATTACCTCTACTAGCCAATTCCTTCATCTTTGTGACGAAACTATTGAAACTCGTCAGCAGTTCCTCGTAGGTACTGCGCTCAATTGAAATTACTTCCATGTCTTGTTTAGTTTTTATAATCTGCGGACAAAGGTACATCATGATTTCCAGGTAAGATTACTTTAAAAATTCCTTGTTGTGAAATAACAATTCAGGGAAACAAGACCCTAATGTCTGCCGAGCTTGCTCATCAGAAAGCAGACAAGCGTTTTGTGTGGCACTCCACAGAAAAGTGCGTATTAGGCTACACCCTTCAATAGAACATAATTGTGGAATTGCAAGCAGAAATTAGTGCGAAATGATACCATATCAAGAGAAAAGACCGCTCTTTTTCTTAATTTATGTTCACGAATTATCATATCCTCGATATTTTTGATTATATTTGCGCACAGAACGCTCAATGTTGGGCAAGAATAACTAAAAGCAATATGGAGATACAACGCTATAACAGGCTAAAGATTGTACTGGCTGAGAAAGAAAGGACTGGCACTTGGCTCTCAGAACAGATGGGTCACAGTATCAGTACTGTTTCACGCTGGATGACAAACAAGGTTCAACCATCCGTTGAACAACTGTACGACATTGCCAAGCATCTCGACGTAGATGTGAGGGAATTGTTGGTACCATCGAAATGATTAACACAACAATTGAGCTAATGTAAGGGAGAATTGAATGATATTTTCTTTCAAATTCCCAAAATGATTAAATGACACCAAATTGAAGAGTAAATATGGATAGTGTATTATTATATTCAGAAGATCACAGCACTGTTATTGGATGTGACAAATCATTTATAGGTAATATTATAGTACCAGAGGGAGTCACCACAATAAAGGAATGGGCTTTTTTGAATTGTTCAATTCAGAAAGTATTGTTGCCAAACACGTTATTATATATTGGCGAACATGCATTTGACGGATGCATAAAACTGACATCCATATCCTTTGCCGATTCCATAAAATCCATTGGTGAAGATGCTTTTGTGGGTTGTGAGAATTTATGCAAAGTGCAAATTTCTGATATAGCAGCTTGGTGTAGAATTAAATTTCATGGAGACCCCATGAATTGTTATGCGAATCCTTTAATATATGCAAAACAACTCTATTTGGAAAATGCAGAAATTAAAGACCTTTCTATCCCCGAAGGAGTAGAAGACATAAGTAGTAGTGCTTTCTGTGGATATGAAAACCTAACATCAATCACATTCCCCCATAGCCTTAAAACAATTGGTAATTGTGCGTTTAATTGGTGTAGTGGTTTGTCTTGTATTACTATTCAAGGAGGACTTCGTTATGTGTATTCAAGTGCATTTAATGGTTGTTGTGTCAGAAAGATCATCATTAAAGATGGAACGATGAACATTCCTGATGGCGTTTTTTCCAATTTCAAATATCTGGTGGAGATCTGTATTCCCCAAACGGTTAAGCATATTGGATCAAGTGCTTTCAGTAATTGTACTAATTTAAAAACAGTAATTATCAGGAATAAAGATATAACTATTGATTTATATGCTTTTGTAGGATGTCCTAACATAGAATCTATAGTTATGCCTATCTTTAATAAAAACCTTCTTTTTACTTGTTTCCTAGATTGCAAAAAAATTGAAACCATAACTGTTGATAATAACGGAATTTATGAAGAACGAAGCGTTTACAATGAATTAGTTTCAAAAGCTCAAGAAATGAAACAAATGTCTTTGTTTTATCATAACCGAGGAATGAATTTAACAATGATATGCGGTCGACATAGTGATTATTATTCATATAAGGAACCATTATGGAAAGATGGCATGGATCTGGAAGAACTCTTTGATTCAGAACAAAAAACTTCTCTCTTGTTAAGTCAAGACTGGATATTTGCTTCAGGTATCGGCATGGCACTTGGATGGAGAAAATATCGTGCAATTGATGTTGACAATCTATCTAGGCCAGAAAACATGGACAGCATCATCGCAAAATTTCTAAAAATTTTGGAGTTGCCTGAGGATTATCAATGGGTTGTAAAATCGGGTAGTCAAAAGGGATTTCATATAATAATTAAAGTAAAGGAGTTCGGAGAAAGAATATTGCGCTCTCATAAATCATATTCGTTTTCGTCATTTGAAGAATTTGAACGAATTGAATTTCGATGGAAAGGGCACATAGTTTTACCTCCAAGTATTCACTATACAGGTAATTCTTATACATTTTACAACAATCGGATTCCTACAACTGATGCTCAGTATGTTGAATTGGGCGCGGTAGACCATTTGCTTAATGAATATTGCGGAGATAACTATTATAATAGATACCAATGGAACAATAGAGGTTTTGATTTAGTAGAAAGACGCAAAGTTACTGGTAGAACTAGTGATTCAAATCATTCTGTTTGTCAAAATGACACAGATAGTATTCCATGGCTTGAATCCAGCAGGACGTCACAATCGTATAATTCTTTAGCAATAAGATATGTGTTAGGTGAAGGTGTACAGATTAATCCAAAAGAAGCTTATCGCTTATTTCAAATGGCAGACAACGATCAAGCCTTTTTTAACATTGCCTCATTGATGTCTGTTGGTTTTTTCGAAGGAACTCAGACTGAGATAGAAAATTATTTGAGCAGTATTGATTGGAAATCAATGCACTACTACAACGAGATTAACAATAATTCCATATCCTTGGAAGAATATATCAATGATATACGTAATCAAGCTATAGATTACATAAATACAGATGACATTGCTGTAATACTTGAATGGAATAATAAAGAACTAGTTGTAAATGATGCGTCCTTCTATAAAGAATGTAAAGGCTATTATTCTTTCTCAGATTTCTGTAACAAATATGGAAATCCTATTGTACGAAATTATAAGGATATTGGTTTTACAGCAATAATATGTAGGACTGAAGATGGAAAAGAAACCTTTATCAATCCGCCTAAAGATAATAGAGGCCTGACATTGATAGATTTCAACAAAACTATATTACAAATTTCAGAAAAGTTAAATATTTACAAAAAGGATCTTGTTGTAGCAGAATATGGAAAACATTTTAATGGATCTCCTTCTTACTGCCTTTGTGATAGATTTATATTTGATGTCTTTAAACCTACAGAATTTGTTGCTTTTGAAGAAGCATTTAATATAAAAGGTAAAAGAACATCTTTCGCATCTTTTATTAAGATCCATGGTGCCCCAATAGTGCGTAGATGCAAAAATCTAAATCAATCAATTTTATATTGTTGTGATGAAGAAGGGGAAATTGTTTATGTTATACCATCACAATCAGAGGGGGCCTTATCACTGATTGATTTTTCAAAATCTCCAATGGAAATAGCATCCACAATCATTAAACATATTGATAACCTTGTTGTCCTTGAAAGCAATAAAGAATCTGATGGTTCCCCATGTTATATATTAATTGATAATCCAGAAACGATAACCGAAAAGCAAAAAAGTAAGGAAAACAAATCATCATGGGATTTATCAAACAAATTTTTGGGGGTAAATATGAACTATTACCTTTTCTTCGATACAGAAACAACAGGTGTTCCTCGTAATTACAAGGCTCCGAGTACTGACACTCAGAATTGGCCGAGGTTGGTGCAATTGGCATGGATTTTGTCTGACGAAAATGGGAACAGGATTCATACGGGCAATTTGATTGTAAAGCCTGATGGATTTGTCATTCCTGCAGATGCTACGAAAGTTCATGGTATTACTACACAAAGGGCAAAAGAAGAGGGCTTTCCATTAGCTGAGGTCATAGAGTGGTTCAAGTCAGACTTGGATATGGCGACCTATATCGTTGGCCATAACATAGAGTTCGACAAGAAAATTGTAGGAGCAGAAATGATTCGCCTTGGGATGAAGGACGAACTGAAAAAAAAGAAAAGCTGCTGCACAATGCTTTCATCTATTGACTTTTGCAAGATTTCTGGCAAGTATGGTTTCAAATACCCCAAACTACAGGAACTATACAGAAAACTATTTGGCGAAGATTTTGAAGATGCTCATAACGCCATGTGCGATATTGAGGCAACAGAGAAGTGCTTCTGGGAATTAAGGAAACGTAAACTGATTTGAAAATGTCAAAGACTATAGGAATCATTTGGACATATTATTGATTCTCTAAAGGGGTTATAGTGAAATCACGAAATAATTGATTATCTTTGCAAACGAAACGAGATATGGCAAAACGTAGAGAAATAAGAAATAGCACGGCTGAGTTCCTTATCTTTCAGATAGAAGGGAAGGAACAGGGTGTGGAGGTGTACTATAAGGACAAAACCGTGTGGTGTACCCAGAAGGCGATGGGTATGTTGTTTGACTGTAGCTCTGACAATATAAGTGTACATTTGCAGAACATCTATGATACGGATGAACTAAAAAAAGAGGCAACTACCGAGAAAATTTCGGTAGTTCGTCGTGAGGGTAACAGAGATGTAAACCGCACGCTTCAGTTCTATAATCTCGATGCGATTATCAGCGTGGGGTATCGTGTCAACAGTATCCGCGCAACTCAGTTCCGACAGTGGGCCACAAGTGTGCTTCGTGAATATGCTATTCGTGGATATGTGCTAGACAGGAAACGCATGGAGAATGGCACATTCCTGGATGAGGACTATTTTGAGCATCTGTTAGCAGAGATCCGAGAAATTCGCTTATCTGAACGACGATTCTATCAGAAATTGACGGACATCTATGCTACGAGTATGGACTATAATAAAGATGCACCCACCACACGATTGTTCTTCAAACGGATTCAGAACAAGATGCACTATGCTGTCCATGGGCGCACGGCAGCGGAACTGATTGTGGATAGAG
>JAEEGH010006989.1_pt1 | contig 27361 bp, 23 predicted proteins | sample 9134181 | NCBI WGS metagenome assembly JAEEGH01 (sample SAMN16246544, study PRJNA631951) | gut metagenome | biome: gut microbiome; feature: rumen; material: DP-attached | host: Bos | place: Iran: Karaj | collected 2018-10 | reverse complement strand
CATCATCAAGGAACTGTGAACTGCCGTAAAAATCTGATACAGGTTCTCTGAAGGAGGATGACATAACTTATGCGATTATCTATAATTCCTGTTGCCGGAGGTCTGCTCCTCCCGGAGCAGGTTTGCATCCTGTAGCAGGATCGAAAGTATATTGGTTGTTTTTTTTTCGTCCGGTTGAACCGGAGAAATTTTCTATATTGTCACAACCTCCGGCAACTGTTTCCCTAATTATTCCTGTTCAAAGCTTCCGGTCTGTCAGTTTTTATGCAGTTTCATAACCCGCCAAACGCTTATAGTCAGCGTTTTACAAGATTACATTAAAACAGTTGACATAAAAGTAAAGTCAGTTTTCAAAATCTTATGTAATCAACTTTTTTTGATCTGTACTGCACTGCTCAAATTAATAATTGAATCCGCGCCAGCAAAAAGGTACCATGTACACAGGCCGGCAGTTCCGTCAAACGGAGTTTGTTCCTCGGAACGAATAAACACACAGACTTTTCTTCAGTGTCTGCACAGTCTGCTGTGCGGTATTAATTGTTAATTATCCATACTGCCGGTCCTCCGACATTTTCTTCATTTCTCCGCCATAAGAGCGGGACGGTTGTAGCAGATTAATTTTTTGATGTAAAAATCATAATTGTCCACCCGCAGATGACACCCAGACACAACCACAGTAAAATTGAAAACATCCCGGATGTGCACGCAGAAATCCGGTTCTGTTTTCCTATTGAATACAACAGGTGCCTAGAATGAATAAAGACCAGCAGCTTGACCGGCTTGAAGTAAACATCTCCCGTCAGGGGGAAACCGGTCCAATCACCGATCCGGAAGAAATCCGCAGACTGTGGGATCAGACTTTTGAAACCGATAATCTCAGACTTATATTCAACACCAGAGTAAAAGCATCAAAAACAGGACTGCTCAAGAAATCCGTCGGTCTTGATTTCATCACTCCGGCGGCATTTGAGCGTAATCTTGAAGAAAACCTGCAGATTATCAGCCGCAAGGTAAAAAACAACACCTACAGCTTTACCAGGTTCAAACTCGTTCTGATCAACAAAGGACCAGGCAAGGCTCCGCGGGAACTGCGGATCCCAACTGTCCGTGACAGGATAACCATCACCGCCATGGCTGATTTTGCCAGAAAGGTTCTCGGGCCAGGATGTGAAATTCCCAGAGGAAGGAACATCATCAGCTCCATAATCAGGGACAGAAATAAATACAGCGGATTTGTCAAAACCGACATCAGCGGATTCTTTAAATCCATTCCCCACGAACAAATGCACGAACTGCTGGAACGTAAATTCTGTCACAGCGGTATTGTTGAACTGTTCTGCCGCTGTATGTCAACCGGATCTCTTGAGTACCCGCCGTCAGCAGTAAACAATCCGCACACTCCGTCTTCAAAGGGAATTCCCGAAGGGCTGTCCTTCTCAGGTTTCCTTGCCAACAGCTACCTTGAAAATCTGGATCACAAATACAGCGCCAGAAAGGATCTCAGGTATTTCCGCTTTGTCGACGATATTCTGATCCTTACCGACAGCAGCGCATCCTCCGGGATCCGCAAGGAGCTGAAAGAGGATATGGCAAAACTCGAACTTACGCTGAGCGATGAAAAGACCCTGAACGGCCTTATGACGGATCAATTCGACTACCTCGGGTATGTTTTTGACGGTGATCTGATCTCAATGAGAGAAAAAAGTATTGCCAAAGTTCAAAACGGTCTTGCATCCTTTATCAGGGACACCGCCGTCAGAACCAACAGACAGATTGCCGAACTGAAACAATTCCTCAAAGATGAGAAGAGTGAAGGTTTTATCAACTGCAGAAAGATTGTCTACGAAGAGGCTCAGGTCGCCATCAACCGCAGGATTACCGGATTCAAACTGGGATCGGTTTACTATTCCTGGCTGAACTACTACCGGCTGATTAATGATCTCAGTCTGCTGGGAACTCTGGACGGCATGGTAGCAAAACTGCTGCGTAAATACGGTCTTGATCAGCATATCAAACCGAAAAAATATCTGAAGGCCTATAATGAACTGATCCACAATCCGGATACCGAATATATTCCGGACCTTACCGGAATATCTGAATTTATTCTCCCAACCGGCGAAAATGAAGCGTCTGAGAAAAAATATCAGATCAGTCTGTCATCCGAACTCATTAAGGAAATTGCCACTGTTATAGGCTGGAACTCGGAAAAATACCGGTATAGACCAAAACAATTCTGTACCGAGGCAATGTCCTGCGCCTTCAGCGCCGGTTTTAAAATTGAAATCAAGGACGGCAAACTCGATATTGATCTCAAAGAGTTGAAAAGAAAAATCATCCGCGGTCTGAGCCGGGATATTGAAGACAACAAGGGAGTTTAACCGCAGGCACGGCTGCGAAGGACGAAGCAGCCAGCTCCGCCCTTTTTATCTTCTGTTGCTGAATAACTATGCGGTAGCCGCCTTTTTCAATTCAGCAATATGAACCGACATCTGTCTGATAATCTCCATGCGTGCATTGCGGGAGCCCCAGGCAATATGCGGTGTTACAATCAGATTATCAAGATCCGACAGCAGAATATTCTCCCTTGGAGGCTCTTCAGTCAGAACATCGGTGGCCGCCCCGGCAATCCTCTTTTCTGTCAAAGCACGGTACAGAGCATGTTCGTCCACAACTCCCCCTCTGGCCACATTAATCAGATAGGCGTTTCTTTTCATCAGTGACAGTTCACGATCGGAAATCAACCCGGCTGTCTGAGGTGTAAGCGGACAGTGAACGGATATAACGTCACTCTCTGCAAGCACCTCTTCAAAAGCAGTACGCCCGTCTCTTATCTGCTGTGCCCCCCTGCGTTCAGCCAGCAGAACCTTCATACCCAGCGCCGAGGCGGCTTCAGCCACTCCTCTGCCGATGGCACCGCAGCCGATTATACCGATAGTGGAGCTTTTCAGTTCAAGCGGGAAAAAATATCTGCAGATACAGAAGTTTTCAGAACGGTTCCAGTCACCCTGTCTGACATGTCGATCCGCCACAGTGATATTGTTAATCAGGGAGAGCATCAGTCCTAAGGTATGCTGCACCACTGAATTGACCCCGTATGCCACACAGTTCTGCACACGGATCCCCAGCGCATCAGTATCGGCAAAGGTTATATTGTTGGTACCGGTACCGGAAACCAGGATCAGTTTAATTCCGGCATTGAGATTTGCTTTATTCAGTTTTACCTTGTTGGTAATCACCACATCAGCGTTCGCTATGGCAGTAGCCACCGCCTCGTTGAGTCTTTCCATGCTTCCGAAGTGATTTACATTCATATTGCGGCAGCAGATCAGTTCATCATCAGCACCGCACAGTCTTCCGAGTTCCTGCTCGTTGATTTCAAAGCATTTGTCATCCTCGGCTTCAGGAAAAAGCGTCTGTACATCCAGCGCAACAATTTTCATAAAAATCCCTCACAGTTGATCACTGTGGAAAATTCTATCATACCGCAGAAGCAATTTCATTCAAATAGAAGCGGGAGATCTGAACACGGTCTGCTTCAGATCTCCCGCTGTTATTTTTAAAATCCGTACGGAAATTATCAGTCGTTTCTACCCATATCCCGGAGTTTCACTCCAGCCATCAGATTCTTTTCAAGCCTTTCAAGTGATACACCCTTGGTTTCAGGAACAAAGGCCCGGATCAGGAAAATGGCGGCTGCAGAGCATACTGCATATACAGCCATAGTTCCGGAATTACCCAGCAGTGTGGTCAGCGGAAGGAAGGTTGCAGCGATGGCCATATTTGAGAACCAGTTAGCGCAGGTTGAACAGGTAATACCGAAATCTCTGCCGCGCAACGGCTGGATTTCAGCAACAGTACCCATACAACCGGACCGGCGGAAAAGGCAAAGGCTACAATAAACAGCAGTACGCAGGCAATTGCTGCCATACTGTAACCAAGACTCATAAATACCGCCACACACATCATGGCTACAGCCATAATGGTATATCCGACCAGAAGGATCTTTTTTCTGCCCCATTTATCGATAAGTGCTATTGCTATAAATGTGGACAGCATGTTGGTCAGACCGATAAGCACGGTTCCGGTATTTGCTGCCATCTCAGATGTATAACCTGCCGCCTTGATCAGTTCCGGTCCGAAATACATGATGATATTGATCCCGCACAACTGCTGAAGCAGCTGCAGAGTGATACCGAGATACACGGTGCGTCTGAAATTGGAATTGGTGCGGAACATACTGAAACCGCCGCCGCTTGTGTTACCTGCAGCAACTGTATCAGAAATTTCACTGGCCTCGCTGTCGGCCTCCTCATCAGAATTTCTGATCTTCTTAAGTACCGTCAATGCCTCCTGATGACGTCCCACGGAAATCAGCCAGCGCGGAGATCTAGGCAGGAACAGAACACCCAGCAGGAATATCGACGAAGGGATCAGAGTTACAAACAGCATGGTCCTCCAGCTGATGGATACATCCGTAATCAGAAAATCAGCAGGATTCTGTCCCTCAGCACCGGTAAAAGTCAGATTTCTAATCAGAGTATTGATCAGAAATGATGCCAGAATTCCGGCGGTAATCAGAAGCTGATACATGGTTATCATAGTACCGCGGATTGATTTCGGAGCAACCTCAGACAGATACAGAGGTGCGGTAAAAGATGCAATACCTACAGACAGACCTACAATAATACGGGAAACAATCAGCATGGCCCCGCTTGTTGAGATTGCACAGAACAGTGAACCGAGTACAAAACAGATCCCGCTCAGCAGCAGTGAAGCCTTGCGTCCGAGACGGCGGGTGAGAATTCCGGATACCATCGCACCGGCAGTGGCACCGCCCATCATTGAACCCACCACCCAGGATATCACGGTGTCATCAACCTGAAGATCCTGTTTGATAAAATCCTTTGCCTGGGCGATAACGCCTATATCAATACCGAACACCAGACCGGCCATTGCCGCAGTGAAACAGACAAGAAAAACAGTTTTATTTTGCACAACTTTCTCCTTTTAAAACAAACACAAACATATATTAACAATATTAAAAAAAAATTGAGACAGATAAAAATGATCTGCGTTGCAAAAACGAAAAAAATAATATGAGAAACGTTACTGTCTGTACTGACAGTTGTGATCCGGCAGAATATCGCTGTGAAATGAGCTGCGATTAAATACGCGATTTGGAGAAAAAAGCCGATCACGGGGACCGGCTTGATTTAAACAGACAAATTGTGAAAACTTATTTTGCTGAAATCATCAGTTTATTCAGCAGTTTGATGAAGGATGACGGATCTTCAAGAGTACCCTGCTCACCCAGCAGTGCCTGATCCAGCAGGAACTGGCTCCACTCCTTGAATTTATCTTCATCGGTTTCATTTACGATGGTCTGAACCAGCGGATGATCGATGTTGAGCTCAAGCACATATTTGATTTCAGGGATCTTCTGACCGAGAGCCTTCAGTGTACTGATCAGGTGACCGTTCATCGCGGTATTGGAAACAGCGCAGCACGGTGTATCAACCAGACGGGATGAAATCTTCACATCTTCAACCTTGTCACCTAGAGCCTCTTTGAAACGTTTCAGCACAGGTTCATTCTCTTTGGTCTTTTCCTCATTGTTCTTCTTGTCGGCTTCATCAACCAGTTCGCCCAGATCAAGATCGTCAGACAGTGCGCTCACAAACTTCTTGTCCTGGAAGTCGCGCATGTTGCTCATCAGCCATTCATCAACCTTGTCCCACATCAGCAGAACTTCAATGCCCTTGCTCTTGAGGATTTCGAGGTGTGCACTGTTTGCAGCAGCCTTGTAGGAATCGGAAATCAGATAGTAGATGTTCTTCTGCTTTTCCTTCATTCTTGAAACATAATCTTCAAGTGAAACATTCTGAACATCTGAATCATTGTGGGTAGATGCGAATCTGAGCAGTTTTGCAATCGCTTCGCTGTTGGAGTAATCCTCAGCAGGACCTTCCTTCATAACATTACCGAACTGAGACCAGAAAGTCTGATATTTCTCCGGTTCATCCTTGGACATTTTTTCAAGCATGCCGAGAACCTTCTTGGTGCAGCCCTTCTTCATTGCCTGGGTAACACGGTTGTTCTGCAGAATTTCACGGGAAACATTCAGCGGCAGATCGTTGGAATCGATCAGACCTTTAACAAAACGCAGATAGGTAGGCATGAACTGCTCTGCATCATCCATAATGAATACGCGCTGAACATACAGTTTCAGACCGTGCTTCTGTTCGCGGTTGTACAAATCCCAAGGAGCCTTGGAAGGAATGTACAGCAGAGAGGTATATTCCTGCTCACCTTCAATTTTATTGTGTGTCCAGGCAAGAGGTTCCTCTTCACCATAGGTATTGGCAAGACTCAGATAGAATTTCTTGTAGTCATCATCCTTGACATCTTTAGGATTCTTGGTCCACAGTGCCACTGCACTGTTGATCTGAACCCATTTCTTGATCCTTGGCTTAGGTTTAGGATAACCGTTCTCATCCTTTTCTTCAGGAGCGTTCTCATCCTCCACATCCTTGTACAGTTCAACCGGTACACCGATATGGTTGGAATATTTGGTGATGATGTCCTCAAGTTTATAGCTGTTGAGGAATTCGGTCTCGGTATCCTTCAGGAACAGAATGATATCGGTACCGCGGTTTTCCTTGGTAATCTGTTCAGTGGTGAAAGAGCCGTCACCGGTTGAAACCCAGGAAACACCGTTTTCTGCTGTTGTTCCTGCTGAGCGGGTATTAACCACAACCTTCTCGGCAACAATGAACGAAGAGTAGAAACCTACACCGAACTGACCGATCAGTTCTGAATTTTTAGCCTGATCACTGCCGAGATTGTTGAAAAATTCAGCGGTGCCGGAGTGGGCAATGGTACCCAGGTGGCTGATAACCTCATCCTTGGTCATACCGATACCGTTATCGGAAATGGTGAGAGTCTTTGCATCGCTGTCAAAGCTTACGCGAACCTTAAGGTTGGGATCGTCACCCAGCAGATCTGCATTCTGCAGAGAATTGAATCTTAATTTTTCGATAGCATCAGAGGCGTTGGAGATCAGTTCTCTTAAAAAAACCTCTTTGTTTGAATAAAGGCTGTTGGCAAGAAGATCCAACATTTTCTTCACTTCTGTCTGAAACACATGATTTTCAGCAACCATTTTATACTCCTATAAAAATATTTTAATTTTCAATCTATGAGTATATATGGAGTTGATTGGAGGAATTTCAAGACGGGAGAAGAAAAAAATATGAAAAAAAGCACCGTCAGAACGCTCTGCGGTTGGAGAAGGAATAGGAGATGGTGGTCTGATCCATGTTGTCGATTTCGCCGCCCATCGGAATACCCTGGGCAAGAGTGGTCACCCTGACATTGTGTTTTTTTGCCAGATCAGCAATATAAAAAGAGGTCATGCTGCCGTCAACAGAAGGATTGATCGCAATTATCAGTTCACGGCATTCAATTCTCTCGATCAGCGATTCAAGCTGATCTAGTCTGAGTTCCTCCGGTCCGATCCCGTCCAGCGGGGATATTTTCCCGTGAAGAACAAAGTAAATTCCGAAATATTCGGATGCAGCCTCGATCGCCGTCACATCGGCCGGATTCTCCACCACACAGATGGTCTTCTCCTGAAGGCGTTTTTTACTCGAACAGATCGGACAGAGCTCCTCTTCTGTGAAATTACGGCAGCAGGAGCACTCACCGATCCCGTTCATGGCATCTGCCAGCGACCGGGCCAGTGCAAGACCTTTGCCGCGGTTTCCGGAAAGCAGACTGAACGCAATACGCTGGGCGGACTTCGCCCCGATCCCCTGCAGAGACTGCAGGTTTTTAATAAGATCTGTCAGAAGAGGACTGTACTGCATCGCTGTTCCGCCGTTAAACTAGAAAGGCATCTTGAAACCCGGAGGAAGAGGCATACCGCCGGTAACCTTCTTCATTTTCTCCTGTGATACGGATTCAACCTTGGACACTGCATCATTGCATGCAGCTGCCACCAGATCCTCGATCATATCGAGATCTTCATCCTTGAGGGAAGGATCAATGGTAACCTTTCTCACGCAGTGACTGCCGGTCATCAGAACCTTTACCATACCTGCACCTGACTGACCCTCGATCTCCATATTCTTGAGTTCTTCCTGAACCTTCTGAAGATTGGCCTGTACCGCCTGTGCCTGTTTTAAAATATTACCAAATCCGCCACCGTTAAACATATCTAAAAATCCTTTTGTAAAAATCTAAAAACAACTGAATTTTACCATAAATTCAATTCAAAAAAACTGCTATTTTTCACCGCTGTCCCCGCCGGAGCCTTTATTCTCGGAATCCCCTGCCGCTGCCCGGATACCATCCTCCCTGCGCAGCAGATGAAGATTGTCCAGATCCGGAGTCAGTCCGAAATAACGGATAAACTCGGTAAACTTCTTGTTTTCCATCAGCTGCTTTGCCATTTTACGCTTGATGGCATAATATTTTGCCCTGGCAAGACCGTTGGGACATCTGTCGGCACAATCCGGATCTTCCACGAATTCAAGCTCCTTTGCCGCAGGATCCACCGCGGACAGTTTTTCCCGGATTTCCTTCCTGAGCTGTTCCGACAGCATCAGGAGATTCTGACTGGAGATATGCACCGCAAATCTGTCGGCAGTCTTCTCCAGAAATGAGTTTTTGAGGATCATCAGGGTATAGTCATCATGGATCTGCTCTTTAATCATGAGCCACCACGGATCGGTAACATACTCTATGGCACGGTCCATCCGGTACTCGTCAGGATCGGAAAACGGCAGAACCCCCTCATATGTGAACATTCTTTTTGCCTCGGAGCCTTTGGCCACCGGCTCTCTGTCACTGAAGGGATGAATAACTGAGTCCATGCTGATCTCAGCGGAGAAATCAGGTTCCGGGATATCACCGCCGGCAAAATAATCGGGAAGCAGATCCTGGGGGCCGTCGTTAACGTATTCATATGCTGGCGGCACTTCTGACATATCAGGCACGTTCCCGGCCGGTATCTGCGGCGGCACGGCGCCAGGAGCGGCCTCAGGCACATTAACAGGGATATCAGACTCTAAAGATTGCCTGACGCCGGAATCGGGATGAGTTCCGGCAGGGTTATCCTGCTGACTGACCGGTTGCTGCACCTCATGAATTTCCGGTTCCGGGTCTACTGCACTATTTTTTTTTATGTCACCGCCGTCTCCGGCAGCATCATTCATCGGCGGAACCGTAACCTCACTGCCCTTTTCCGGCAGCGGGATCTTAGGTTTATGATCATCCCACGGATAATCGACACTTCCCCTGGCTTTGACAATGTTCTGAAGACTGTTCAAATCAGCCATCAGCGGATTGTCCGGCACAACAGCTGCAGGCGCAGGTGAAGGGGCTGGAGCAGCGGCAGGCGTTTCTCTGTTTGAATCATACTTCTGTGATGAAAAAACAGATGTCTGACCGGACTGGGATGCGCAGGTTGCAGCAGCATTCACCGGCTGCAGCTGAGGCTGTCTGATTACACCTCCGATCTGCTGAACCGGAACCTTCTGTGACGGTTCGGCAAAAGTAATCATCCGGAGCAGAGTCATATCGAAAGCAACCCTGCCGTTAGGTGCGTATGCCAGATCCTTTCTGCCGATCAGCAGGATCTGATAGTAGATCTGAAGCACCTCCGGTGAAAGTTCGGCTGCGAAGGTACGCAGTGTCTCAACCGGATTGCGGAAATTAATATTAATCCTGTCCCCGAGGACCTGGAACATGGAAATCTCATGGATCAGATTGGCAAGGGCATTGATAATGGACTCATAGTTCGGAGAATAGGAGTCAATCTTCTCCAGCAGCGCATAAAGCTCTTCATAGTTTTTACGGTGAACCGCCATGAGGGTGTCTCGGTACAGTTCCGTGTCAATCACCCCTAGCATACTGATCAGTGCCGATGAGCTGATATCACCGTTGGTGAGCGCAATTGCCTGATCGGCGACAGAGAGCGCGTCACGCATACTTCCGGCGGCAGCTTCAGCAATGATCTGGATCGAACGGGCATCAGCCCTGATGTTCTCGTTCCGGAATATTTCAGACAGTCTGGCCGAAATCAGAGAAGGAGTAAGATTCTGCAGTTTAAACTGAAGACATCTCGACACAATGGTAACAGGAATATTCTGCGGATCGGTGGTGGCCAGAATGAACTTGACGTACTCAGGAGGTTCCTCCAGGGTTTTCAGCAGGGCGTTGAAACTGGCCTTGGACAGCATGTGCACTTCATCGATAATATAAACCTTGTACCTTCCTGAAGTAGGTTTGTAGGATATATTCTCAAGTATGGCCCTGGTATCCTCCACCTTGGTTTTAGAGGCGGCGTCGATTTCAATCAGATCGATGAAACTGCCTTCATCAATAGATCTGCAGGCATCACAGCAGCCGCAGGGGGTACTGCTGACGCCCTTCTCACAGTTGAGGGATTTTGCAAACAGCCTGGCCAGGGTGGTTTTACCGACACCCCTTGTACCGGTCAGCAGATAGGCATGATGAAGACGGTTGCTGTCAAGCGAGTTTTTAATCGCTGTCAGAATGTTTGACTGTCCCACAACATCATCAAAGGTTCTGGGACGGTACTTACGTGCAAGTGCTAAATAGTTACTCATCGGGATCCAATATTATGAAGACAGACTATTCGCCGTCGAAACTTACCAGACTGAAGGTTTCAATCCCCTGTTTTTTCAAGGCTTCCGCTCCGCCGCAGTCAGGAAGATTAATCACAAATGCGGCATCCTCCACCACACCGTCAAGACGGCGGATCAGATTTGCCGTGGCGATTGCCGTGCCGCCGGTTGCAATCAGATCATCAACGATCAGGATCTTCTCTCCGGAAACGATGGAATCACGGTGACACTGGACCTCGGCCTCGCCGTATTCAAGCGTGTACTTCTCACTGATAACCTCACGCGGAAGTTTGCCCGGTTTACGGATCAGAACCAGTCCGGCATTGAGCTGTGTCGCAACAGCAGCACTGAAAATGAAACCTCTGGCCTCCGGTGCCGCCACCTTGTCGATCCCGCGGTCACGGTAGTGATCGGCAATCATCTTCACACTGGCCAGAAATGCACGGCGATCTTCAATCAGAGAGGTGATATCTCTGAAAATAATCCCCGGTTTCGGAAAATCCCTGATATTGGTGATAGTACTTCTGATATAGTCCAGTTTCTGCTGATCCATTGCTGGTCGCCCTCCTAATAATTATGTCTGTACAGGGTTTATGCTCTAATCGTCTGTAAGGAACTCATGACGGGAAGCCTGATTTTTCTTGAAATGTCCCGCCAGCGCCGTGGTGGTGGTGGATGAAGATGCATCCCTGACACCGCGTGACTTGACACAGTAATGGGTCGCAGTTATGGTAACCGCCACACTGTCGGTCTCCAGCAGAGTCTGCAGAGCCACCAGGATCTGCTGTGTCAGTCGTTCCTGCACCTGGGGACGCTGTGCAAAAAATTCAACAATGCGGTTGATTTTGGACAGACCGATAATTTTATCCTTCGGCATATATGCCACCTTGGCCTTGCCGTCGATTACCACGAAATGATGCTCGCAGGTACTGGTCACGGTGATATCCTTGACCTTTACCATCTCATCGATCTTCATTTTGTTCTCAATCAGAGTGATTTTCGGGAAATTGCTGTAATCCAGACCGGAAAAGATCTCCTTGATATACATCTTTGCAATACGCTGAGGGGTTCCGTTGAGAGAATCGTCACTGACATCAAGACCGATAATCTCCATCACATCCTTCATTTTACCGGCAATAAGCTCCATCTTCTCCTCCGGAGTTTTTCCGGTATCAAAATATGGAGTCTCCAGCCCTTTATTCAAAAGAGCTTCCCTTACTCTCTGAGCTTCAGGTGAAATAGTCATCCTCAATCCCCGCTAAAAATCAAATCTCAACTGCCGGTTATTCTAGCACTAACCGCCGCCGTTGTCATTTTATTGGTTTGTATTGAAAACAAAAATCCGTTAATATCGGATCGTTTTTCATGGCGGAACGTCCGCCAGTCACCAATGGGAGGAATTCACCCGGGGACACCCCGGCACAGCATTTATGGAAAATTCTGTTACATATGCCAGAATTGACTGGCAGCAGGGAACCGTACCCAGATCGGAAATGTTCGACGACTGCTATTTCTCCGTCGCCGGAGGAAAGGAGGAAACACTGCACAATTTCATAGGAGGAAACCGGATCATGGAAAGACTTGCGCGGCTGCCGCAGGGAGCCTCCTTTGTCATTGCGGAGACAGGATTCGGAACGGGGTCGAATCTGTGGGTGCTGTGTGAACAGCTGCGCAGCCGCTTCGGCGGCAGCTCTGACAGCCGGATGAATATTACTTTCATCTCCTTTGAAAAATACCCCCTGACACCGGAGGATCTTCACTTCTATCTTACCGGAATATACCGTGTTGATCCGACTCTGTTCGACCTTGAGCGCTTTCTTTCGGAATACCGATCGCTGAAATCCGGGGAAAACCGTTTCACCATTGTAACCGGGGAGCGGATTGAAATCAGCCTGATCCTGTATATCGGTGATCTGAACGACACCATCGGCGGATTTGTACAGTCCCGCCGGGCTTGCGTGAATGCCTGGTTTCTCGACGGTTTTGCTCCGAGCAAAAATGCAGGGATGTGGAGTCCGGTCCTGTTCAACGCCATGAGACAATCCACTGCAGCCGGAGGAACCTTCGCCACCTTTACCGTGGCCGGTTCGGTCAGACGGGGACTTGCCGCCGCCGGGTTTGAAGTCAGAAAGATCCCCGGATGCGGCCTTAAACGGGAAATTCTGGCAGGACAGCTTCCCGATAATATGCTGAACCGGGGGGATTCACCACTTCATTATGAAGCGTCCGGAAATTAATGCCTATGAACCGCTGACAGTCTGTTTTACCGCAGCCGCAGAATGTTCAGCCCTCACGGTCAGGATTCTTGCTGTATAAAGACCGGTCACCATCACCGCCGCTGCTGCGGCAAGACTCATCCACAGACTTGAGGTCAGTCCCGCAACCACATAACCGGAAATACTCACAACGGCAATAAAAATACTGTAAGGCATCTGGGTGCTCACATGATTGATATGTTCACACTGTGCACCGGCCGATGACAGCACCGTGGTGTCTGATATCGGTGAACAGTGATCACCGAAGACGGCACCGGCCAGCACCGCGGAAAGAACAATGCACAGATAATCGGAATTTCCCGGGAATAACGCAGTCAGCACACTGACCACAATCGGGATCAGGATACCGAAAGTACCCCATGCGGTTCCGATGGAGAACGAAAGGAAACCGGCCAGCAGAAAGACTGAAGCTGGAAGAAGAGCGGCTGCAAAGGAATTGTCTGCAGATATCAGAGAGCCGATGAACTTTGGCGCATCAAGAAGATCGCGGGTAATTCCGGACAGTGTCCATGCCAGCATCAGAATAATAACCGCCGGCATCATGTTCTGCGCCCCTTTTACAGCATTGTTCATAAATTCAGCCAGAGTCGAACGTTTCTCAAGAAGATACAGCACAAATGCACAGATAAGTCCGGCCAGCGCACCCAGAATCAAAGAAAGTGAGGAATCGGTGTTGCCCATGGCCTCGGATATGGACCGATCCTCCCTCCCCCAGTATCCGCCGCTGTAGAGCATGGCAAGAAAAGTAACACAGATCAGACAGAACAGCGGGGCCAGCATATCAATCAGCGCATCCCTCCTGTCTGCAGGTCTTTTCACCCCGGCTCCGGCCTTTGAATCCTCTTCTACAGTCTGTTCCGGCGGTGCGGTTCTGGCCCGCAGTTCCGCTCGTCTCATCGGTCCGAAATCAAAATCCATGGCAACAATAATGAACACGAAGCAGAGACAGAAAATCGCATAGAAATTCCACGGGATACAGGAGATAAATATTGCAAACGGGGATACATCAGGTGATGCAACACTCAGATTGGAGCTTACCGCCACAGCCCAGGAGGATATAGGGGCGATAATGCAGATCGGTGCGGCAGTGGAATCAATGATATAGGCCAGTTTTTCCCTGGAGATCCGCTGGGAGTCGGTAACCGGTTTCATTACCGTACCCACGGTCAGACAGTTGAAATAGTCATCGATAAAAATAATAAAACCGAGAATCATGGTGGAGAACAGAGCTTTTCTGCGTGTTCTGATCCTTTTCCGTGCCCATTCTCCATAGGCACGGATCCCTCCGGAGGCGTTGATTACGTAAATCAGTGCCCCAAGCAGTGCACAGAACACCACAATCTTAAGATCAAATTTTGAAGACATGATCTCAAGAGACACCTCAAACGGACGTACCACCGGTTCACTTCCCGACATTATCGAATAAATCAAAGCTCCGGAAAAAATACCGGCAAGAAGTGATGAATACACCTCCCTGGTTTTCAGTGCCAGCATCACCGCCACCATAGGCGGAATTAATGATAACGCTCCGGCAGTTACAGGCTCCATACTGTCTCCTTTCTTTAATAACACAGACAATCACATGCAACCAGGATCCGGAAAAACGGTTTCCCGGCGCAAATCAAAACACGCAGAGTATCGCAGGACTCCGGATCAGCGTTTCGCAGATCCGCAGACACCGGCCTGCAGATCAGAACCTGCTAATCGAGAATAGTCTGGTTCATAGTGTCGCCCTCCATCTCGATTTCCACAATCTTGGAGGTTGCAGAATTTCCGTCTGCCGCAATAAATTTAAACATATACCTCAGAGTTCCGTCACCGAGATCCTCATCCTCTATTCTGGTCTTTTCGGTAACCTTGAAGGTGTCAACGTCCGCCTCAATCCAGTCGTCATTATCGGTTGCAAGACTGCTGGCCTCCATGATGGTGGTTACAGTATCCCCCGGTCTGAGCTGAATGGTTCGTTTACTGCCGTTGCTGTCACCGCTGACCTCACGCACTCCGGTTATATGATATTTCTCATCACTGAAATCATAGGCGAAAAGCAGATCCATGCGTCTGCCGTTAAGTTTAATCGGCGATTCATAACGAAGATAGTCCTCTCCGGTGTAAACCACCTCGGCACGCAGGAGATGACCGTCAATGGCAGGCCAGTTTCCGCCGAAATTATCTTTGATTATACCCTTTTCCCAGTCAACATCCACATTGGCATCGGAACCTAGATCCATGATGATCTTGTCATCCTTGTCATCATAGTAGAACAGCACAAAATTAACCTCATCGACAAGATCCAGTTCATCCCTGGTTAGTTTCACCGTCAGGGTATTGTCTGAATCAAACTCGATATCGTGATCCTCGAGTTTTGAAATATCGATTTTCTTGGAAATCAGGGTGGTAATTTCATTTACATTCTGCATTGTTCCGAGCGGACCGCCGATCTGGGTGTCGGAGCTGGTTCCTATTACCACGGAATGCTGTACTGCATTGATGGTGTGAACGCTGGAGCCGGCAGTGAGCTGCGGAGCTGCAGGTGCCGGAGCAGGCTGAAGTCCGTCCGGTTTTACTTCAACTTCCGGTTTAACCTCGTTTTCCGGTTTAGTCTGACCTGCCGCTGCAGTATAGGACGCCTGGTCAAGAAAATAGTTCTTGTTCTCCTGATAGAAAGTGTATAGTCGCGGCAGGATGCTGTTTCCCTCACTCTGATCGATACCGCCGAGCATAAGAGCCGATACCACTGCATTCGGATTGATAACACCGACATCAAGTCCCATATATTCTTCAAACAGCGTACCGCTGGCATTCGGATAGAAAGTGGACAGACCTGCACCTTTATGATATCTGCCGTTGACACGGTAGACCACCGCATCCCTGATATCATTGATAACAGTCTGTGATGAATTTGCAGCCACAGCACTCAGTCCCTGCATGAATCCGGATAGATCGATCATTCCGTATTTTCCTTCACCGTAGGAATCAGCACTGCTGGCAGCACGACCGTAGGTACGCAGCACCGAGGAGTTTTTGGTTACACTTCCGGCGATTTCAAAACCGAGCATTGCATAGTCATAGAACAGTTTTGGAATTTTCTTCAGATTTACCAGGGACAGTGTCGCATCATCCCCGTCTCCGTTTTCGTTACACTGCTGGATGTAGGAGTCAACCACGGTTTTTCCCAGCTGCTGGGCGTTCTGTCCTGAATTTTTAGAAAGACTGTTGATGATCGCGGTATAATTCCAGCCGGTTCCAGGTTCAGTCTCCTGGGAGGCAATCATATAGTCGGCGTATGGCTCCAGGATCATTGCCACATCAAGTGTTGCCATCAGGCATGCATCAAATCCGATAATATCGAACTTGCGGTCATCTGTAGCCTTGAAAGCAGTTTCCAGCGCATCATCAAGTTCATCCAGTGTAAGGTAGTCATCATTGTGATTTTCATCAAAGGCAAAACCGCCGGCGGAACCGCCGCCGTGATCCCAGATGATCAGCATCATATGATCCGCATCCTTGTATTTTTTCTTGACGAAAGTTATAAAATCGCTGAGAGTACGGCTCGCACCCATGTTTTTCCCGGGAACCTCCTCAAGCAGAAACATATCATCGGCATTTATTTCGTAACGCTGGGCCTTGGACGGTTCGATCACTTCATTCTGCCACTGGCTGGCTCCACCGGTTTCGATTACAAACTTTACATTCTTGCTGAATTTACTTTCCACCATCTGAAGCAGATTGAAAGAGGCAAAACCGTTTTGGGATTCGAGATCCGAACCGCACAGATAAATGGCAACAACCCATGATTCATCAGACTTTGCCCATGACACCGCCAGCGGACAGATGCACACGGCAACAGCCAGAAAATATACAATAATTCGTTTCATGCTATCATCTAGAATTGAACGTTGAAAAACAAAAAACCATATACCGGACAAGGCATATGGTCTCTGCAAAATTTATCCAGGTATCTGATTAATTATTTGTAATCAGCCTTTCCTGCACCGTGAAGAGTAATCTGGGTAACATTGCCTGGAAAATCTCTGTAATCTTCCTGACCGCCTTCAGAACCTTCAACGAGAAGATCGAATTTTTCGTAGTTAGGGATGTTGATGTTAACCTGGTTTCCTGATGGAAGAACATAACCGTCAATGATGTTTTCCTCCCAGTCATCGCTGGTATTGGAAGAAATGTATACAGCACTGATTTCAGAAGTGGTTCCGTTAATCAGAGTAACGGTACCTGCATTTGCAGCAAAAGCCATAGAAAGACCTGCAAGAGACAGAGCCAAAGACTTAGCAATATTCATTATTGATATCTCCAAATAGAAAAGTAAAAATTAAAAACCTTTACTAGCATAGTAGCAAATAATAGTTGGCCGTACAATATACTAAAATTGCCGAATGTTTAAAAAATAAACAACAACAAATATCAGCACGGTAAAACATCTGATCCGGCGGATTAACGGTTCCGCCGTCAGGAACGGCATTAATCACAAACCAGGTACACGCCGGTCCGTTCCGGTTTTCTTTTGCATCCCGGCAGAGTAGAATTGGAATATCGTCGGTTGATCCGCGGCCGCAAAGGAGGCAGGCATGGTATTTTTTATTTCCGATCTTCACTTTTACCACTTCAATATCATCAAAAGCTGCAGCCGCCCGTTCCGGGACGAAATCGAAATGAACGAAAAACTGATTGAAAACTTCAACAGTACCGTATCAGAAAACGATGAAGTCTATATTCTGGGGGACCTGGCCTACCGGTATCCCGACATTCAGAGCGTGAACAGCTGCATTGCCAGACTTTCAGGCATCAAGCACCTGGTGGTTGGAAACCACGACATTGAACTGCTGAAGGATCCGCTGTTCGACCGTTCACCGTTCCGCTGGATCAAAAACTACTATGAATTTCCGCTGACTGCAAAAAAGAAAATTGTACTGTTCCACTACCCGATTTTTGACTGGGACAACCGCTACAGGGGCTACTACCACCTGTACGGACATGTCCACTATCAGACGATGGAGGCCATGCCGGCAGGTTCTTTCAACGTATCGGTGGAAAATATCGATTACCGTCCTATATCTCTGGACGAGGTTCTGGAAAAAATCAGAAAATAAACGCACAAAAGCCGGATAGGCATGTTCCTGAGGCTGTTCAGATACAGAATTACCTGCTGTCGAAAGGCTGAGTTCAGAGCTTTTCACTTTTATACGCAGCATCAGGGAAAACCGCCGGAACTTCAGTGTAACCTGAATTTCCGGCGGCAGGTAAGACTGTACATAAATGCAGGCTATTCGATTCTGCCGGTCTCAAGTTCGAAAGTTACATCCACATCATCCCTGATGGTGATCTTCTGCGGTTTGAAATAGGCACCGGCACCATCAGCTGCGGCGCTTTTGTTGGCCATAACACCGGCGCTTCTCATTGCTGTACCGTTCATTTCCACAAGATCATAGCTCTGGTTGTAATCAATTCTGAGAACTCTTGAAATTTTGGCATTATAGCCGGCGGATACAGCCTTTGCCTGTCTGATGGAATCCTGGACCGCCAGGTTCTTGGCCTGATCTGCATATTTAGTCTTGTCACTGATGTCAAAGGCCACATAACGGATCTGGGCATTGCTCCTGTTGTCCAGCACAATTTCGATCACACGATCCATCAGTGCCAGATTTTTCAGATTAACCACCAGGGTGCGGGATGCCTCATATTCGAAACGTTTTTTCCCGGCTTTGTCATCATCAAGTTCGTTTCTTGAAGTATAGAGACTTTCGGCGATCAACTCATCATCAGCAAGACCGAGAGCCTTGAGTTTACCTACAGCAACACCGAAAATATTCTCAAGTTTTTTACGTGCCATACCGGCATCAGTGCTGTCAGTAACGGAAAACTGCACATGGATCCTTGCCATATCAGGATCAACCTGGATCCTGGAGTGACCCCTGACCTGGACGGAAGGCGTCTGGACCGGCGAACAGGTCTGCTCCGCCACCGCATCCGCAGCACAGCACAAACCGCAGGAAATCATCACAACAGATAATAATTTTTTCATATCACACCTCTTTATTTACATATACTTCTGCCGGTTTTCCGACTTCAGTTCATTGTTCTTTTTCAGCAGGACATACAGAGCCCCCGCACCCCCGTGATACGGCATGGCACTGTGTGCAGCCAGTACCAGTTCCGACTGTTTCATCCAGCTGTACACATGACTTTTAAGAAAGGCCTTCGGACTGGTAAACTCCCCTTTCCCGTGTACAATAATTATAAACCGGAAACCCCGGTCATAGCAGTAGTTGAGAAAATTCTGGGTATGGGATCTGGCCTGTTCCAGTGTATGTTTGTGAAGATCCAGTCTGGCCCTGATCTGATATTCGCCGTGTTTTACCTTTGCATATACCCCGTACTGTACCCCGTCCTTTTTAAATCCGACCAGATCGTTCGGATCGAGATATTTCACAAACTGGCTGGTAAATTCATGGATTTCCTGGACAGTTTCAGTAACCGCGGATTTTCTGCGGTATTCCATGGCGGCCTCAGAAGCCAGAGGGATATTTTCCAATGCAACTATATTGCTGTTTTTCAGCGGGATGATGTCGCCGCTGCTGTTGATGAATCTCTCCCACTGTCCGGCTGCATCATCGTCAGTACTGTCCTCCGGTTCCCCCTCCATAGCGCCGAAACTTTCAGCCAGCGCGGCTGCCTTTTTCTGCGCCTCGATTTTTTTCTGCTCTTCCAGCCTCTGCTGCTCCTCGGCATTTTTTTTAAGTACTTCTCTGATTTCTTTGAGCTGTTCCAACGGTGTCGGCATGTAAAATCTTCCTTTTTCTGTCCCGGACTCTGCTGTGAACCGCCAGTCCGGGCTGTCAACGGTAAAAAAACTTTTGCAGTAATTGTAGCATACTGAGCGGACCTTATACGCGTCCGATCAGGCAAAACTGAAACTGATAACAAAAATTCTGCAGCGGTGTCCGTTCGTCTCCTGACCTCAGTCAGGAAACGCCGCCGGACGACGCCCGCCGTTGCAAAAGCACAGTGATGTCTGTACAATGCCGGAATAAGGAGCACCGCAGACATTATGAACAGATACAGACCGCTTGAACCGGTAGGTTATACCGAGGCATTGAACATTCTTAACTGCGGGACATCTGAAGAAAAACTGCTGCTGCCGCTTCGTGCCGGAGAGTACATGAATAGCTGGAAGGATGCCCAGGAGATCTGCATCAGATCCTTTGAATCGGAAGATCCGCAAATCCGCGCCAACGCTGCGCTCGGCTTATCCTACATTGCACGGAACACCGGACGTCTGGAAAATCATCTGGTTGAACCTCTGCTGTTCAAAGAGCTTATCAGCAATGAGCAGTACCGCGGGAGAATTATCGACGCAATCTGTGATATTAATCTGTTCATGGGATGTCACATCGCCGAAAAAGTCATTGCTGAATATCAGTCAGGTGCCCCCGCTGACCTCTGACAGCTGCAGTTCACCCGGCACCCAAATATTCGACGTAAAAAACGGAACGATATCCGACCTTCAATAAATAATCCAGTGTTTCAAAAGGGAAATCAGATCATTTCATCGGGATGTAACACTTCATCAAACTGTTCAGTGCTCAGAAAACCGGGTTTTACAGAACGGAAGCGCACAATCTCAGTTTCCCTCAGTCTGCAGAATAAAAAAAACTGATTGGCAGGAATAGTTCACTGTTTACCTCTAAGGATGTCCGAACGTAATCGGGCCGAAATAGCGGACCATCTCTCAAAATCTTTCCAAGATCTAAATTATGAAGTTTTCAGACCGGCTGAATTATTGAGAGAGATCCCGGGTAATGCTATAATTGTGGAAATTTTTTACTCAGATTTTGGTTTTTCAGTGCTTTTGTTTTTACAGGAGCACTGAGTGAAAAGTCTTTAAATCCTTGTTAAATAAGGGAGCAGTTCATGACAGTAATTAAGCAGCAGGACTTTATCGATTCTATTTTCGATGCTCTGCAGTACATTTCCTATTATCACCCAGTTGATTTTGTGAGAGCTTTGAGAAAAGCTTATGAGAGAGAACAGAATCCGGCAGCAAAGAACGCTATCGCCCAGATTCTGGTAAACTCCAAGATGTGTGCCATCGGTCATCGTCCTCTTTGTCAGGATACCGGTATTGTTACCTGTTTCGTACGTGTAGGTATGCAGGTAACCTTTGACGGTGATATGACTATCGAGGAAATGGTTAATGAAGGTACCAGAAGAGCATACTGCTGCGCTGACAATCCGTTGCGCAAGAGTGTGCTGACAGATCCTATCGGAGCCCGTGTCAACACCAAGGATAATACTCCTGCAGTAACTCATATTTCCACTATCCCCGGCGATAAGGTGGAGATTCTGATTGCCTCCAAGGGCGGCGGATCTGAAAACAAATCCAAGTTAATTATGCTTAACCCTTCAGATTCTATTGAAAACTGGATCCTCGAACAGCTTCCTCACATGGGTGCCGGCTGGTGTCCTCCTGGAATTATCGGTGTAGGCGTTGGCGGTACTATGGAAAAGGCTGCCATTCTGGCCAAGGAAGCACTGATGGATCCAATCGATATCGATGAACTCATTGCCAAGGGTGCTGAAACTTCTGAAGAAAAACTCCGTCTGGATCTTTATGACAGCATCAATAAACTCGGTATCGGAGCTCAGGGCCTCGGCGGTCTGACCACTGTTCTCGATGTTAAGGTTAAGACCTATCCGACCCATGCAGTAGCCAAGCCGGTTGCCATTATTCCTAACTGTGCCGCTTCCCGTCACCTTCATTTCGTTCTGGACGGAACCGGTCCGGTTAATCTGGAACCACCTTCACTTGATGAATGGCCAGATATCGAACTGGGCAGCTCTGACGGTGCCAGAAGAGTAAACCTTAACAACATTACCAAGGAAGAAATCGCTACTTGGAAGACCGGTGAAACCCTGTTAATCAGCGGTACCATCCTTACCGGTCGTGATGCTGCCCATAAGAGGATCTGTGATCTGATTGCAGAAGGCAAGCCTTTACCTGAAGGCGTTGACTTCAGGGGTAAGTTTATCTACTACGTAGGACCTGTTCCTGCAGTTCGTGACGAAGTTATCGGACCTGCAGGTCCAACCACTTCAACCCGTATGGACAAGTTCGTGGAAACAATGCTTTCAGAGACCGGCTTAATCGGTATGATTGGAAAATCAGAACGCGGTGTTCAGGCCACTGAATCAATTAAGAAGCACGGTGCTGTATACCTGATGGCTGTGGGCGGTGCCGCATATCTGGTATCCAAGGCTATCAAGAAGGCCAGAGTTGTTGCATTCCCTGAACTCGGTATGGAGGCGATCCATGAATTTGAAGTTGTTGATATGCCGGTAACTGTTGCCGTTGATTCTCAGGGTAACAACATCCATCTCACCGGACCGGCTGAGTGGAAGAAAAAGATTGAGGAAATCGACTTCAAGTATATTGAATAATACCTGAAGGGCATTATTTGATTTACCGGAGACGGATTTGAACAAAAGAGATCATCTTATGCAGATGGTCTCTTTTTTATTGTTTATTTTTTGTTCCTTTCTGCCTTCCCTATTTTTTAATAAATTTACATACTATTCCCCAGCTGAAAAACCGGCAGTTGTCCCTGCGGTTTATAGCAATACAGGAGCAGACCAATGTCACATTTTCCTGATTTTTGTGATTTACAAAATAAAAAGAAACGTAATAAGGGTAAAAAAGCTGTTGACCGGTATACTTTCCGGTAGAATTAAACGAGGGATCTTTTTTCGCGACTGCCGTTCCTGACGGTAAAAATCACCGCATGATATTCCGGACCTCCGTAAACAGTCCGCAGGACTGATGTTTTCAGAGGCGCGATCATTGGAAGTTCAGGGACAGTATGACACTTTAACTTTAGCAGATTATAATCTGTATAATGAATTGAAAAAAGGGGAATAATGGCGATCCGGTAGCGGGTTTCCATAAAACTTACATCTATGATACCGAAAGCAGGCAGTTCAATCCAGGTAAGACGAAACAAGGTCAACAAGTCATTCACGGGCCACATTGCGCTTGTGTTCATCACTCTCAATCTGTTCGTTATTGCCGCTCTGACAACTGTGTCCTACCTGATCACCCGCAGTTATATTGAAGACTATTATGTAAACCAGTACATTTCCAATCAGACAGAACTGATAGTAAACAAGATCGAATCCTTTACCAAACCGTTGATCTCCCTGGCCGGAACCATGGCCTCGTCCCAGTACACCATCAACTGGATCCAAAATGAACAGGAACGGGACGATCTGCGGATTCAGTTCGAAAAGCAGCAGAAAAATCTGATCAAATATCACCATCTGACCAGTACCTTTCTAGTCTCACTGCTCACAAACAACATCTATATCGACGGCGTCAGTGACGGAGTCGTAGATCTGACAGGAAGGGATGCGTGGATCAGAGACTTTCTCGAAACTGGGGAGGATTACCAGCTCAAGGTAGACTACAACCGCAATCAGGGCGAGGAACTGTTCCTGATTATAAACTACAGAATAAAGGATTATGAGGATAGAACCATCGGGATCACCGGAGTAGTCATGAAAATGGACAACATTCTCGAAATGTTCAATGACCGGCATCTGAACAACACCGGCTACTATTTTGCCATCAACAAAGAGGGACAGATCCAGATGCATCCAATCAGAGAATGGATCCTGGAGGAGAATATCTCCACTCTTGACGAACATTTTCCAAAACTTGAATTCAGCAATGGAAATGATTTCTTCATCTCCCGCTACACTTCAAGGATAGATCATGAGGACTACTTCCTGGTAGCCAGGGAACTGCTGGAAATCGACTGGATTATCGTCGGAAAACTTTCCGTTAATGAATGCTTCAGTCAGCTCGGTACCATTCTGCGCTCATCGGTACTCATAGCCCTCATTATGATAACCATTTCCCTGCTCATTACCTATCTGATCTCAAACAGATTCAAATACCGCATCGGTGAAATGATCAAGAACATGACCAAGTTCATGAGTTACATCTCCAAGGATGTAAAGGCCGATCATATCGAACTGCGTCGCTCCAGGATCATGGATGAACTCGGCAATCTTTCCAACGAAATATGCGACAGTGCGGATTACGTAAAGAAAATTATGGAAATCCAGCATTCGCTGCAGGATGAAATAAAACAGAATTCAAAGGAGATTTCCGAAAAGAATGAAAGACTGCAGACACTGTCCAATCAGACTATCTACGCTCTGGCAAATGCCATCGATGCCAAGGACAGCTACACCCGCGGTCACTCACTGCGCGTAGCGAAATACTCCAAGGAACTTGCCCGACGGCTCGGAAAGACAGAAGCACAACAGAACGAAATTTACAATGTAGCACTGCTCCACGATGTAGGAAAAATTGCCATTCCAGACACCATTATCAATAAGACAACCAAACTTACCGACGAAGAATTCGCACTGATTAAGAGTCATACCAGCAGAGGATACGAAATTCTCAAGGACATTACAGTAATGCCTAACCTTTATATAGGAGCTCGCTGGCATCACGAACGTTTCGACGGCAAAGGCTACCCTGACGGAAAGGCAGGAGAGGAAATTCCGCTGATAGCAAGGGTAATCTGCGTTGCCGACTGCTACGACGCCATGACATCAGACCGCAGCTACAGAAAGGCTCTGCCTCAGGCGGTGGTAAGATCTGAAATAGAAAAAAACATGGGTACCCAGTTTGATCCTAAAATCGCCAGACTCATGCTTCAGATGATCGATGATGATCTTAACTACAGTATGAAGAGCAGCACTCAGGACAGTGAAATGCCCGATTTGAGGAATATCTGACAAGGCGTAATTTCTCAACCCGGTTCTGACTTTACACCACCTTTATTCTAACTTCCGCCGTTCTGATCCGGTTCAACTGTAACAAGAGAAATATCATACGGTGCAAGAACTCTGAGCTGAGGCCCCCAGGAACCTGCTCCGTTTGAAATATAGATATACCGATCCTTACTTCCGTATAAACCCGACAGCATGCCTGAATTATACAGCGGAGATATAAGCTGGAACGGAAGCATCTGTCCCCCGTGGGTGTGTCCGGACAGAACTAGGCTGGCGCTGTCATTCTCAATCGGCTGATGGGATACCAGAATTTTGAACTGTCTGTCTGAAGCATCAGCCAGCGCTGCATCAGGATCAAAATCATGCATGAATTTCGGCCCCTGCTTTCTGTCAGGTACACCGGCAATGTACAGATCTTCTCTGAGCTGGACGCCCCGGTTTTCAAGCTGCGGGATCCCGATCTGTTTGATCAGTTCCTCCGCATCATTCACATTCAGATAGTATTCGTGGTTTCCGGTAACGTAATACACACCGAGCGGGGCACGCAGATTCTTAAGGGGCTGTGCGGTCTTGATTATATGCTTGATTTCGTCATCCAGAATATCCCCCGCCAGCACGATCACATCAGCATGAAGATCGTTGATTTCAGCAACAATTTTCTTTACCCGTTCAATATCAGTAACACGCGTGATATGCAGATCAGACATAAGAGCGATTTTTACCGGCTCGCGGATAAGTGATGATTTAAGTGTAACCTCCTTCACTTCCGGAATTTTATGACCTTCATACTGTCCCCATACTGTAAGTGCCGCAGCACATAAAAACAGGACTGTCTGATAGTATGGATTGACCAGTTTTTTACGTTTAAATCCGACAAGAGGAAGTGAAATCAGATCTGCAGCAATCGAAACTGAAAACAGAGTCAGAAAGAAAACCATCATGAAACACAGTGACGGTGCAAAAACATCAAAAACCGTACTGCCTATCAGATCCCGCACCACCCAGCGTACCAGCAGAAGGGTAAATGAAAGAACCACCAGAAGCCCGAGAATTGTCAGTTTGATTTTTCTTTTCAACCTGCTTTTGGCAATAAAACGCAGATATATATAGTAATTGATGGAAAAAATTCCCAGTGCGGAAATGATCAGCATAGCTATACGTCCCTTTGTAATACACAGCACAGCTCTCAATTTTCAGGTTAAGTGCGTGATGTTAAATCCAACTATGCATATGATAACATGCAGAAGTATGTTTTTCTTCATTTGAGGTTTATTCATGCCGTCAATGATTAAAAATCATCCATACAGAAAAAATTAAACTATGCCTTAGTCCAATCTACTGATCTCAAAACATCTTTACGAGGGTAATCACCGTTTCCAGACTGACTATTAATTAACTTATTCTATATAATAATGAATAGTTTTTATGCAACTAACATATTTTTATAAAAAATCAAAAGAAAACACTTGCTTTATGTTACGAAGATCACTATTATATAGACATCCTGAATCGCGGGGTGGAGCAGTCTGGTAGCTCGTCGGGCTCATAACCCGAAGGTCGTTGGTTCAAATCCGGCCCCCGCAACCACCTTCATCTTAGAAATCAATATTTAGCTTTCCATATTCTTTTTTTCCTTGTGTTTCAATTTTGATACTGAAATGCTGTTCCTTACTTTTCAACCACTGTTGCATGATTGCCATTATTAACTTTCAAAATTGTGATCAAATCACTATATATTAAAACAGAATTTCTAAATTTTCTGATATAATGTATTATTACACATCAATAAACGTCATTTTATGACGCAATAAAAACATTAAATCGAATCGTTTCTTAATCTAATTCTTCTAGAAGAGGTCGTTTTATGAACAATATTTCAATTTTAAATCCCGTTCTTAACTCACCGGATGATATTACAGACGATCTGATTTGCAGAATAATCAACAATGATTTGGAATCTCTTACGATAAACTATCCTTTTACCAGACACTATCAGCTTTTTACCGAGGTTTGTTACGAAGTTCCTAAAAAGGACTGGCCCGAAATTCACTCTTTTATCGAACCTTCGAAACTTGTCATTAGTGAACGTGCTCAAAAAGATCGATACAGACTGAATCCTCTGTACCGGGCCAATACCAAAAAACCACTGAAACGAATTGAATTCGAACTTAAATTCGGCTCTGAAGTTCATTCTCTTTCTTTCTGTTTCATGGGTTTCCACAGTCTTGAATATGTAAATCTCAAAAACACATCAAATATTACTAACATGAGCTCTATATGTTTGCCTGTGCAACAGCCTTTAATCAGGTTGTCGATGATTGGAATACTGACAGTCTCATCGAAAAAGATAAAATGTTTGGAAATGAAGTCCCTGAAGACAGCTTCTAGTATTGGCTCAAAGACATAAACAAAATAGGGAATTATGTGATATAGTCTGCCGCTTCTGTGAAAAGTAAAGTGTTGATGGATATGTTGTCGATAGATGGTTTATGCTTATATTCCTATCAAAAAGTAAGATGTTGGCGGTTGACGATTAAGAGGGTTGTGGGATAATGACAGTGATAGAGCCTTGCTGCGCTTCAGTCGATTTGTGAGCATCGGACCGGAGAAAGA
>JAEEGH010006987.1_pt1 | contig 27369 bp, 22 predicted proteins | sample 9134181 | NCBI WGS metagenome assembly JAEEGH01 (sample SAMN16246544, study PRJNA631951) | gut metagenome | biome: gut microbiome; feature: rumen; material: DP-attached | host: Bos | place: Iran: Karaj | collected 2018-10 | reverse complement strand
ATCGTTCTTTCCTGAACCCAACGACTGGCTCATCAGCACCATCAGCACGGCTCCGGCAATACCCAGCAGCACACCGACAGACTTCATCGGCGTGATCTTCTCACCGATGGTCAGGGCGGCACAAAGCATCACCGCCACAGGTGTCAGCGTCGCAATCAGCGAGAAATACACCGGGCTGGTATAGTCGAGTGCCCAGGCCGTCAGTGTCTGGGAGATCACGAAGCCCAGCAGACCGCCTGCCAGAATGGTGATCAGGTCCCTTCGCTCCACATGCTCCTTCGGCATAAAGGCTGCAATCAGCCAGAACACCAGACAGGCACCAAGACTACGGGAAGCCATATAGCCCATGGGCGTCACCCACTCGTCGAGCAGAAGTTTGGTCACAGGAACACCCAGTCCGAAGATGGTGTTCGCAAGGAAGATGGCGCTGTGCGCCTGAAGTTTCTTATTCATATCTTTTTTCACCTTTTCACTTTTTCACCTTTTCACCCTTTTCAATCGCTCCTTGAGGCTCATCTTGGCATATTTGCGCCACTCTTGTGCCCCACCCTCGCAACGTTTCAGATAGTCCTGATCGTACATGTGTCCGTATGCCTCCATCTCAAAGGGATTCAGCAGATAAGCCGCATGCTTCAACTTCTTCCGTACAGACCGTTTGCCGAACCACGCCGCCTTGACCCAATACCATAAATATAATAGGTAGAAGCAGAGCCATGAGTCATGACAGGCCTGTGCCTGACGCAGATGGATCATCTCGTGGTTCTTCATCGCCGCCGACATCCTGTCAGCCGAAGCCCCCGCATTGAAACGGTCTGCCTCCTGCTGCGTCGGTGTCAGGATTTTGCCGAAGAACGTCAGTCCCTCATACCCCTTACGCAGCCAAAACGTATTGACTACGGCAGGCATGTCGGCTGTACGGCTGGGGCGTACGGCACGCCACATAATGGGCACTATCTGGAACATCATCAGCATTTCGGCCGCAAAGGTACTAATAATCATTGAATAAACGGACAATTCCCCGAAAAAACTCTATTGAAGATGCCTTCTTTGTGTTTCCCTGCTTGTTGACATAGAGTCAAATGGTTCGTTGACTTAAGTCGAAGAATGCGTTGACTAATGTCAACGAACATTTTAAACGGACATGAACATCGGTTTCCTTCGAGGTTTTTGTCCGTTTCCTCCGGGCTTTCTGTCAGACAGAAGCCATTGCATACAAAGCGCGGCGTGGGACTCGTATGCCTGCCCTAATTATTTGATATTCACGGACGCTTTTTAAAATGTCTTTACCTCAGCGTTCGTGAGAATACCTGGTTAAGCAAAATGAACTGCCAAGTAATCCTCGGCAGTTCAATGCTTTCCTGTATTTAGGCAATTAAAGAAAAAATATCTCTGGTAAACTCTAAAGAAAAATAGTCGACGATTTGCAGAAATGGAATTTTATTGCTAACTTTGCGGCAAAAATGCCCAAAAGCTATTATTCAACAATTAGTATTTGATATGAGAACTGAATTATATAATGTCATAACGGTGGCGGCGATGTTGGCATCAGCTGGTTTCGTCGCCTGCACCAATAACATTGACAGACCTGCAGAGGTGAGTGTCAACACCATCAGCGAACAGCTCGCTGCTGTGCGCGACTATGTGCCGTTGTATGCCGTGATAGCCCACAGGGGATCTACTTATTGGGCACCGGAGGAGACGGAGAGCGCCTGGCGCTGGGCACGCGAAATGGGTGCCGACTACCTGGAGTCTGACATGCAGTGCAGCAAGGATGGCGTCATCATCGCCAATCACGACGACAACCTGAAGCGTACGACAAACATTGAGGCGGTATTCGGGTCGGACGTCCCAGCCACACGCTTGGAGTTCTATGAGAGTCTGGGATTCTCGCACGACGATGCGGAGGAACAGCTGATGCGTGACCGGGCATCATTCCAGCCTTATTACATGCAGTCGTACTATTATGCCGAACTGCTGATGCTCGACGCGGGAGGCTGGTTCGACAAGTCGTTTGCAGCTACACGAAACGGCAGCTTTACCGACGGACATCTGCACTACAGTACAGGACAGTATGTCTCGGCGCTGGAGGATCAGATTGCCTATGCCAGCGGCAAGATGCTGCACCGTGGTGACGACGGCGAGCGCGTGCTGCCCTACCGCATCAAGCCCGAATACCAGGGGAAGACGCTGCGCCAGATATGGCAGGCGATTGCCGACAAGGGGGCATACAAAGACATCTATATGGACTTCCTCGAATATGACTTTGCCGAAGCTTATGTTGCCGACCCACAGGATACAGGACACCGCCCAGGCATCTATCTGGAGTTCAAGGAGCCGCATCTGAATCCGGAGAATATGGAGCAGCGCATCTACGACATCCTTGACCTTGAGGAATGGAATATCATCACTCGGCCTGCCGAGTCGCAGGCGTTTTATGTGGAAGGGAAGGTAAACGTGGGCCACACCAACGGCAAGGTGATCCTCCAGACCTTCTCCAACGATGCCCTGAGCCGTGCCTATGCCATCTTTCAGGGTCGTGTGCCTATGTGCTACCTGTTGTGGCTTAACACGCCACCGGAGCCCGGCGACTTCGCCTTGACCATTCCTAACGGCTATGCCCAGGCCATCAACTGGGCACTGGCTAACGGTGCACATATCATCGGCCCGTCTATAGCCGGAGAGCCCAACAACTATGATGAGTTGAACGCCCCCTGGCAGGCGCAGCTGATACGTCGGAGCGGGATGCTCAATCACCCCTATTCCTTCGACACTCAGGAGCAGATGCAGCGCTATGTGGGTACGGATGCAGGTGACATCGCTGCTGACGGCTGCTTCACCAACCGCTCAGAAATCTCCCTGCAGTATATGATCGATAACGGATTCCGCTGTCGCAAAGACATTCCAGACCCCTTCCATCCCGGTAGCACCTACGACAACTCGCAGGCATCAGAGAGCGTGCCGGATGCTGTCCAGACATTAGAGCGTCTGGGTTACCATTTATCAACAAAATAAAGACTATGGACGAGAAAGAGAGAATCATACAGTTAAGGAAAGAGCTGCACGAGCATAATTACAAGTACTACGTGCTGAACCAGCCGACGATAGGCGACCAGGAGTTCGACTTTATGATGCACGAGTTGCAGGATCTGGAGGCGAAACATCCTGAGATGGCAGACGAGAACTCCCCTACCCAACGCGTGGGCAGCGACCTGAATGAGGAGTTCAGACAGGTGGAGCATAAGTATCCGATGCTATCATTGGCGAACACCTATAATGAACAGGATGTCAGCGACTGGTACGAGAGTGTGAAGAAAGGACTGGCTGGTGAGGACTTTGAGGTGTGTTGTGAGATGAAGTACGATGGCCTCTCTATCTCGCTGACTTATGTCGATGGTCGTCTGACACAGGCAGTGACGCGTGGTGATGGTGTGAGGGGCGACGATGTGACGGCGAATGTGAAAACCATCCGCAGTATTCCTCTCGTATTGACACCACCGTCAGCATCCAATGATCTCTTTGCTACCCCATCCTACCCTCGTGAGTTCGAAATCCGTGGAGAGATCCTGATGCCCTGGACTGTGTTTGAAAGGTTGAACAAAGAGCGTGAGGAGGCAGAGGAGCCGCTCTTCGCCAATCCGAGAAATGCCGCCAGCGGAACCTTGAAGAGTCAGAAGTCGAGTCTGGTGGCAAGTCGTCAGCTCGACGCATATCTTTATTATTTATTGGGCGAGGAACTGCCTGCAGAAGGACATTTTGAGAACCTGGAGGTGGCACGTTCCTGGGGCTTCAAGATCAGTGAGGGTATGAAGAAGGTGAAGACGCTTGAAGAGATCTATGATTTCATCAATTATTGGGATCAGGCGCGTAAAAGCCTTCCTGTGGCGACAGACGGTATCGTACTGAAAGTAAACTCATTACGTCAACAGCGTTCACTCGGTTTTACTGCCAAGAGTCCACGCTGGGCCATCGCCTATAAGTTCAAGGCAGAACGTGTCTGCACCCGTCTGAATGAGGTGACATATCAGGTGGGACGTACAGGTGCTGTGACTCCTGTGGCAAATATGGATCCTGTGCAGTTGGCTGGTACGACGGTGAAGCGCGCTACCCTGAATAACGAGGACTTCATTAAGAGTTTCGACCTGCACATCGGCGACTACGTGTATGTGGAGAAAGGCGGTGAGATCATCCCAAAGATTGTGGGTGTGGACATCGACCAGCGTCCGATTATCGCACAGCCTGTGCAGTTCATCAAGCGTTGTCCGGAGTGTGGTACGCCCTTGGTGAGATATGAAGGTGAGGCTGCGTGGTATTGTCCGAACGATACAGGTTGTCCGCCACAGATCAAAGGACGCATCGAGCACTTCATCGCCCGCAAGGCCATGAATATCGATTCTCTGGGACCTGAGACCATTGACGACTACTACCGCCAGGGACTGATTCACAACATAGCCGACCTCTACGATATCGACGTACAGCAGATCAACGGCGACGGTTCTCGCACCAAGTCTGCCCAACGTATCGTGAATGGTATCCAAGCATCTAAGGAGGTGCCTTTCGAACGTGTGGTCTTCGCCCTTGGTATCCGTTTTGTGGGTGAAACTTCAGCCAAGTTGCTGGCCCGTCACTTCAAGAATATCGACGCGCTGATGAATGCCGGACTGGAAGAGTTGCAGGAGATAGAAGGTATCGGTGAGGTAATGGCGAAGAGCATCATCACCTACTTCCACGACGAGAAGAACCTTGAGATTATCCGTCGCCTGAGGGACTACGGCCTGCAGATGGAATTGTCAACTGTCAACTCTCAACTGTCAACTAAACTTGAGGGACAGTCGATCGTGATCAGTGGTGTCTTTGCCCACCACAGCCGCGATGAGTATAAGGCACTCATCGAGCAGAATGGCGGTAAGAACGTGGGTAGCATCAGTAGCAAGACGTCATTCATCCTGGCTGGTGAGAACATGGGGCCTTCAAAACATCAAAAGGCCGAGAAACTGGGGATTAGGATTGTGAACGAGGAGGAGTTCCTTGAGATGATAGGCTGATCAGACCACCCCTAACCCCTCCTACTCAGGAGGGGAAAAGGTTACTCATCCCAATAGCTGATGGTGCGGCGCTGCTCGACAGTCTGGATCGTGGTGCGCTGCCCCTTCTCCCAATAGGTGAGATTCATCTTGTTCACTGTCCAGTTGTCGTTGTCGTCGCGCTCCTGCAGGTCGTTCTTCATACTGATGGAGACGATACACTCGTTATCCTTCGTAAAAGCCTTCATGCTCTGCTGGACGATCTCATAACTGGTGTTATAACGGTATTCGTTGACCGAACGAAGACCTGTCGAGGCATTGATCAGCGTACGTTTCACCAGACAACCGTCAGAATCATACTCATAGGTCAAACGACTCTTGCCGCCATTCTTCTCCAACATAGCAGCACGGATGAGATAACCACGACTATCATATTCACGGTCGATCAGTTCGTCGTTAGCCAGACGGCCTGTCTCGTCGAAGTGTTCCATATCGTTCTCCGTCACAGGATTCTCCGTGATGACTTCCTGCACGAAACCTTTCAGTCCCATGTTCGACACATCTTTATAATAGGGTGACGAATTCAGGTAGTAATAGCGGATGGCATGACGACCTTCTTCATCAAGACCCGTTGACTGACGGATATAGCCATAGCTGTTGAGCATATAGAGTGATCCGTCGCCCTTGGCCTTGAAGTTACCCCACTCACGCTGTAATCGGCCTAACAGGTATTTCTGATTGCGGTCGTAGAGATCACGGGTACGATAAGGACCACAGGTGACCACAACATCAGAAAGCATTTTTGTCTTCTCATTAACGGTGATCATCATAGTCGATTTGATTCCGTAGAAGTCACCCTCGAAGTAATAGGTGTAAGGTTCCGGATCCTCAGGATGCACCTGTTTGACGCCTGCACTATCCAAGGCTGCAATGAACACGGAGTCAGGGCCTTCGAGGGGAACACCCATGATGGAGATACTTTTAGGATCGGCAAGCGTCTGCGACCAGGCGCCTGCCGATAGAATCAGAGATAATGCGACAAATAATTTTCTCATTACAGGTTATTTTGCAACAAACACCACACGACGGTTCTGGGCACGCCCCTCCTCTGTGGCATTATCAGCAATCGGTGCATACTGTCCCTTGCCGACGGCAGTGAGACGACTCTCATCGATACCCAGTTCTACGAGCTTGTCGACGATGGCCTGTGCACGCTTCTCACTCAGTTTCTGGTTAGACTCGGGTGTGCCAGTAGAGTCTGTGTGTCCCTGAACCTCATATTTCAGTTCGGGATTCTCATCCATCAATGCCTTGATACGGTTGATCTCGGCCATTGAACTCTCAGTGATATCGGCCTTGTTGACATCAAATGTGATGTCGTAAGTCACGATAGTACGATACGGTGTGTGAGCCACAGCCACCTTCTTAGGCTGGCAGGATGTCAGCGTGAGCATGGCCACGCCAAACAGTGCAAAAATCAGTTTCTTCATAAGTCCTTCAATTTAAAAAGATGGTTTCAAAGCGCAAAATTAAGCAGAATTTCCGATACATCCAAATTTTTTGCACAATTTTGTACGTCCTTTTCAATAAAAAGCATTATCTTTGCATCCAAAACTGGTATACTACATCAAAATGAAGCGAGGACTGGTATTGGAAGGCGGTGCGATGCGCGGCTTGTTCACCAGCGGCATCATCGACGTGATGATGGAGGCTGGGATAACACCTGACGGCCTTATAGGCGTGTCGGCAGGAGCTGCTTTCGGCTGTAACTATAAGTCGAGACAACCAGGCCGTGCCATCAGATATAACAAAAGGTTTGCCAAGGACAAACGCTATTGCAGTTGGCAGTCGTGGCTGAGAACCGGCAATCTTTATAATGCCGAATTCGGCTACCATATCATTCCCGCACAATATGACATCTTCGACGATCAGGCCTTCGATGAGAACCCGATGGCGTTTTATGCCGTCTGCACCAACGTGGAGACTGGCGGTCCTGTGTATAAGAAACTGGAGAAGGCCACACCCATGACCTACGACTGGATCCGTGCGTCGGCCTCGATGCCACTGGTTTCGAAAGTGGTGGAGCTGGAAGGACAGAAGGTGCTTGACGGTGGCGTGGCAGACTCCATTCCCCTCGCCTACTTTGAAAGTATCGGCTACGAGCGTAATGTGGTCATTCTCACCCAACCCGAGGGCTACGTTAAAGAACATAATCCCCTGATGCCCCTGATGCGCATCGCCCTGCGGAAATACCCACGTATGATTGAGGCGATGGACAAAAGGCATCTGATGTATAATGAAGAACTGGCGTACGTCAGGCAGGCAGAACGTGAAGGCCGTTGTCTGGTGATCAGGCCTCAGGAGAAACTGCCCATCGGACACTTCTCACACGATCCGGAAGAGATGCAGCGCGTATATGATATCGGCACTGAAACTGGGAAGAAATATCTGGATGAGTTGAAACGCTTCTATGAAGCAGAAAAGACATGAAAAAGGGAGTAAAGCTGCCAAAACTGATAAACAAACCTTAAATAAGGTTAATTTGTAAGGAGAATGTCTATTATCTACAAATAAATATACTATTTTTGAACTTTAAAATAACAAAAACAAATATAAATGGAACTAAAAGAAGGTCTGCTTTTTGCGGACAGATACAAACTAATCAGACAATTGGGCCGAGGCGGATTCGCAGAAGTCTGGCTTGCCGAAGACGACATGACAAATGTTCAGGTTGCTATCAAAGTCTATGCACCCGGAACAGGCCTTGATGACAACGGCATCAAGATTTTCACACAGGAGTTCTCGATGGTGTTTGACATGAATCACACCAACCTGCTGCGCCCCACCCACTTCGACTGTTGGGATCGTATGCCCTATCTCATCATGCCCCTTATCAAGAACGGCTCTGCCTTCAAATATATCGCAGAAGGCAAGAGCTTGCCTGAGGAAGAGTGCTGGAAGTTGCTCCACGATGTGGCTGCCGGACTGGCCTATCTGCATGAGAAGACACCGCCCCTGATCCATCAGGACATCAAACCCGACAACATCCTCATCGATGACGAAGGCCGTTATCTGATTACCGACTTCGGTATCAGTGCTCGTGTGAGAAGTACCATCCGTGGTGCCAAGGCTCAGGAACAAAGTGGCGGTACACTGGCATATATGGGACCGGAGCGTTTCAGCAGTAATCCAAGACCCATCATGGCGAGCGACATTTGGTCACTCGGTGCGATGATGTTTGAGTTGATGACAGGTCTGCCGCCTTTCGGCAATCATGGTGGTATGCTCCAGAAGAACGGTGCAGACATCCCCATCATCGAGGGCGACTATTCGCAGGAATTAAAGGATATCGTGTCTCTGTGTATTTCAAAGGAGACATGGGACCGTCCCTCAGCCAGCAAGATTGAGGAGATGACCTATAACCACATGCACGGCATCACGACACCCGTTGAGACTCCTGCACCAGAACCAGAGCCGGAACCGGCAGCTCCTGCAGAGCCCAAAGAAGAGGTGAAGGTGAAGGATACCGCCCAGCCCCAGGCACCCATTGCACAGCCTGATCCTTCCATCAAGAAAAGCAAGCCCATCCAGAAAGGTTCGAATAAGAATGTCCTCATCGGAGCCATCGTCGGCGTTGTGGCGTTGATTGCTATTTTAGCGTTTGTCTTCTCTGGTAGCAGTGACGAGGAACAGCCAGCCGTGGTAGAGGTTGTTCCGCGTGTGAACTATGATTCTATCGCTCAGGTGAGGATCCAGGAGGCATTGGACATCAAGGAAGGTGCAGACACCATCATCCAGAACCATCCCGATGAATATACTGATGCTTCTATATATAATAATGTGGAAGACATCTACAAGCAGGCTCTTGCCAAATTGGAGGATGCGCTGGCAGACAAAGATTCGCTTGACGCTGGTGTGACGACCTCTGCCCTGCAGCAGCAGGCTCTCATTAAGGCGGCGCTTGTCGGTATATACAAGAATCTGGATGCCAGTGCAGAATACGTTCCTGAATTCCGCACGAGAGCCGACGCCATCAAGCCGCTCATCGAAGATCTACTCAACAACCAAGATAACGAAACAAAAGACAATGATGAAGAAGACGATTAGTAAACTGATGATGATCATTGGGCTGCTGTGCTTTGCCCCCATCGTCAGCTATGCCCAGAGTGCCAGTGAATCCTACAACAAAGGTGTCGCTCTGATGAACAAAGGCGACTATCAAGAAGCCATCGCTAGTTTCAAGGCATCGATGGCCATCAACAAGAGTGCTGCCAACGTGAAGAAGTGCAACGCGCAGATTGCCAAGTGTAACCGCCTCGCCAAGAAAAAGAGAAGCGGTGGCGAGGACAACTCGAAAAAAGCCGCACCGTCGAAGCAGTTGACACTGAGCACCTACACCCTTTCGTTTGACTCCGGTGAGGATACGAAGTTGGTCGGTGTGGAGACATTGCCGGAAAGCAGCGACTGGATGGCAAATGTGGCCTCAGAACACGAGAGCTGGTGCAAACTCGGCAAGTCGATGGACGGCAAGAACCTCCAGGTGACCTGTCTGGCTACCAGCAGCACCCTGAGTCGTCAGACCGGCATCACAGTCATCTACGACCAGGTGACGCGTTTCATCAAACTCGTACAGAGAGGCAACAAGCCCCATATCGATGCGACGAAGGCTGATGTGAAGATCAATAAGCGGAAGGGCGGTACCCAGAAGGTGGGTATTAGCTGTAACAGCGACACACTGTATTCCGACAACAAGAACTGGGAACTCACCAAGTTTCCCGATTGGTGCGACGTGACAGTCACCAGCGGCAATGAGATCACGATCAAGGCTGAAGCGCTGGGCAAGAACGATCCTGACTATAAGAGCGGACGTACAGGCTATATCCGTATTGAGAGTCAGAACGAAGAGTTTATCATCAGAGTTGATCAGAAATAACAAACATTTATACCATAACTAAAAGGAAAAAGTATGAGATGTAACAATTGTGGCTGGGACAACGCTCCCGGTAGTAGTGTATGCGTCAAATGCGGACACCCGCTTCAGGCAGGAGGATCCCAGTATCAGGATCCTTACCAGGGTGTCAATGTACCAAATTATCAAGGTGGTGAAGCGATGCCAAGGCCAACGGTCATCAACGCACAGCAGGCCGAACCGGCACCCAGACCTACCAGAATCGTCAACAGTGCCGACCTCCAGAATCCGGCAGCACTCAATGCAACGGTTGCCCAGGCACCCAAGAGTTGTCCACATTGTGGTTATCCTGTTGTTGGCAACTTCACCAGCTGTCCGAATTGCGGTACGAGTTTAGGTGCGGCTCAGACAGCCATCCAGCAGCCTGTGCAAAAAGTGGCAGAGGATCTGGGACTGGACATCGCCGAGGAAGTGAAATGCGAGAAGTGCGGAACGATGGTATCTCTCGATTTCAGCTTCTGTCCGAAATGCGGTGAGCGTATCCATCTCCCGACAGTTCGTGCCATCAAGCACAAACCTGTGGCACCCCCGGAGCCCCCGAAGCCGAAATGTCATCTGACCATCATCCCTGAAGAGGGTGAGATCACAGAGCCCTTCACCAACGACTACGAGGGAGACTCCATCATCCTGAACAGAGAGAACACCGAAAAGGACAACCGTACCATCACCTCCAAGGAACAGGCAGAACTGATCTGTGAGGATGGCAAGTGGTATGTGTTGAATCACAGTGAACTGGGTTCTACCTACATAGAGGCAAATCGTAAGATGGCCATTGAGCCGGGCGACATCATTGTCTTGGGAGACAGGAGATTCAAATTTGAAACGGAATAAAGAGTGAGTACGACCTATCAAGTTGTAGACAGATGTGACTTCCAGCCGGGAAACGTCATCGACGGAAGATACAGCGTCAAGAAATCCCTCGGCGAGGGTTCTTTCGGCGCGGTCTATCTGGTGGAAGACGCTCGGGGTCAGAAGTATGCCCTGAAACTCCTGAGGCTGTGGGAGGTGCCGGCAGAGATCCGGCAACCCCTTATGGACCGCTTTGAGATGGAGTTCAAGACCGGTCAGATCGACTGTGACAACTTGGTACGTTCCCTGAGTTATGGCATCGTAGGCGGTAATCCATACATCGTGATGGAGTATTGCCCAGGTGGAGATCTGGAGCCCATGCTCGGCAAGCCCGACAGCAGGACACCACAGATCTGCCAGGATATCCTCATCGGTCTCAATGCCTTACACGACAGAGGAAAGGTACACCGTGACCTCAAACCCGAGAATGTATTGTTTAAGCAGAACGGTAAGGCTGCCCTGACAGATTTCGGCATCTCCGGAGACCGTACGCACCGCATGACGCAGCGTAACATCTTCGGCAAGCCCAATCAGATCTTCGGCACCTACGCCTATATGCCGCCAGAACAAGTGACAAGGGCCAGAGGTGGTGCGACGGTCCTGCCCACAACAGATATCTTCTCTTTCGGCGTGCTCGTGTTCCAGCTTCTGACAGGTCAACTGCCATTCGGAACACTGGAGTCGCACAACGACCTGGCTGAATACCAGAAGCGTGGTAAGGACGGCATTTGGAACCGTGGTCTGTTGCAGGCTGTGCCAAACGGCCAACAGTGGTCCCGAATGATCGAAGGTTGTCTGACGCCAGACTTCAAACTGCGGTTGCAATCAGTTCAGGAGGTTCTCCGACTGTTGCCTCAGCAGGCTGGCAGCAATTACCGGCAACCCGTCAGGATGGTGCAGTCATACGCCCCTCAGCAGCAGACACGGGGATTTATGTTGCGGATACTCCAGGGAGAAGAATACGGCAAGACTTATAATCTGAGTCAGTTGGCAGATGCAGGTCGCAGGATCCTTACCGTCGGCAGACAAGCGGGAAATGCCATCACCATCAAGTCGGACTTCAGCGACTTCATGTCACGCTTCCACTGTACCATTGAAAGGGATCCCAACTCAGGGCAGTGGGTGATCCGTGACGGTCAGTGGCGGAATGATCAGCGCCAGTGGGTGAACTCCACCAACGGTACCTACATCAACGCTAAGCCCGTCACGCCAAATGGCTTCTATCTGAAAGCTGGTGACATTATCGCCATTGGCGATGTCACCATGAGATTTGAAAATTTTTAACCACCCTTTAATTATAAATTTTTATGGAAACTCAAAACAGTTACAAACGCACAGTGGCCGGTTCAGTAGGAGCCGGTGTGGGTGCCATCTTCAACGGTTCAGGACGTACCTATTACATCCTGGAGCACAAGACCAGCAGTAAGTATCACAGTGCTGGTGAGTCACAGAAAATCATCATCGACCAGATTGAGATCGGTCGTGATGCCTCTTGTCAGGTTCGTTACGACGAATCTTTCGACACCGTCAGCCGCAAGCACGCTGCCATCGTCCGCGACGGCAACAACTGGCAACTGATCCATCTCTCGACCTCTAATCCGACATTGGTGAACGGTCGTCCGATTCAGGGAACGTACTATCTGCAGTCTGGTGATGAGATCCAGCTTTCTGTCAATGGTCCGCGTCTCGGCTTCATCCAGCCGCAGGGCAAGCAGGGACTGACCTCGAGCATCAAGCTCACAGAGCGTATGAATCTGTTCCGCGAGCAGGCTCTCCGTCCCTATCGTCGTGCCATCTGGGCTCTGGGAGCACTCCTGTTGCTCGTCATCCTCGGCTTCGGTGCATGGAACTACAAGCTGCACCTCGACAACCAGGCTCTCCGTCAGGAGATGGCCATGTATGCCGCACAGGTTGATTCTCTCGGTATGTTGAAGGCAAATCTTGAAGTTCAGGAACAGCAGCTGACCGCTCAACTTGCCGCCGATCCCAACAACCAGGAGGTGAAGCAGCAGCTCGGACAGGTTCAGCAGGAACGTGTACGTGTGGTCTATGCCTACAACAACGCAGCCCAGAGACTGGCCTCTACAAAGGCTAAGATGGCTGAGTACGGCTACGACGATGACGATGAAGACGAAGCATTGGCTTCTGGCTCTTCATCAGGAAGTCAGGCTCCGGATGCCATCGCAGATGTGACAGGCGGAGATGCAGGTCTGGGTGCCACAGGACCCATTACCGACGGTGAGGAGCGCTGGGACAACTCTGAGCAGGCAATGGTGTCTGCAGACGGTGTCGCAGTCAATCCTGGCAACAAGAACGACTTTATCGACAAGTCGAACCCGACGATTGCCGAGTCTGGAAAGCAGTCTGCCGGTGCTTCAGACAATATCGTGAACTACTACAACGACATCTACACGCTGAAGGTGAAGCGCATCACCTTGGAGCGCGATGGAAACTCTTACGATCCGGGTATCGCCACCAGTCAGCTGGTTGTAGGTACTGGTTTCGTCGTCGGTGGTAAGTTCATCACTGCCCGTTCGAACCTCCAGCCGTGGGTATATCGTAATGTCTATCGTGACGACTGGCGTGAGCTGTTGGCAGAATACGTGGCAGCAGGCTTCCACGTGATCATCGACTTCGAGGCCTACTCTACCCGTGGTTCTGGTCATCCGCTTCGTTTCAGCAACACTCAGTTCGACCTGGCTTCACTCGAGGCTTACGACGGTAAGGACTATGTCGAGATCCGTAAGGATGTCATCAAGCGCGTCAAGGGATGGGGTGTCGATATCAAGTACACCAAGCGTACCCGTGAGCAGTTCGTCGTGACTTACTACACCGACAACTCTCACAACGCTGCCTCTCTGTCACTCGGAGCTCCTGGCGGTCTGCCCGTCGACATTCCTACAGCACAGAGCCTGAAGGGTAGCGAGGAAGTGGTGATCGCCGGCTTCTCTGGCAAGACAGACATCCAGGTACTCTCGAACTACATCAAGTACTTCACCAGCCGTACCTCTCGTCTGGCCGCACGTTTCATCACCCTGCAGGATGCCTCTACCAACTTTGGCTTCACCGGTTCGCCCGCCTTCTTCAAGGAGAGCAACGGCAGCTATCGTGTCGTAGGTGTCAACGTAGGTAATTTCGGTGGTGAGGTTCGTATCGTTCCGATCCACAGAGTAAGATAAATCTTATCAGAATATGTCAGAAGTAAAAATCAAACTGGCTGCAGGTACGAATGTCGGACTGATCCGACAGAACAATGAAGACAATTTCGTTGTCTCCAGTGACCTCAGCACTTCTGAATGGCTCATCCCCCAGGCCGGCCCCTATGCCGACTTGGGGGAGTTTGGTGCCCTCCTCGTCGTAGCCGACGGTATGGGTGGTGCCAATGCGGGTGAGGTGGCATCAGCCATTGCCGTAGAGACCATACAGAAAAAATTCACCCCCGAACTGATCAAGGATGCCATCAGTGACGACAAGGACATCCAGGAGTTCATGAAGGACGTGGTGAAAGAGGCCGACCTCAACATCCTCAACCACAGCAAGGAAGACGTCTCTACCCATGGTATGGGCACCACCATCGTCATGGCATGGATCTTTGGCGACAAGGCCTACGTCTGCTGGTGTGGGGACAGCCGTTGCTACGTCCTCAACAAACAGCACGGACTGATCCTGTTGTCGAAAGACCACTCCTACGTTCAGGAACTCGTCGACAAGGGAGAACTGAGCCCCGAGCTGATGCACGACCATCCGCTGTCAAACGTCATCACCCGTTGTCTGGGCGACGTTGACCGCCGTGCAGAACCCGAGACACGCATCTATCAGCTGCACAACGGCGACATCATCATGCTCTGCAGTGACGGTCTCTGTGGCATCTGTCACGATGACGTGATCCTCGACACGATGATCAAGTTCCACGAAGACCCGATTGAGTGCAAAAACGAGTTGATCTCTGCTGCCCTCTCTGCCGGCGGTTACGACAATGTGACCATCGCCCTGGCCAACATCCAGACCGATGAGGAGCCGGAAGAAGAGCCGGAGGCTGAGGAGGAAAAGGAAGAGAAAGACGAAGAGAAGGCCGAAGAGGAAGAGAACCTCTCCACGACCGTCCGCAGTGACATCATCGGGCACCGTGCCAAGAAAGGCAAAGGCAGATTCTTTCTGATTCTGCTCCTGCTCATCATCATCGGCTGCACAGCCTATCTTTGGCTGGCCAAGGACAGTGATCCCGTGAAACAGGCCTTCATGACAACCGTGATACCCTACTGGGACAAACTGATGAGTTACGTCAAATAGAAAAGTCGGTAACTATGACATTCAAAGAAGGAAGTATCGTAGCCGAGCACTATGAACTCAAGCGTCAGCTCGGACAAGGCAGTTTCGGCGATGTATGGCTGGCACATAACCTGCTGGCAGACATCGATGTGGCCATCAAGTTCTATGGCACGCTTGACTCCAAGGGACTCGAGGAGTTCCGCAACGAGTTCAAGGTCGCCTACAAGCTGCGCCATCCCAATCTGCTCAACATCAACCATTTTGATGTCTACGACAACTGTCCTTACCTGGTGATGCCCTATTGTGCCAACGGCTCTGTCACTAACCAGATCGGAAAGATGCCAGAGTCTGAGATCTGGAAGTTCATCCTCGACGTGTCAGGCGGACTGGCATTCCTGCACAGTCAGCAGCCGCCCATCGTCCATCAGGACATCAAACCCGACAATATCCTCATCACCAGCGACGGCCGATATGTCATCTCCGACTTTGGCATCAGCCGTAGCTTCCGGACGAAGATGAGCCGCACCAACAACAATATCAGCAGTTCAGGAACCATCGCCTATATGGGACCAGAGCGTTTTTCAGAGAAGCCGTTGGTCGTACTGGCCAGCGACATTTGGGCTTTCGGTATGACGCTCTACGAACTGATGACAGGCGACGTGCTGTGGGAAGGCATGGGAGGCTGCGTACAGTTGAACGGCGCACGCATCCCAAACATCGAGGGACCCTTCTCCCCTGAGCTCATCAATCTCGTCACCTCCTGTCTGGCAGCCGAGACCTGGAACCGTCCGACAGCTGCCCAGATCAACGATATAGCGACGGCCCGTCTGCAAGGCAAGCCCATCGCTCCTCTACCGATAGAGCCTCAGACCAATCCGATAAAGCCGGAACCATCCAATCATTATTTCACTAATTATCAACCGTCTCAACCTGTAAGAAATAAGGCTCCGGAGAAACCTGCTCCTGCACCAAAGCCGTCAGCACCTGTTCACACCAGCAGCAGCAACAACCTGCGAAACGGTCTTATCCTTGCTGCTGTGGCGTGCCTGGCCATTGCCCTCCTCTCTGGTGCCGTTATCTACTTCAACAAGCAGAACGAAGACCAGATCTCCAAGACACGCCAACGTATCGACGCATTGAAGAATAGTCAGGAGAGTCTCAAACCCGTCGATAATAAACCACAACCGTTGCTCGGCCCCAAAACGACAACGGAATCACCAAAATCCGCCCCCATACATACGACTCCCAAACCTGCCAAGGTTGACGACCGCATCATCATCCAGCCTGCAAAGCCGGCCAAGACGCTCGCAACCCCTCAGCCATCGGCAAGCGATGCATCAAATGACGACGCCATCTTCTACGCCTGCCAGTCCATCAACGACTATGAGTCGTATCTGAACTCCTTCCCCCACGGTCGTCACAGGACTGCTGCCACGAACGCCATCAACTCCCTTTTGGGCAGAAACGACAATGTGGCCAACGAGAACGTGGTCGCCGAACCTGTGCCCCGTCATCGTCCTGGACAAGCCCCACCTGTCCATCGCTCGGCTCCACCTCCCCGTCGTAGCAGTTACAACTCCGACTACAGCGTCAGCGTGCGCAGCAACGGCATGCACAGTGGCGGTGGTATGCGCAGCAGCGGAGGAGGCGGCATGAGAAGCAGTAGCGGTGGCGGTTCGCGCAGTAGCTCACACAGCAGTGGTGGTGGCGGCTCCAACAGACACGCAAGATCACATTAGAATAATCATAACACAAAATAGAAATGAAAGCATTCAGACTAACAGCAGTAGCATTCCTGCTCACCATGTGCCAGGCATCGTTCGCACAGTACGATGGCGATGGGTACTATCATCCCGAATACGACAGCCAACGTCCGTCAAGCCGGTACACCAGTTACCACTCCACTACCTATATCGACGACTATGAGGCGGGATGGTGCAACTTTTACGGCGAATACTCCCCCCTGAAGAATCACACGACCGCCCCTGGTGCAGACGACCGAACCTTCCATACCGCTACGATCGGCTTCAGCTACAACTACGTCATCGACAACACGCCCATCACTACCGAAATAGGCTTTGAGGCCAGCGGCTCATGGTTCTCGGAACGTTATAACGACGGATCAAAGACCAACCTGAACTTCTACTCCGGCAAGATTCCCCTCAACCTTGGTGTGCGCTTCCCTGTGGCCGAAGGCTTCTGGATTGTCCCCTACGGCGGCATCAACGTGAAATGGAACATCTATGGCGAAGAGCGCGAGACGGATGCACAAGGAAACCAGCGTACATGGAAAATCTTCTCCGGATCCGACATGTACGACAGCGACTACAACCGCTGGCAACTGGGCTATCAGGCCGGCTTGAAGTTTGTGATTGGCAACTGCGTCTCCCTCGGTGCTGCCTGGAAGGCCGACATCACCCCGTTCTGCTCTTATTGGGAACCTGAAACAAAGTCGGAAGAGAAAGAGCGCTTCCGTGGTTTCGCTTTCACCCTCGGTTATATTTTCTAATAGACAACAATGGCAATATTCGATCAACGATACGAACAAGAATTACTCCTCGGACGGGGTGCTTTCTCTGAGGTCTGGAAAGTCAAGGACATCCAGACAGGAGTGACCCTTGCCCTGAAAATCTACAACCCCACGACAGGCATCGACGAGGACGGCAAGGACATGCTGACGCATGAGTTCGCCCTGATGGTGAACGCGAATCACAAGAATCTGCTCCGTCCCCTGTTCTTCGCTGTCAGCGGCGACCGTCCCTACCTCATCCTCCCCTTCTGCGAACGGGGAAACATCGGAAAGATGGTCGGCAGCATGGGTGAAGAAGAAGCGTGGAAGCTCCTGCGCGACTGCGCCAGTGCCCTCGCCTACCTCCACGCTATGAATCCTCCCGTGCTCCATCAGGACATCAAACCCGCCAACATCCTGCTCAACGACAACGGCGACTACATGCTCACCGACTTTGGTGTCAGCACGCAGGTCAAACAGTCGCTCAGCCGTGTGTCGCATCAGGATATGGCCCTGCTCTCTGCAGGTACCATCTCCTATATGGCGCCAGAGCGCTTCTCGCGCAACAACCTGCCCGTGATGGCCAACGACATCTACTCGCTCGGTTCCACCGTCTTCGAGCTCATCTCCGGCATGCTGCCCTTCGGCAACGATGGAGGACTGTTACAGCGTAAGGGTGCAGAGATACCCGAACTGCCAGGTGACTACTCGCCGCTGCTGAAGAAGACGCTCGACAACTGTCTGCAGGAAGAGCCCTGGCAGCGTCCGACAGCCGAGCAGTTAGAAGAGATCGCCACACGAGCCATCCGTCATCCGGAACTGCGTAACGTCGTTCCTCAGGCAAAGGCAGAGACAGAGCCTGTGACATCATCGGCGAAGTCAACGACCATGCAGATTCCTGACCAGTATCTGCAACAGGCTAAAACTCCCGTCAAAGGTACTGTCGTTGGCCCGTCATCCGCCAAAAATAACGTTGTTGATGACACACCTGTCGAACCCAAGAAATCAGGCAAGACACTCTATATCATCATCGCAGCCGTCATCATCGCCTGCCTTGCTGCCGGCTGGTTCTTACTCTCAGGCAAAGACAAGCCTCTGGCTGTACTTCAAGATGAGTCTGCCATCAGTGCCGACTCCCTGCTGAAACTCGCCGAGACTCAGGAGTTTGAGGAGTGTATGAACCTGTTCCGTCAAGACGATCCTGACAGCATCAACAGTGCCAGAAACCGAATGGCTGCCCTGGCGGAGAAAGGCAACAAGGACGCTATCCACGAGATGGCCTACACCTATGCCCCCATCCCCAACGATCAGGAGTCAGACCGTCGCAAACGTCGCCTCGGCTGGAGCATCAACGCCGACGGCATCCCCACCTCGCCGGAAATCAACCAACAGTCGATCAACTGGCTCGAGAAGGCTATTGCCGCCTCCGACTCCACCGATTACCAGGCACTCTACTGGCTCACCTATTTCTACGCTACCGGCACCATCGTGAAAACCGACTATGCGAAGGCCATGCAACTCCTGGTGAAGGCCAGCGAGGAAGCCGGACGCCAGCAGGACGTGACGTTCAAACAGAAAATCGATGATATGATCACTCAATTAAGACAGATGCTATGAGGAAAATGATTTTAGGCCTGATGCTGCTGACAGGCATCAGCCTACAAGCCCAGATTGCCTCGTGGGTACTCCACCCCACCTACGATAAGATCAAACCCCTGAACAACGGCAACTACGTCGTCTCGAAGAACGGCCGTCAAGGTATGGTCAATGCCCAGGAGCAGGAGATCCTGCCCATCCAATACGACAAGGTAGAATTCTACAGCGGCGACATGGGCCTGCTCTATAACGGCAACAGGTTCGTGGGCTATACCGACGACCAAGGCAAGGTGAAGGACGTTTCCGACATGGGTTTCAAGACCTACATCATGGACCGCTTCTCCGACGGCTATCTGGCCGTGAAGAGCGCCTCTGGCCATTATTATCTCACTCCCAAGAGGACTGTGCCCCTTGGCCCATACAACGAAGCATGTCCCTTCAGCGAGGGCTATGCCTGGGTGAAAGTGCCGAAGAATGCCAAGCACATCATGGACGGCGAATACACCTTCGACGTGCTGTCGGCAAAGACCGGTGAACCTGCCATCCTGAAACTCGACGGCCACACCAAGGAAGACATCGACTTCATCTCCTCCTCGAGCAACGGCAGATGTATCATCGTGCTGAAAAAGCGCTTCTACGAATACAACTACCGTTCCGAGACGCTCATGCCCCTGAGCACCGACGACTACGACGACAACACATCCCGTGTGATGGCCAACGAGCGCCCTGTGAAAGTGAACTTCGAGGGTGACCGTTTCATCATTCACTTCAAGCAGGGCTACATGACCTTCAACAACCTGATGCAGCTCACAGGCATCACCTACAACGGTCAGCCCACACGGACTTTTGACGTGCCAGAACCACCCGTGCTGACCGTGTCGAGCCCCATCTCCATCACCACCTCTGAAGGTACCAAGCTCTTAGGACTGAAACACCTGGGCAAGGATGTGCTCGCGGCACAGTTCGAGGCTGTGGAGCGTCGCTGGGACGACCTCGCACTGGTTAAGATGAATGGCCGCTATGGTGTGGTCAGGATCGATCCCAATCACTCCTGTCGCTTTACCCTCAACGGGAACAAGAGCATCCCCTTCGAGCATAAGACTGTCAACACCGAGATCCGTGCAATCTGCCCGCCCTTTATGCAGTTGCCTTTGATGACCCTCTCCAGCCTCGACAACTCCTGCACCGTGGGCATCGACACCCGACAGGAAATCAGCAACGTCGAGACCGCCATCCTCAGTTACGAATGTACGCTGCAGATTCCTGATAACATCGGTCTGGGACAGACCAAGACCAACGCCAGAATCGCCATCAACTACGACGGTCTGAAATTCACGCCTGCAGAGATTCCCTACAACGCCTGGTACATCAGAAACTATACGGTCGAATTGCTCTCTCATCATTTGAATGGCGACGAGTTGACAGCTGAGATTCAGGTCAACCGCACCAATCAGAACGATGATACGAACTATTTCCGCAACGTGAGCATCGAAGCCGAGGACTCCGTCGAGTGTTCCTTCAGCAAGTTGAGCGAAGATCGATATACCGCCATCATGCACGGCTTCACGCAGAACACCGTCCGCTTCAACGTCTTCATCACCGAAGACGGTTGTCCCACCATCTCCTACCCCTTCTCCATCCCCGTGAGAGGCAATGCTTCATCAGCTGCCAGGGGAAATGAAAGGAGATCCGACACGCCCGTCAGGCAAAAGCCCGTCAGCAAGCCGAAGCCCACCCCCAAGAAGGAAGAGAAGAAGTTTATCCTCAAATGACGCCGACCGTATGAGAATAGATATTATCACCGTATTGCCGGAGATGCTCGAGGGTTTCGTCCACGAGTCCATCCTCGCACGGGCAGAGAAGAAAGGACTGGCGGAGATCCGCCTGCACAACCTCCGCGACTACACCCTCGACAAGTGGCGCCGTGTCGACGACTATCCCTACGGCGGCTCTGCCGGTATGGTTATGCAGTGCGAACCCATCGACCGCTGCATCACGGCACTGAAGGCCGAGCGCGACTACGACGAGGTCATCTTCACTTCGCCCGACGGTGAACGTTTCGACCAGCACATCGCCAACGAACTCTCCCTCAAGGGCAACCTCATCATCCTCGCAGGCCACTACAAAGGCATCGACCAGCGCATCCGCGACCATCTCATCACCCGTGAGATCTCCATCGGCGATTTCGTGCTCACCGGCGGCGAACTCGTGGCAGCGATGATCGCAGATGCTGTCATCCGTGTCGTGCCAGGTGTCATCGGCGACGAACAGTCTGCCCTCTCCGACTGTTTCCAGGACGACATCCTCGCTGCTCCCATCTACACCCGTCCCGCCGACTACAAGGGCTGGAAGGTGCCCGAAATCCTGCTGAGCGGCAACGAGGCTAAGATCCGTGAGTGGGAACTCGATCAGGCTATGGAGCGCACCCGCCGCCTCCGTCCGGACTTGTTGGATAAATAAAACATCAAACAGATAACACCGCTATTTTCCTGCGATTGTCCCTCGGCCTCACTGCGAAGTGCAGCCAAATAGCCCCACGACTATTCTTCTCTATGATGATTTCGTCATAGTCCTGCTTCGTCTCATCTGCATAGTCCATCAGGATCACCGCATATCTCATCGCCTGCTCGATACCAGCCACCCTGATATCTACGGCGCACCCCGTCAGATGATTACTCGTCGGCGATCCTCCCACCTTTTTATTTAATTGAGGCGAGCGATAACCACTATTGATTACAATCGGGGTTTTTGCCCTCGCCCTCAGTTCTTCTAACCACGCACAAACGCGTTTCAAGTTCTCGATGGCGACATGACTGGGGATATTATATACCTCTGCATATCTGCTCTTGGTCAACTCCCCCAGCGTGAAATGCTGGGAGAGTTTTACCTGTTTATTAATACTTACTTCTGTCATAATTTCTTTTAGTTTAATTTTTCACTTTCGCAAATGCAACTGCGTCACAGCGTCACAGTGTCACACCGTTAGAGCATTGCCGTGCCCGTTTTCTTATACATAGCCTTGGTGGTGCCGTTTTCTACGTACTCGTCCGCTTTCATCACAAGACCATCCTTCATCAGTCGAACCACCCTTGAACGTGCCGAGGTGTTATTCTTCAGCGCGAAGCACTGAATCACATCGTCGATGGTAAACTCCTCTGGCAGTCGATTGAACGCCTCGATAGTCTTCGCCCTGCGCTGCACATTGGCAGCAGCATCGCGTGTCTTATCGTCAAAGTACTTCTCGGCAAGTGCCCCAAAATAATGACGCTGGCAGGCGTACTGAATGTTCACCAGCAACTCCGTGAGACGCCAGTCCACATCGTCCGTCTCAAACTCACCACACCAGAACTGGCCGTCCTGATGGATATCGGCCCAATGGCGCATCACGATAAACGGAGCTGCGAAATTCAGTCCATGATAGGCACAGCGCTTCAGGAGCATCTCGTCGGCCTTGGAGTCGTTCTCCTTGGCATCAGCCATACGGCGGGCCGTCCACTCGTAGAGTTCATCCACGATCTTCTGAACCGTCAACTCACCCTTCACGCGATCCAACTTGAAAGCCCATGTCTTCAGACGTTCATCACTCTCAAAGTCCACCTTGCTTTCACGCTCCATCATCTCGAAGTTGGTGCCTGGCAGCGGAATACAAGTGAGGCGTGTAGCGAGACCTGAACCAAAATTCTGAGCATTCACTTTCTTCTTCAAGGCCATAGGCGTGCCCGTGTAGATATAGTTCCAAGTCACGAAGAAGTTCTGAACCACAGAATCCAAATTCGAATAGGCCTGACCATCCTCCTCGTTATGGAAGGCCTTCAACTCCATCGACTGCTTATCAATCCATGATCCGCCCTTCTGAACTGTCAACGTATTGTCGAGCTCTGTGTCGAAGGTTAGCATATGCAGCTGCATTTCAGTACCATCAACCACCTCCACGGCATTCACCATGTCCTGAATGAACTGGGCATTCGAAGTTCGAGCCGGATGCACCCTGAACAAAGCCTTGGGCTTCTGCGGTTTCTCCTTGTTCGCACCCTTGGTCTTCATCTCCTCCTTGTAGCGGTTGATGGCTGCGATACCAGCCTTGTCCGCTGCCACCATGGGAGCCGCCAAGAGTTTGAACAGTCGCGTAGCGAATGACTTTCCAGATGCAGGGTCGCCAATAATCAGCGTCGAATTATTCAGCCTTCGCAATTCCTCTGGGCGATGATAGAACCTGTACGTGCAGCGAGTCATGAGCGTCATCAACAATCCGCCAGCCACAAACAGAGCAGCCGTAAACTGATTCTTCTTCAAGCCCTTGCAGATGTCGCGCAGCAAAGGGAAATCCTCAAACAGACCTTCAATCTGAGCGCCCCATTCCCAAAGCCAGCGCTCGATGTCGCTGTCCGTCACCGATGCCGCCGACGCTTGCGTGCCCTGCGTAATCTCGTACCACGTCTTCCCGCACGCCTCCTTGATAGCCTCCTGCATGGCCTTACTCGGTTGCTGAGAGAGATATTTCTTCTCCTTCTCTGCCATACGCTCAGCGGCACTGGCCACAGTCTGCTCCACATTCTCGTCGCGCTCGTCGATGATCTCCTGTACCCACTTCTGCGCCTTGAGCGCCTGGAGGGTCTTCTGCCTGTCGCCATCGAAGAGCACAAGCAGATCTGAGGCGAGTTTGAGGCTCTCATTATGTCTGTTGCTGTCAGCCGCGCATGGCAACTTGCCAGCGTAACGGCAATCAATGATATGCTGAACATCATAGCCACGCCACGTTAACGATACTGCCTTAGCATCCACATTCCCGACAGTCTCAGACCCTGATTCAGCTTTCTTACCGGCCACAGCAGCAGTCGCAGCAGCACCAGAATGACCAGCCCTATACTCAGCATCGTATTTCTCAGCAAATTCTTTGTTCTCATACGTAAACAGTTCTTTGTCAATATACAAAATATCCGATTCCTTGCAGATGAAGCTCATGCGGCTTGCATCCTTGCAACTTTCGTCAACCTCCACGCCAAGCACCTCGGCCATGGCATGCTGGTTGTCGATGAGATTACCCTTCGCGACGTCGGCCTTGAAGACAATTTTCAGTCCATAGCCAGAGGGTGTGATATAAATGAGCAATATGCCCAATGCTCCAAAATCAAGTGTTTTCCACTCAGCGAACTTTTTCTGAGGATTCTCCACGTGATCCACGTCCATTACTACGAGTCCCGTCAGGCGGGTGGCCGCCTGCTTGCGCCAGCGGCCCACCTTGCCGTTCTTGGATAGGGTCTCGTCAAACATCGCCTGAAAGATGAAGGCTGGCAGCTTGCGCTTCAACGAAGCCTCGCCTGTTTCGCGATACTTGTCGATGTTATCGTTCCACTGCGTAGCACGTACCAGCGCATAGAACTGCTGTTCATCAACAGGCAATGTCGGATTTACAAAACTCTTCTGATAACAGAACATACTTCCTATAGATTAAAAAATTATACATTGTCCATAATCTCCTCGATCTCCAGCACACTCATCGCCTGCTTCAGCTCACGATGCATCACCACGTCCACCAGTCGGCGACCTAAAGTCTTCTTGGCGCTGGTATAGAACTTGTAGCGCCTTGGCGACTCCTTCAGCCAGCCGTTCTCCAAGTGGCAGACCACTCGTTCGTGACGGTCACGTGGCCGACGATTGTAAGCCTTAAAGGTTAAACGACCCGTCTCCTCATCCATGTAGAGGACACCTTCCACTCGCTTGCCCGCGATGACCTTCGTCATCAGTTCCAGGGCATTCAAAATCCAAATGTATTTTCGCATAACTTATCGAATTATGAGCATCGGAAAGCGAAGTTTTAGTTGAGCTCATTCGTACGTACACATTTCCTCGCTCATCCTCCGACTCAGTTATTTGTAAAATTAAGCATTAATCATTGTTTACAACGGTGCGATTCTCAGCAGTCTGATGCTGTTCGACCGTACCACCTGCCCTTGCTGGTTCGTCCATTCCCTCACGTTCAGCTGCATCTGAGCGTTGTAGATCACGTCGCCGTTCAGCGGATTGTTGGCCAGCTGAACCGCCAGTTTGTCGAATGCCTCGGCCTCGAACGTGTCTATGCCGTCGGTCATCACCACCGGGACTTTCGTCACCGTCTCTCCTTGTTGCGACTGGAAGCTCACTGGAGCCCCCTGCGCCTTTACTCGTACTAATTTCTCCATAATAAAAATTAAGAATTAAACATTTGCAAATTTTAGGAGTTAAGAAGTTAAAGGAGTTATGGAGTAAAGACAATACTTCGTAACACCTAAAACTCCAAAGACAGCAAGGATTACAAGACTAACGTCTTAACTCCTTTACTCCTTAACTTCTTAACTCCAAAGTTGAATTAAGCATTAAGCATTAAGCATTAACCATTAACCATCGTTCTCATCGTCTCAATCAGCGCCAGCTGTTGCGGCAGAACCGAGGGAATGTCCGTGCTGTCGGGGTGCAGCAGCGTGTTCAAGTCCTGATAGGCATCCCACCACGTAGGTTCCTCACGGGTGCTCAGCGTCTTCAACAGGTTCTCGCAGGCCGAGTTGATCTGAGCCGAGTTCAGCGGATACATGTCGCTCGTGTGCAGCATCACGTCGCTCGTGTCGTGGCGCACGCGGCGTTCCATCAGCACGCCCATCAGCGTCAGCGCATCGTCACGGCGGAACAGCCGCTGTCGCAGCATGTCGCCCACTGCCGAGCGTCCGAACTGCTGAGCCTCGTAGTCCTCGGCCCACTCGCGGGCAGTGTTCATCAGGTGCTGGATGGTGCGCTGTTCACGCGGCAGCCGGGTGTCGCCGTTGTAGCAGCAGTAGTTCGCCACCACGTCAGGGCGCCCCATGATGCACTGGTTGTGACACACCTTCACCATCGGCCCAATGGCCAGCTGGATGCCCTTCTGGTGGTACGCCACGGCCACGTTCGTCACCAGCTCGTCCGTCTCGTCGCAGCGCAGCGCGATGTTGGCATACACGCGGCGCAGCATGTGCGCCGACCCGGCACCCTGACCGTCCCTCTCTTCCACGGCAGGCAGCACCGTCACGCCAGGCCGCTGTGCGTCGCGGTTGTTGGCGGCAAATATCTCCTGCACGTCAGGCTGCAGGCCGGCCTTGCTGAACAGTTCCAGCATCTGCTGAATCAGCACGAAGTGATAGATGCCGTTCACCGGCGTTCCATCGACATGGTTCTCGTGGTACGACTGCTCCAGTTCCTCTAAAGTCAGCACCTGTACCTTCTCCTTTGTAAAATCAAGTGTTCTCATCTCGTTTATTTAACGTCGCCTCCTTTTGGCGACCTTTAAAATTAATAGGTATATAGAATCCGCGTTATCTGCGAAATCTGTGTTTTTTAAAAGAACAGCCGCGCTGTCGCAGCGGGGCTGGTTGTGGCAGTCCGCTGACTGTCTCTTCTTTTCACAAATTCAATTCAGGAGAAAAATGCAAAAGAATAATAACCAAAACTATAAGTATCGAATTGTGTCAGAATGTCAAAGAACGCGTAAGCCGATTGCAGAGCGAAAGCTTGCTTTCTGGCTTTGTTGAGGCGCCACCGTTTTTCGAGCGAAGCTCAAAGAACACTTGCAAACTTTTGGGTGTCCTTCGGGTTTGCAAGCGCAAAGATAGGGACAAAAAAAAAGCTGCACACATGGTGCAGCATTTTGCCAATTATTTGCCAATGGTTTGCCAACGTTTTGCCAACTACATGTTGACACAGGGCTTATATTCTATCTAGATTCACAGGCTGCAACTAATTCCCCTACCATTGTTAAATAGGTTAATTGGAGATAGATTTCAGCGAAAAAGTCGTTGTAAAAAGTACGTCAAAACAGCGAAAAGTCGTTTGAAAAATAACGGTGGTTTTATAAAAAGTCGCTAAAAAAATAACAAATAATTTTGCAGACTCGTTGGAATTTTGTATTTTTGCACCTGAAAGCCGCGATTAAGCGAGGGGAAAGCCGAATCTAATTTGAGCTTTCCGAGCGAAAGCGGGTTCGAACGAAGTTCAAATAATACGGTAATATTTATGTTAAGACGTAAAATATCAGTACTGCTGGAACAATGGAAGGCAAAACCTAACCATAAGACGCTCGTTATTATGGGCATTCGCCAATGCGGAAAGACCTTCATTGCGCAACAGTTCGCCAGCGAAAACTACAAGCATGT
>JAEEGH010006986.1_pt1 | contig 27370 bp, 17 predicted proteins | sample 9134181 | NCBI WGS metagenome assembly JAEEGH01 (sample SAMN16246544, study PRJNA631951) | gut metagenome | biome: gut microbiome; feature: rumen; material: DP-attached | host: Bos | place: Iran: Karaj | collected 2018-10 | reverse complement strand
CAAGGCTATGTGTCTTACCCTGCTGTGAAATGATAATTCCAAAAAGGGCGAAGCAAACACCCAAATATATAATATTTACAAGAAGTTTAACTGCAAATGCCATTGTAAAATGACCTCCCGAATTATTCTGTTATTGCATATCAAATTGTATCTGTCTGGGTCAAAGGATAATTATCACACTAATTATCTCTTTCTTTAAGAACAGACCTTGATTAGAATACCATATCCGTGGATATTTTTCAACTACATTTTGAATATATGGGTGCTTGCCATTGCCTTACGCAAACTGCGCCATATACAGGTCATAATATGCGCCGTGCCTGCTCAGGAGATTTTCATGGCTTCCGCTTTCAGCAATTCCACCATCGTTAATTACAAATATACGGTCGGCACTCTTGATGGTAGAAAGTCTGTGAGCGATGACGAAGCTTGTTCTTCCTGAAAGCATGGTCTGTATGCCTTTCTGAACCAGAAGCTCTGTATGTGTATCAATATTACTTGTAGCTTCATCCAGGATCAGTATCTTAGGCTTACTGATCATGGTTCTTGCAAATGCGATGAGCTGTCTTTGGCCAATTGAAAGGCCGGCGCCGCGCTCTTTTAACACCGTATCGTAGCCATTTTCAAGCTTCATGATGAAGTCGTGGGCATTTACAGCTTTAGCAGCTTCGATCATCTCTTCTTCGGTTGCGGAGAGGTTTCCATACATGATGTTCTCTCTAACTGTTCCGCTGAAAATGAAATTGTCCTGGGTCATGATGCCCATCTGTCTACGAAGGCTGTTGATCTTAACTCCTGTAATATCATGGCCATCGACAAGTATCTTACCCTTCTGGATGTCATAAAATCTGCTTATGAGATTTACAATGGTAGTCTTACCTGCGCCTGTCGGTCCTACAAGAGCAATTGTTTCTCCGGGCTTTGCTGTGAAGTTCACATTCTCAAGAACCTTCTTTTCACTAGCTGTTCCTTCATCGTAGGTAAATCCTACGTTTGCAAAGCTTACCTGTCCTGTGATATCTGGAAGCTCCTCTGCATCTTCTTTGTCCACGATCTCAGGCTCTGTATCAAGGATATCGAATACTCTTTCTGCTGCTGAGATGTTGGTAACAAGCTGGTTGTAGTAGTTTGAAAGTCCCATGATAGGACTCCAGAACATTGTTGCATAGCTTGCAAATGCAGCAATAAGTCCAACTGAAGCTTCTGTATAACCAAGAAGTCTTACAGCAACCAAGTACAGCATCATGCTGCTCACAGCCCAGCTCATGTCGATGGCTGGTCCGAAGAGGTCTGCTGCTCTGCAGGCCGAGATATAAGAATCTCTGTGCTTGTTGGCAAGATCCTCGAATGTTGATCTTGTCTCATCTTCTGCGTGGAAACTCTGTACTACAGCGATTCCTGCAATGTCTTCATGAACGTAGGCATTAAGGTTCGAAGCCTTTTTTCTCATATCTGCCCATCTTGTGTGAGTCATGCTGCGGATCCAGAAGATCGCGATTATCATAAGGGGCATGGAACAAAGGGTTCCAAGGGCAAGCTTCCAGTCCTTAACGAGCATTATAAACACAACGCCAAATACTGTTATAAAGTTCGGTATAAGGTTCGTGATGGTGTTGGCCATAACATCCTTGAGGGAGTTAACATCGCCGATAATCCTTGCAAGGATCTTACCTGTGGGTCTTGAGTCAAAAAAGGTGAATGAGAGCTTCTGGATGTGCTCGTAAAGTTCTTCTCTGATGTCCAGAAGGATCTTATTGGCAACCTTGTTCATCATATACATTCTGAGTTTAACAAAGAGCATATATACAAGACCAAGGAGAGCGACGCTGCTTGCAACGATGATGAGTCCTTTCATATTCTTGTCAGCAACGTGTACGTCTATTGCGTATTCAATAAGAAGCGGACTCACAAGGCTGATTCCTACTGTGATCATGAGGGATATTATAACCGGGATGATCTCTTTTATATGTGGTCTTAAGTATCTGATTATTCTGACAAAGATTTTCTTTTTGTCACTATTATTTATATGCTCATCTTCTCTAAAAGAATTAGCAGCCATTATGCACTTTCCTCCATTTCCTGAAGGGAGCCGTACTGTGCAATGTAAGTGTCGTAGTAAAGTCCCTTCTTTCTAAGTAATTCTTCGTGTGTTCCACGTTCTGCAATACGGCCGTTATCGAGATAGAGAATCTCATCAGCATTTCTGACAGCTGATATTCTGTGGGCTACGATAACCCTTGTAACTGCCTTGATGTCGGACAAGGTCTTCTGGATCTCAGCCTCTGTCTCCATATCAAGAGCGGATGTTGAATCATCAAGTATCAGAATCGGAGCCTTCTTGGAAAGAGCTCTCGCAATGCTTATTCTCTGCTTCTGTCCTCCGGAGAGACCAACACCTCTTTCACCGATTACAGTTTCATATTTGTCTTCAAGTTTTTCTATAAAGTTGCCGGCATTAGCCATTCTTGCAGCTTCTGCGATCTCTTCGTCAGTCATTTCATCACGGCGGCCCATGCGGATGTTCTCATTAATGGTATCTGAGAAAAGAAATACGTCCTGCATTACAACTGCCGATGCCTCTCTGACCTGGTTAAGATCAAGATTCTTAATGTCCTTACCGTCAAGCTTTATGGTTCCTTTTGTAGGATCATAGAAACGCTGCATAAGGTTAACAATTGTTGATTTGCCTGAGCCTGTCTGACCCATGATTCCAATTGTTTTACCTTCAGTAAGTGTGAAGCTTATATCGCTAAGTACATGGTTATCACCAAAATCAAGAGATACATTCTCGAATTCAATGCTACCCTTGACCTTATCAAGGTGCTCAGGCTTTTCAGACATTGCCAGTGTAGAATGAACTGTGTAAATCTTACGTACCTTCTTGAGTGAAGCGATTGCGCTTGAAAACTCATTTGTGATCCATCCAAGTTCTTCTAAAGGCCATGTGCAGTTACGGCTATAGATAATGTAAGCTGTAAGATCACCAAGGTCCATCTTGCCGTTTATTACAAAAAATCCGCCAAGTACCGCACAAGCAACAGGAAGAAGGGTTCCTGCCAGCTGGAAAACCGGATAGAATCTAAGAAGCGCCATAGCTTCTTTCATGTTGTACTCATAATATTTAACATTGTGCTTTTTGAACTTCTCTATCTCATACTCTTCTCTGGCAAAAGCCTTAACGGTTCTTACTCCTGCAAGGTTCTCTTCAGCGATTGTGGTAAGCTTTGCATTCTCTTCGCTGATGTCGTCGTAGATAAGGTCAAGCTTTTTCTCCATAAAGATCGCTGTAGCTCCGCAGATGATCATGAAGATCAGCGGAAGGATCGTAAGCACCGCATTTATTGAAAACATGAAATACAGTACCAGTACTGCGTTAAGAGTAACTTCCATGCCCCTCATCGCAACCATTCCGACGAGGTTGTAGATCTTGTCGATATCATCCTTGACTCTGGCCATAAGTTCACCGGTGTTGGCATCATCAAAGTAGTCAAGTGAAAGTCCCTGAATATGATTGAACAGGTCCTTACGCATCTCCGTTCCAATGGTGATGCAGTTTCTGTCAAATGTGAATTCTTTAAAATATCCAAAAACGCTTCGGCCAACGCCGATAAGCACTATCGCTCCAAGAAAGAGATAAAATCTCGAAAAATCCTGTCCTATGATTACTTCGTTTACTATAAGCTTTGTAACTTTAGGAAACATCATATCAAGTGCAATAGCGATCAGCATAAAGACAATTGCTACTGAATATGTCAACCAGTGCTCTCGCACATAACTTCTAAGTGTCTTCATAAGTTTCCTCCTCAAAAATTCACTCAAACTTTCCCGGTTGTTTTGGGGAAATAATAGTTGTTGCAGAAAGATTCCGTCTCCCCAAAACAACCGGGAAGTTTGAGTTACTAGCAAAAAACAAGTTAAATGTAAAACCTGGGTCAATATAAAAAGTGGTATTGAAAAATGGGTATAAAAAAACCAGGTAAGTGCACTTTACCTGGTTAATTCCACAATAAGTATTTAAATTATAAGAGCACAGCCAAACAGCTACTCTACTCCTAATTTAAATAATAAACCCGAGGTAAAGATATATTAATTGAATTAAATGTATTAAATGCATTAAGCCAATTTTTCGCCGCTATAAATGTCACTTTATTTGTCATTATTCTTTACCTCACTTTCTTTAATATTTATCGACCCGTAACCAAATCGATGTTTTTATTATTATCAATATAATTTGATTTGTCAACAAGAAATTTGAACTTTTGGTCAAATTATTTTTTCAGACATCAAAAAACGGATTGCCTCTTACCAATATCAAGAAGCAATCCGTCTATTTTTTTAAATACCCATAGTCTGCTCGAGCTGCTTAACTACGTTTCTAAGGCATCCGTCTTCGAAAGGATTGTTAAGACCAACTCTTGTGATCATGCTGTCGAAGAAGTCTGATGCAGAGAGTTTACAAAGTTCTAAATAGCTGTTCCATGCTGCTTTATAATCCTTGTCCATCCACACCTTGTACTGGAGGGCGTCTGTGCCTGCGATACAGTAATCAATGTAGTACAGAGGGCAGTCATAGATATGATGCTTGTTCTGCCAGAATGCGCCGCCTTCATAGTATGGGTTGCCGCTGTAATCAAGGTGTGGCTTGTACTGGCGCTCAAGGTCATGCCATACGCCATTTCTGTCCTTAGGTGTAAGGCCAGGGTTCTCGTAAGCGATATGCTGGAACTCATCTACCATTGTTCCGTATGGAATGAATACACAGGAATCTTCGAAGTGCATATCTGAGTAATCCTTAGCACGGTCGCCAAAGAAGAGCTTCATCCATGGGTCTGTAAAGAATTCCATAGCCATTGAATGAGTCTCAGCTGTTTCCATTGTGATGTCCTGAACTTCTCTTACAAGTTCATTTCTAACTACGAAGCCCTGAAATGCATGACCGCACTCATGTGTTATAACATCAGCATCAGAGGATGATCCGTTAAAGTTAGCGAAGATAAATGGGGACTTGTAATCAGGAAGATATGTCATATATCCGCCTGTTTTCTTGGTCTTACGGCCAAGTACGTCAAAGAGGTCATTGTCGCACATAAAGTTCATGAACTCAGCAGTCTCAGGTGAGAGTTCATTGTACATCTTGCGTCCAGCTTCAAGGATCTGCTCAGGAGTTCCGATAGGAGCTGGATTACCGTTTGTAAAGTATACTCCTTCATCCTCAAAATGAAGCCTGGAAAGGCCAAGTCTCTTTCTTCTGATGTCGTGAAGCTTTTCTGCAAAAGGAACGAAGTCATTCTTGACCTGTTCTCTGAAAGATTTAAGATCAGCGGGGCCGTAGTTGTTGCGCTGCATACGAGCGTAGCCAAGAGGAAGATAGTTCTTGTGTCCCATCTCTTCGCCCTGCTTTGTTCTGTTCTTTACAAGCTTGTCATAGATATCATCAAGAGCTTCTGAATTCTCCTCATAGAAAGCTGAGTACTTCTTCCATGCTTCTTTTCTAACTTCAGGATCAGAGCTGTTGAGGTAAGGATTCATAAGTGAAAGATTAAGTGTTTCACCCTTCCAGTCGATCTTGGCAGTTGCAAGAAGCTTGTTGTACTCATCCTGGAGCTTGTTTTCTTCCTGCATAAGAGGAAGGATTTTCTCTGCAACAGACTGTTCTGCAAGTTCCATATTCTTGAAAGCGACCTTACCGATCTTTTCTTCAAGATAAGGTCTGAACTTTGAATGAAGGAGCTGCTTCTTGTATTCAACAGAGATGTTTGCAAGTATAGGATTAGTATCATTCCAGAAATCATTCTCTTTTTCATAGAATTCATCTGTCATGTCTACGTCATGTCTTATCTCAGCTATAACTGCCTGAGTCATGACATGATCATTAAGTTCATAATACTCCTGATGGATCTGCCACTGCTCTTCACCACTTGTGGCATTCTCCATTCTCTTTGTAAGGTCTGCAAATTTCTGCTTAACCTGTTCGATGTCAGGTCTTGTATAATGCATTTCATTAAATTTCATATCAGGTCTCTCCTTTTAATCGTCAGACTTCACGCATCTCTTTCACTTTTCGAGGATGGTGAGTAATTTTTTTTGAATATCGAAATATATAGTATTTATATATCTAATTTTAATCATTCAACATCTTCAATTACCAGTATTCATAACAGTACCATTCTCTACCCAGATACTATAAATATTATTATCAGTTAAGCTTTCCAGCGCGTTTGTATCCAGAGTCTCATCACTTTCTGCATTCAGGAAAATATCGTATGCAGAAAGCACCATATCTGCGCAGGTGCTGTCGTCTACATCGCTGTAGAGGTATAAGCTGGTTGTGCCGGTGGCTGATGTTCCGTCAGATCCTATATAGTAGGATACTTCAGTTCCGTTCTGGTACATATAGAAATTGCCTATATCTTCCTTGGTTGCAAGGAAGTTCTTGAGCCAGACAATGTTCCTGTGTCCTTTATAGGGATATTCTGAAACAGGGACGATCTTATCTCCAGCAACGTCATATATACTAAGAGTAAAGTCTGTATCTGAGCTTAAATTAACTGTGTATCCGTCGTTGGATGACAGGTATCCATTGGTCATTCCCGCTTCTTTAAGCTTTGCTGCTGTAAGGTCTACAACAAATGCGTTTCGTAACCATCCAAGGTTAAGAAGCTCTGTAACTTCATTTTCTTCGCAGAAGGCTTTGTATTCATCTGATATATGGAGGATTATCTTATTATCTCCAATAAGTTCTATGTCTATACTGTCAGGGTCAGCTGCGTATTCTGCAACCTTAGATACATAAGCCAAAATCTCAGGATCTTTAGAAGGATCATAAACGCTTGCTTCTGAATCTGATGAGCTGTTGAATATAGCTGTATAGTAGGTAAGCGCAGGTCCAAGGTATATAGCTCTGTTATCGTACTCTTTAAGCTTATCAAAGACGTAGTACAGATCTTCATCAATCTCTATCTCTGTCTCTGGATTACAGCTGATATAGTAAAGATTGTTTACATCCTTGCATATATTATTGGCGTTAAAAAGCCTGTAGTAATTGACCATAGCTGTAGAGTAGATAGGTGTAAGTACCTTCTTCTCAGCAGTAGATGACACTCCGCTTTGACCCAGATTGTATTCAAGTGTAAATTCATCTCCAAGATTTACATCACTTGAAGAATCCACCTTGATCACAGTCCATCCCGAATCAGCATTATTAAGAAGCCATATTGCATATGAAAATGATGCGATGGCAATAGCCACAAATATCAGAGTAAGAATTGCTCTTCTTAAAATGTGGTCATGGTCTACAGTTACATTTTCAATCTTTTCAGGTTTCGGCCTGTTTTTAATATATCTATTACCCATAATTTAAACCTAATATAAATAACATATTTAAAATAATATTATTCTAATTCTATAATTATCCGATTTAGAAAAATAATAAAACTATAATAAAACCAATTAGTCCACCTATATTCTCAATTCTAGAATCAGAAACTAAAATACATTTTACCAAGTTAACCAACCGATAAAAATTTAGGTATCAAAAGTCCCCCTTTGATACCTAAATAAAATGCGAAATATATTATTTCAGTGCATATAGAAGAGCTAGCAGGAACAGTACTATCAATGCTCCGATAAAAATGAATCCTGCAACTGTGCCTGACTTAACTTTTCTGTAATTACGTGCATAATGTTTCTTCTTGAATATAAACATCAGTATAAGGCCAAGTACAGGAAGGAAGAAGCTAAGAACTGAAAGCCAGAGAGCACCTGTATCATGAATAGGTGTATTCTTAAGAATATCTTCGTCAATAGTTGCATCTCCAACAGTTGTCTTCTGATTTGCAAGCTCTTCGTCAGTCATGATAGTGATTGACTTAACAGGAACACCTGCCTCACGGATTTTCTTGTACTCTTCTATCTCTTTCTTGTTACCATATACGAAATGGTTATGTCCTATATCTACCATTGTAGGCTTATCAGTGCTGTAGTCATGCTGACTAGCATCATAAGTAAGGAGCTTCTTGCGCTTCTCAAGCTTAGGATCAGGAAGCGGAATAGCAGATATAAGTGATCTGGTGTATGGGTGAAGAGGGAAATTGAACAGCTCTTCGGAATCTGCAACTTCCACAATATGACCCTTATAAATAACACCGATACGGTCGGATATGAATCTTACGATTGAAAGGTCATGCGCGATGAAAAGGTATGTAACACCCTTTTCCTTCTTAAACTTGTTCATAAGATTCAGAACCTGAGCTCTGATAGAAACATCAAGAGCAGAGATAGGCTCATCTGCTACTACAAGTTCGGGTTCCATGACCATAGCTCTTGCAAGACCTACACGCTGTCTCTGTCCACCGGAGAACTCATGAGGATAACGTGTAAGATGCTCAGGAAGAAGACCAACCTCGTTGATCATATTCTCAACCTTCTGAACTCTGTCTGCCTCATCCTTGAACAGATGGAAGTTATAAAGGCCCTCAGATACGATATAATCTACTGTTGCACGTTCATTAAGACATGCAGCAGGATCCTGGAATACCATCTGAACATTTCTGATAACTTCACGGTCAAGAGAACGCGGTATCTTACCGGAGATACGTACGCCCTTATAATCTATCTCACCTTTAGCAAGAGGATTAACTCTGATTACAGCACGGCCGATTGTAGTCTTACCTGAACCTGACTCACCAACAAGTGAAAATGTCTCACCTTTATAAATATCGAAGGAAGCATCCTGTACAGCTTTAACTGCGTCTGCGCCTTTGCCGAATGTAATATCTATATCTTTTATGGACAGCAGGATTTCTTTACCTGTCTTCTCATCAATAGGTCCTTTTTCAGGAAAATGAGATGCTGTCTTGTTTTTTTCATATGTATTAGCCACTTTGTGTATCTCCATCTATTAGATATTGAATGCCTTGATCAGCGTCTCATGAATGTTACCTATTGCTTTGGGCTTTTCAACCTTAGGTGAACGAGGATCAAGAAGCCATGTCTTGGCATAATGAGTATCAGTTACTTTGAACATAGGCGGTTCCTTAAGAGAATCGATCTTCAAAGCATACTGGTTACGAGGTGCGAATGGATCGCCCTGTATATCATTATAAAGTGACGGAGGAGTTCCTGTGATAGAGAACAACTCTTCATTAGGCTTAGCCAGCTGTGGAAGTGATGAAAGTAGTGCCCAAGTATACGGATGATGAGGATCATAGAATACCTCATCTACATTACCATACTCTACAATCTGTCCTGCATAGAGAACAGCTACACGATCAGCGATATTAGCAACAACGCCAAGGTCATGTGTGATGAATACTATTGTGTAATGGAACTCTTTCTGCAGATCTTTAAGAAGCTGCAGGATCTGTGCCTGAATAGTAACATCAAGAGCTGTTGTAGGCTCATCACAGATAAGTATCTTGGGCTGGCAGGAAAGTGCGATAGCGATTACGATACGCTGTCTCATACCACCTGAATACTCGAACGGATAGTCATCAAAACGGCTCTCAGCATTCGGGATACCAACCTTCTTCATAAGTGTAAGAGCTCTGACACGAGCCTCAGCCTCTGAACACTTCTGGTGCTTCATGATGATTGACGATATCTGCTTACCGATAGTAATGATCGGGTTAAGAGATGTCATAGGATCCTGGAATACTGTAGCGATCTTATTACCTCTGATCTGTGCCCAGTCTTCTTTCTCCTTAACGTCAGCGATATTAAGGATAGCTACGCCGTGAAGTGTATCCTCTGTCTCATCAACATAACGTACATGGAATGCAACTGTATCAAATACCTGATTGCGCTGATCTTCATTGTCAAGATCAACACCCATCTTCATAGCCTTCTTAAGAGCTTCGAAAAGGCCGCCCATAAGCTTATAAGCTCTGTAGTAGCCATAACGTCCACCTGAGAGATACATCTCCTTGGCGAGGACTTCATTTCTCTTCTTCTGTTCCTGAGTAACAGGCTTAGAGATTTCCTCATGATACTGAGCCTTAAGCTTTGAAAGTTCTGTGCTGTAATATTCCTTAGCTTTAGTATCAGCTTCAAATTCAGCCTTATGCTTTCTGATAGCTTCTTCTTTCTTAAGCTTAAGTTCAGCAATCTGAGCATCATAATCCTTGATCTTCTGAGTAGCTTCCTTAATGAGATGCTTCTCAGTCTTAGGATTATATGTCTGACGCTTATTGAAGATCTCTGTACGCTCATACTTAAGAGTATCAAGCTTATTAGTTATCTTCTCGCGCTCTTCTTCATTAAGGTCCATTCTTGCGGCCTTTTCTTTTTCAAGAGCTCTGATCTTCTTATAAGTCTCAGCTCCAAACTCAAGACCTGAACAATCATCAAGTTTAGCCTGATATTTCTTGATCATCTTGTGAGCAAATGCATTATAAGAAACCTTGGTATCAGCAAGCTCAAGGTCATTATAAATGATCTCACCCTTATCTATAAATCCATTACTATCAAGCATGCCTGCAAATGTCTTAGTAAATACAGACTTACCTGAACCGGACTCACCTACGATTGCGATTGATTCGCCTTCATATATATCTAATGAAATTCCTCTTATTGCAGTCAGTATACGGCCTCTAACATGGAACTTAACAACCAGGTCTTTGACTGACAATAATACTTTCTTATCTTCTGCCATTTTCTATCTATCCCCTTACATATGTGTTCTAGGATCTGAAGCATCACCAAGATTCTGTCCTACTACATAGAGCACAACTGTGATGATCGATACTACTATTACCGGGCTCCAGAATTCGAACTGCCATCCTGAAATAGCCATTGAGCTTTCATACTGGAATATGAGCTTACCAAGTGACATATCAGCCATACCCATTCCGATGTATGAAAGGAATACCTCGTAAGAGATATATGAAGGTATCTCAGCTGCAGCAAGTGTTACGATGATAGATGTCATGAAAGGCAGGATATTCCTGATAGCAATCTTAAAGATTGATGTTCCAAGACAACGTGATGCAAGATTGTACTCTCTGTCACGGATAATGATAACCTGCGTTCTGAAAAAGTAAGCTATAAAGAGCCATCCGGTTACTGTCATGGCAAAAACCATAGTTCCGAAACTTGATGACATTACAAGTACAAGTACTGATACTACCAAGGTAAGAGGCACATTACCAACAATGTTATAAACCTCTGTCATGATCAGATCAAACTTTTTAGAGAATCCCCAAATAGCACCAATGATAACACCAAGTGTCATATTGATGATCGCACATGAAAAAGCAAATGAAATAGAAATTCTCGCACCATTCCATACAGCATCGAAAGTAGATTCACCTGAACCACCACGACCAAGTATCTCATGAATAGAAAAACCATTCTTGGCAATAGCTGCTGATGGTGTAAGATGCTTCATTGTAGCATCTGTAATATTAGCAAACTTATCATATCCTGAGAATAAAGGATAGATATAAGCAAACAGTATAAGAATAAGTAATACTGCAAGCATTATGATATTGATCTTCTTTTTAAAGAATACACGAAACACTGATTTCCAATAAGAATATCTAGGTGCTGTGATCTTCTCAGCTTCTGATTTATCATGCGTATCAAAAGAGAACAGCTCTTCTTCAGACATGCCTGCCAAATCATCTGTTAATTCAAATTTATCAGACATAATTTCCTCATTTCCAAGCGGCAGGGCCGCATTATTTTGTAAGTTACTGCTACTTATTATCTAGCCTTATCTGAGAATGAGATTCTCGGATCGAACATAGCCATAAGGATATCTCCAAGTATTACTGATGTAATACCAAGGGCTGTATAAAACAAAGTAACACCGACAATAACGCCGTTATCATACTTGGCAATCGCTTCTACAAGAAGATTACCTGCACCGGGAACAACATATACCTTCTCAGTAATGATCGCACCAACAAGTGCAACAAGGACTGTTCCGGGAATTCCATGAATTATCGGAATAACTGCATTTTTGAAAATGTGTTTTCTGAATATCTCATTGTCTGTAAGACCACATGCCTTAGCAAACTTAACATAGTCTGAGTTCTGCTGATCGATCATGTATCTTCTAAGCCACTTCATAAGATCTGCAATACTCTTAATAGAAAGTGAGATGATAGGAAGTACGTACATGAGCTTACTTGTAGACTCCATGTCAAATGTTGTAGGAAGTCCTGCACTACCACCAATAGCCTTAACCATGAAGATATAAGCAAGCGAAGGAACTGCAATAGCAAATACTATATAAATAGTTCCGATCTTATCAATAGCTTTGTCCTTATGTCTTGCCATAGCAATACCAAGGGAAACACCAAGTACATATGCAATGATACTTGAGATAAGACCTATAACAAATGAATATCCAATCTTTGAAAGGCCGTTCTTAACTGTAGATACATTAGTATAGTCATCCACAAAGAGCCTCTGGTTAAGAGCACTAGAAGCAAGTGATCCCTTTACATATGTAGCTGTATGAAGGTCATCAGCTGAAGCTTCTACAACACCTGAAGGGAATGTAACTTCCGATGATACGTAAGATCCCTGTGACTGTGTCATTGTATCAAATACATCAATTCCCGCATTTACTGTATATGATTTACCAAGACTTATCTTGATAAGGTTCTGGTGAATATACGGGAAACTATTATCAAAGTAAAGTAAGTACTTATATTTAGTACCATTTCCGATAAGTGCCGGTGAGAACTTCTCTCCGCCATATGCCGGATCATGCAGTGTAAAGCTTATTCCACGTTTTCCAATATCAATAGAATCATCCACATAGTGAATGCTGTCAATATCAACAATTCCTGTAAAATAGCCTGCTAAACGTGATAAAAGAGGCTTATCTCTGTATGCAAAGAGGGCTTCCTGTCCGCCATCTGCATATTTTCTACCTTTCTTGATGGTTATAGCATCAAGTCTGACAATTGTATAACCTTTAGATTCATAATACTCTGAAAACTTCTTAACATACTCAGCAACTGTTTCAGAATCATCTTCTGCCTTTTTACCAAGGTCCTGAATCTTTTCAAGTTCTGATGAATCAAGTTCTCCACTTGCAACAAGTGAAGCTATGTACTCTTCATAAGTAACATAGTCAATGTAACCGTAGTTCTCCCACATACGATACATGTACTGCTTCTTCTGGTTATTACCAAGATTCTGATATACAGAATCAGCAGCAAAAATAAGCTGACGATCCATCAATGAATAGATCAGCAGCATAACTATTCCTATAACTATAACTATAGAAAACAGTCCATGTAATAATCGTTTGATCAAATATTTTAGCATAGTCCTTCACTCCAGACGACCGGTCATGTGATAGAAGAATACGTTACATCTTCATAATTACTTACCAGTCTATATTACATCAAAGTCAGGAGAACGAGCATGAGCCCATTCTCCTGCTTATAATGTTTAATACTTATAAAACTTTATAACTATCTAATTAGTAGATACCAAAGCACTTAACCATGTAACCTGCATAATCAGGAAGCATTGTGTCAAGGTATGTCTTAGGATCACCATAGTCAGGGCCCCAACCTGATACATCATAGATATCATAGTTAGCATCTGAACCAAGGTCTGTGTAATATCCTGCATAGTACCAGTCATCCTGTGTAGCGCATGATACAAGATTAATCACTACAGCACCACCAAGAGCATCCTCTACAGACTTCTTGAAAGCGTTAGCTCTGTTTGCGAATACTTCACTTGCTTCGAAGTATGGAAGATCAACATAGATAGGATTCTCAGCGCTTACTTCAACGCCTTCAGCTGCAAGCTCTTCAACAGCTTTGTTGAGGTGTTCAACAGCAGCATCCTTGTTGTACCATCCATCGAAACCTGATGATGAACCAAGACCATCATTAGCTTCAGGATCCCAAACTGTAGCATCAACGCCGTCAGCATCGAGCTGAGCCTGAACGATCTCACCATAGTATGTTCCAGCAGGGAATGTTGTATCTGTTCCGTTGATAGCGATTGTTACATCCTCTTCAAGCTGTACGAAGTTACCAGGTGTGTATGTGTTGATAAGTGAATTGTACTTAAGATCATCACCGTTGGTCTGTGCGTTGTATGTACCTCTGTCAATTGACTGAAGAAGTGCAAGTCTGAACTCCTGGTTACGCATAGCGGTCTTTGTTCTTGCAGCATCCTCTTCTGTCTGAGTTGACTGAGCAGCTGTAGCATCGTTAGCATTAGCAAATGCTGCACGGTTAACATTCATGAAACCTACGAAAGATGTAGCATCTGTAAGGCTGATGTATGCATAATCATCATAAAGGCCATCATTCTTAGCTGCTTCAAGAGCTGCTGTTGAAAGTGTACATCCTGAAATTGTACCAGCCTTAGCATCATTGTATGCCTTTGTAGCATCTGTTCCATCATTGTAAAGGAAGTAAACAGTCTGGATATTGATGTTATCCTTATTCCAATATGTAGAGTTAGCCTTGAATGTAATAGTATTCTTAGCTGTAAAGTTAGTTACAAGGTATGGTCCGCAATAAGCGATGTGGTCAGCATCTGTACCATATGTATAGTCAGAAGCTGAAGAATCGAACTCATCACCGAACTTACCACCGCATGATTCGTAGTAAGAACGATTAAGAGGAGCGAACACGCTATAGCTTAACATAGTGTTAAAGTATGTGCAAGGAGCAACAAGGTCATACTCAAGTGTATAATCATCAACTGCCTTAACACCAACTGTTGAGAAATCTGTTGTCTCACCATTGATATAAGCATCTGCACCAACGATTACATCCTGAACAAGGTACTCAAGACCGCCCATTGCATCCATCATGTGCTGCATACCAGCTACGAAGTCGTCAGCGGTAACATCGCCAACTTCACGTCCCTGAGAATCAACCCACTTAACACCTTCACGGATGTGGAATGTATATGTAAGTCCGTCATCGGAAACTTCATAATCTGTTGCAAGTGCAGGCTGCTGTGTGCCTTCTCCGTCATATTCCATAAGTCCGTCATATGTATGAACAAGAGCTCTTGTATCAGCCTGTCTTGAAGTGCTGAGTACGTCCCAAGTTGTAGGATCACCTGAGCTAGGATATTTGTACTCATCTGTGAGAGTATATCCCTTTTCTTCAAGGAATGACTTAACCCAAGACTCATACTCGCCTGTGCCCTTAAGCTCAGCATACTTTTCTCTCATTGCCATATAATCTTCAGCCTTGATAAGCTCAGAAGTTACTACAGCATTATGGAAACGGCTTTCATCATTGCCCCAATATGTTGTAGATACTGTATAAGGAGCTATACGGCTGATAGCATACATACCGCCACGTGATGTGAATGGAATGAATACACCAGACTCAAGAAGCTTAGCCTCAGCTACAGCATCAAGTGCCCATGCTACATTCTTGTCTCCTTCTGCCTGAGCAGCTTCATAAGTTTCATAGAACTCACCCAGGATCTGGTTGTAAACATACTCAGAAAGCTCATCATAATCCATTGCTGACTCATCAACAACTTCTTCCTCTGAAGCTCCGTCTGTAGCATCACCAGTTGTGTCAGAACCGTTGTCGCCTGTTGTTGTCTGGGTGCTCTCAGAACCTGTGTTGTCTCCAGAATTGTTGCCAGTATCGCCTGAGCTACAAGCAACTGAAGACACTGTCATGCCGACTGTAAGAAGCAGTGCAATGACTTTAGATCTTTTCATAATTCCTTCCTCCTTTTATTCCTCTTCTATTATTAGATTCGGTAATTAGTTTTATGTAATCCTCTATGAGGCTACATTCCCTTGCTGTTTTAACAAGTTGGCGCTTTAGTGCATCAAAGTCTAACCTTAAAATAGAAAATGACGTTAAACACTTCTTCAAAAATAAAGAAAGTTAATTTAACGTCATCGTTACCATTTCAAAATTATGAAATTTGAGCCCTCTAAACACGTTACATAGAGCCTCATTCGATGCGCGCACTGTGTTACATCAACTTACTTTATTTTACAGTCATATTAATTTTTGTCAATACGCAAATCGTAAATTTTATCAACGTTTCCACGCGTAGGGCGGACATATGTACGTCCCACACATACAAAAATTTTCGATAAAAATCATGAGTTTCCACTGAAAATATGATTATTCGTAACTTTATGAACATGATTAGATAAAACAGTACCCTAACAATATAAATAATACCGTTTTACTAGGAATTATGCAAGCTCTTCCATCTCGGAAATGAGCGCATCGAACTGATCCAGTGCTTCCTCAATTGGCGCAGGAGTTGACATATCAACACCAGCGATCTTCAGGAGGCTGATAGGATCAGTGCTGCAACCTGATGACAGGAACTTAAGGTAATCCTTCACAGCAGGTTCACCCTCTTTAAGAATCTTGGTAGCAAGAGCAATAGCAGCAGAGAAGCCTGTAGCATACTGATATACATAATAGTTGTAGAAAAAATGCGGGATTCTAGCCCATTCTGATGCTATCTCTTCGTCAACGACCATATCCTCGCCATAGTAGAGCTTGTTGAGGTCATAGTACATCTTGTTAAGAGTGTCCGCAGTGAGCGTATTGCCGCTTTCTACAAGCTCATTAAGCTTAAGCTCAAACTCTGCAAACATTGTCTGGCGATACAGTGTTGTACGGAACTGCTCCATGAAATAGTTAAGGAGATATTTTCTCTTCTTAGTATCTGTTGTCTTAGAAAGGAGATTCTTCATCATAAGTACTTCATTGCAGGTTGAAGCAACTTCTGCAACGAATATTACATAATCAGAATATACAACAGGCTGGTTCTTCATAGACAGGTAGCTGTGCATTGTATGTCCTGTCTCGTGGATAAGAGTGAACTGGCTGTTGAGATTGTCCTTATGATTAAGAAGGATATAAGGATGAGGTCTTGCACCACCTGAAGAGTAAGCGCCACTTCTTTTGCCTTCATTCTCATATACGTCAAGCCAGCGATTCTCGTAAGCTTCCTTAACGACCTTGGCATAGTCTTCGCCAAGCGGTTTGATAGCTTCGAATACAGCCTCTTTGGCCTGCTCATATGTAATTTTCTCTTCTGCATCAGGAACGATTGAGTTGTAAAGGTCATACATATGAAGCTCATCAACGCCCATAAGCTTCTTACGAAGATCCATATAACGGTACATGGAGCCCATGTGCTTATGAACAGTGTCGATGAGATTGTGATATACGCTTACAGGAACCTCTGTACGGTCAAGAGCTGCCTCGAGATTGTTCTCATACTTTCTTGCATTTGCATAGAAAGTCTGCTGCTTGTAATGAGCATCAAGGATTGTAGCAGAAAGAGACTCATGAGACTTCCATGTATCATAGAAGGTCTTGAAAGTGTTCTTTCTAAATTCACGATCTGTACTTTCCATATAAGAGATGAATGTGCCCTGTGTAAGGTCATGTTCCTGCCCCTTACTGTCTTTTACCTTAGGGAATTTGAGATCGGCGTTTCTGAAGATAGATCCGATATTGGAAGGACCTTCTGACATCTCTCCTGTTGCAGCAAGGAGCTTTTCTTCTGCCGCTGAAAGCATGTGCTCTTTTTTCTTTCTTACACGAGTGATGGCAAGACGATAAAGCTCAAGGTCAGGATTCTGCTTAAAGAAGCTCTCAAGCTTATCGTCAGGAATGTCCATGATCTCTGTATCTGCAAAGGCTGATGCACTTGATACAGAAACAAGAAGACCTATAGTCTTACCTTTTCTTGCCTGGTTTTCATTGTTGCCAAGATCCTGATCAGCAGCAAGTGATGCATACTGATATATTGATGACAGAAGGAGTTCTGCTTCGTCAGACTTCTTGTACCACTCAAGGAGCTTGTCAGCGCTCTCTCCAACATGTCCCTGGAAAGCAGCTATCTCTTCTGTAAGTTTTCCTGCCTTTTCAAAATCTTTCTCCCAATCAGCAGGTGTTTTGTAAAGGTCTTCAAGGTTCCAGGTATACTCTACCGGAACTTCTTCTCTTTTCATGATTTTCTTTTCTTCCATATTATCCTCTTTCAATTAATGTCATGGACAAAACAACTTCTTTCACAGCGCCAGTAAAAATATATTCCAAAAAATACCAGCCACATAAGTTTACTCATCTGTAATATACGATATTGTCTATCCAAATTATTCTTAAACACAAAACAACCACACCGGAGCAGTTAACTCCAGTGTGGCCGCATGATCATATTATCAGTCTTTCTTAACAAGAAGGCTCTTACCTGTCATTTCTGCAGGCTGCTCTTCTCCCATACACTCGATAAGAGTAGGGATAATGTCTGCAAGACATCCGTCCTCTTTAAGAGTATATGCAGGATCATAGTTAACAAGAATGAACGGAACAGGGTTAGTTGTATGAGCTGTCCATGGCTCGCCTGTCTCATAGTCGATCATCATATCAGCATTACCATGGTCTGCGCAGATGAACATTGTTCCATTTGCTTTCATGATAGCGTCGTAAATCTTACCAACGCATTCATCTACTGTCTCAACAGCCTTAACTGCAGCAGGAATAACACCTGTATGTCCTACCATGTCAGGGTTAGCGAAGTTGCAGACGATAACGTCATAGTTCTGAGAATTAATAGCATCAAGGAGCTTGTCACATACTTCAGGAGCGCTCATCTGAGGCTTGAGGTCGTATGTAGGAACATCCTTAGGGCTGTTTACAAGAACTCTGTCCTCGTTCTTGTTAGGCTCTTCTACGCCACCGTTGAAGAAGAATGTAACGTGAGCATACTTCTCTGTCTCAGCGATACGTGCCTGTTTAAGACCCTTGTTTGCAAGCCATTCTCCGAATGTGTTAGTAAGGAGAACCTTCTTGAATGCGATCTCTTTATTAAGAATAAGTGGATCATAATCTGTAAAGCATACGAACTTAGTATCAAGTCTTGCACCACGATCAAACTTATCGAACTCATCATCACAGAAGCAGTGTGTCATCTCTCTTGCTCTGTCAGGACGGAAGTTGAAGAATACAACTGAATCCTTATCCTTGATAGTTGCAACAGGCTGACCATCCTTCATGATAACTGTAGGAACTACGAACTCATCAGTCTTGCCGTTTGCATATGACTGCTGCATTCCTTCGTGTGCGCTGGAAGCCTTCTGGCCTTCGCCCTTTGTAAGAGCATCATAAGCGATAACAACGCGATCATAGTTGTTATCTCTGTCCATAGCATAGTAACGGCCTGAAAGTGAAGCAATCTCACCAACGCCGAGTTCTTTCATCTTATCTTCAAGCTGCTGTACGAAATCAATTCCGCTTTCCGGAGGTGTATCACGTCCGTCAAGGAAGCAGTGTACATATACTTTCTCAAGTCCGTTTCTCTTAGCGAGCTCAAGAAGTCCATAGATGTGTGTGATGTGGCTGTGAACACCGCCATCAGATACAAGACCAAACATGTGAAGAGCACTGTTATTAGCCTTGCAGTTGTTTACAGCTTCAAGAAGAGCTTCATTCTCGAAGAAATCACCATCATTGATAGACTTTGTGATTCTTGTAAGCTCCTGGTATACGATACGGCCTGCACCCATGTTCATGTGGCCTACTTCAGAGTTACCCATCTGTCCGTCAGGAAGACCTACTGCAAGTCCGCTTGCATTTCCTTTTACAAAAGGATATTTCTCCATAAGCATATCAAGATTTGGTGTGTTAGCCATTGCAATAGCATTACCCTCAGGGTTTTCGTTAAGACCAAATCCATCAAGGATCAAAAGAAGTGTTGGCTTAGAACCTCTCATTTAAAAACCTCCATTTATCTACTAACTATTTATTTAATCGAATCGTCAGTCATATTAGTGCTTTTCAAAGCGGCACCAGTCTTACATCGCCTTCATTTTTGATCAAATAAAGAACGAGTCAGCATTCTGGTTTGTTATGACTAACAAAATCAATATCTACGCTACTATATAATACGACAGAACAAGTATTTATTACAAGTTAATTGTTAAGAAAATAACTTACTCATATCTCAAATCAGAAAATACCTATATTTTCAAAATATCCATTATTAACGAACTATCTCAGCTTTATCAACTGTCACTTCTGTTTCATAATCAGGGAACATCTCTTTGCAGGCATCCTTTGCAAATTTAATAACTGCATCATCAGAAGATTTGTAGTCAAAGGGCACCACTATATCAAAAGCTATTATCTTCTCGTTCTTATGATGTATGATCCTGAAATCGTGGAACTTTATATCATCACCGAGCTGCCTGATACGCTCTTTCATCCTGTCTTTTATCATCATAACTTCTTCATCATGAAGATTTACAGGATCGACATGGATCACACTGCTGCAGGAATATTTTTCATTAAGAAGCTGTTCGATCTCATCTACAAGATCATGAGCTTCTAACAAAGATTCATCAGAATCAATCTCTACGTGAAGAGACATCATGGTCTTATTGGGTCCATAGTTGTGAACGATAATATCGTGAACTCCAAGTATCTGATCAAATGTAAGAACATCTTTTTCTATGGCACCGATCATTTCGTCAGATGGAGCCTCTCCAAGAAGAGGGGATATTGTATCTCTTGTTGCCTCATAGGCCTGATAAAAGATAAAAAGAGCTACCAAAGTTCCTGCATAGCCGTCAAGAATAATACCTGTTTTATTACTGATAAAAGATGAAATAAGAACGACGCTTGTAGATACAACATCAGATATGCTGTCTTTGGCATTGTTAACAAGTACAGCAGATGATAGTTTCTTTCCAAGATCCATATTGTATAAGAACATATACAATTTTATAAAAATAGCTACTATTAATATACCTGCAATAACAAGGTTAAATCCGGTCTGCTCAGGATGCATGATCTTCTTTACAGATGTTCGCAGAAGCTCTACTGCCATTCCGAAGATAAAGAAGGCAACTATAAGTCCTGCGACATATTCTATCCGGCCATGACCAAATGGGTGCTTTTTGTCAGGCTTCTGCGATGCAAGCTTAAAGCCTATTATCGTAACTACTGAAGTTTCTGCATCAGACATGTTATTAGCTGCATCCGCCAGTATCGAGACAGATCCTGACATAAATGCCGCTGTCATCTTGATAATTACAAGGATAATGTTTAAAACAACGCCAAAGGCGCCGCACAGTATACCATACTGACGGCGCACATTTGCATCATTTGTGTTGTTATGATCTTTTATAAATATCCCAGCAAGAAATTGAATCATATCATTAAATCCTCTTCCGCTGCTTCTTATTTGCTATATAAAATGAGGATTGCGATGTTTATTAAAACATTAGCAATCCTCATTATTATTTATCATTTATTATTATAAATCAATACTGTCGATGAATGCGTTGAACTGGCTCTGCCAAATGTTCTCAACGCCGCTGTACATTACATACTGCACAACCATGTATCCATCTTTACAAGGGATAACATACATCACTCCGTTAAGAGCAACATCATATCCGCTGGCTGTAACTCCAAAACGAATAGCATCTTCTCCATCGATCTTTACATCGGTAGGATCAGTTACTTCTGCTCCTTCTGTAATACTTTCAAGAATAATTTCCATGTTCTTTGTGTCTGATCTGGAGCTGAAGTTAGACTTATCTATATAGTAAATACAAACCTGAGCAGTTCCGTCCATATTAAGACCATACTCCTGCTGTGTGCCTGTAGCATCATATTTGATCCATGATGCAGGTATCTGGAAGCTTGCATCATTAAAAGTAGTATCGATCATATTAATGCCAAGGTACTCAGTAGGCTCTGTTGAAAAAGCTACTGCTGTCTGAAGTCCTCCACCTACAGAAAGAGCATCAACTGCATCTGATGGTACAGATAAAGATGCATCTGAATCCCATTCTGTAACATTAATAGTATATGTTATCTCCTCAAGCGAGATAGAAAGACTCTTTCCGCTATAATTGCAGTAATATGAATTTACATCTGCCATTGAAAGGTTAGGATAAGAAACCTCTATCTTGGATATCTTTCCACTTTCACGATCAAGGAAAAGAGAAACTGTCATCTTCTGATTTCCGGCATCAGTAGCCTTATCAGTAATACTGCAGAAGTTTGTAAGGAAAGAGCACTTCTCAGCATTAACATCTACTGCTGTAAATACATAGTAATCCTTGTTTTCGTTGTCCTTATCATAAGAATAAGATAAAGAAGCAATATCGCCCAGAATTACAGAAGAACCGCTTGTAGCACTGGTAGTAAGATGTCCGCCCCATCCTGTTGACTCTGTATATGAATAATTAGTCTCTACACTTCCACTCTTTGTAACGTAAATCTCATAAGTCTGATTACTCTCGTTACCATTATCATCTGAAGCTGTGATAAGATCGCCGGTAACATAAGCTATTGTATGTCCATCTTCGTCAGTAATGTTTGATGCTGTCATTTCAGAAGACTGAGTAAGTTTATAAGATCTTCCATCAGTTGAATCATCAACATTAAGGCTCATCTGATAATTGATAGTAACATCATAAGAAGAAAGGCCTTCGAGCTTTTTAGTTGCATCATCGATCTTCATCATAGCGTTAGATGCTTCAAGTCCCTGAGTAGCTGCCTCATCTCCCTCTTTTACATTAAGGGCACTCTGGTAGCTTTCTGCTGCCTTCTCATAATCCTTAGCACCGTAAGCTTCTTTAGCTTCTTCTATAGCTTTCTGATATTCTTTCTCATGAGTCTTCTCTAAATATTTATAACCGCCTGCGCCGCCTACACCTGCAAGTACTATTACAGAAGCGAGACCGATTGCAAGGCCTTTATGACTTTTCTTCTTTTTGGGAGGCTGCTGTCCATAGCCATTTTGCATCTGCGGATTATACTGCTGGTAACCCTGGTTATACTGATTCTGATACATATTCTGCGGCTGCTGATGTGAATTCTGTGACTGGTATGAAGTCTGAACATTATTCATATTCTGAGACTGAAACGTGCTAAAGCCAGACTGCTCAAAATTAGTACTATTCTGAGCTTCTGATTTTACCTCTGATTTCGTCTCAAATGTCTCTCCGCAAAACGGGCAAAACTTAGCTGAATCAGATACAATCTTTCCGCATTTTCCACAATACATAGTTCTCTTTCCCTCGCTTATTATTTACTCCTCCGAATCCAATATCCTTTCTGCATCTTCGATGCATTTTTTTGTTTCAGCTATCAGCTGCACTGCATTCGGATCATCTTTTTTTCTATAATAAAAGCCTGTCAAGGCATTATTAAGCAGTGTAAGTGCTTTAGGTACATCCGGTGATATTCCGATTCCATACAGGAAGCATTGTCCCATCTTCTGCATGATATCCGGTATTATCGGATCAGGTCTTCCGTCATCGCCATAACATTCAAACATGGCACGTTCATACATAAGGTATGCATATCTTTCATTCTTTTCAACATGGTAGCCCTGAAGATACATATCCCCAAGCTTGAAAAGACAATTGGCATCATCAAAAAGAAGTGCTCCTTTAAGAAAATACTCGTATGCTTTAGCATAGTCAACTTCCTGATGTCTTCCGTAGTAATAACAATAGCCGAGATTGCTTATAGCCCTGGGCTCTCCTGCATCGGCTGCTATCTTATAAAGCTCAAATGCTTTCTGATAATCCTGTCTGACATAACGACCTTCATAGTATAATGTACCAAGATTAAGTGCTGCAACCGGCATGTTCTGTCTGACACATTCTTCATAGCACTGGACTACCTTGGCCATGATCTGCTGAACATCGTCGCGTTCATGGTGTTCATAAGCCCATTGGTACATTCCGTCGTAGTTCTCATTTTCAATAAGATCTTCAACTTCATCAAGATCATCCTGATCTTCTCTCGAAAGATTCTCATTAAGCTCGTCAGTATTTTCAAATTCATCCTGACTTATCTCTCTAATGATATGCTTGGTGACCTCTACTGCGAAAGGAACATTTTCACCTTCAAAGTAATCACTGCTAATAACAGTTCCCTTCATTATAGTATTTTTTTTGCCAAATGGAATCTCAACAAATGAGCCTGACTGCAAAAGTCCGAAATCACTTATATAGAAGTAATTGGTGCTCATCCCTTTGGGTTCAATACTACAATAGCAGTAGCGTACTGTAGTCTTCTCACTTGTCTGATACTCTCCGCCGTCAAAGAGGAAAAGATTGTCAATAGGAATAAGTTCTCTGAGCTTTACTGACAGATTAGATATGATCCTGTCTGCGCTTTTGGATAACTCACCACCATATACGTAATTATTCCCCTTTGTGTCAGTGATGATCAGTTCAAAAGAGCCATGCTCATCTGAAATATATTTTCCTTCTTTTCTCCCGTAAAACACTTCGTTTACATATTCGAGTATCTCACTGGCAAGTTCTTTTCCAATACTCGCCCCAAGTTTTCTTACAGCAGAATAATCCTGATCGTCATCATCTCTTCCCGAATATGCTGTGAACCACAGTCGTCCGGAATTCGAAATAGTGAGCTTTTGTTCTGACTCCTCTCTTAAAGCTGATGAATACTGGCCTAACTTTTTCGAAATCAGTCTGATCTTTTGAATTCTCATGCTATCCCCTCCGGTTATCCCTACGTATTATGATTATTCTAACATATCATGTAGAAGATTATTTATGTTCCGGAGATATTTATATACTACCATCCGTTTTAAGATCTTCTACAATGATGCGACGAAATACATTTTTTATACGACAGAATGCATTTTTTGATCGAATTGCATTTTTAAAGGGCCGCAAAGAGGTATCATCTTACCTCTGTGTGGCCCCTTTATTCATACAAAATCACTTTCTGTTATTTATATCTACTCGCTTAACAATCGATTGCCACATTTGCTGCTGAAGCTCGCCAACATAACCATTATCGCTGCATTCTCTTTTGAAATCATGATATGCACTATCATGACCGCCTTCCGGATCCTCTTTGAGAGCCTTATCAAGAAGAACCTCATACTTTTCAATGATCTCGCGCTTTCTCTCTGTAACCATAAGTCTTGCCTCCCCATATTAGTTTTTCATTCAGGCAATTCGTTGCCACCCGCAGGTCTGGTTTTTTGCTCTATAATTGCTCTAAGTCTTGCATTATCGAAGACTTCCTGCTTCATTTCAAGTAATCCCGCCCTTGGAAGTGATGCAATATTGGCATCAAGCCTTCCCATCTCAAATGATCTAAGGCATGTATCCTTAGCATGCTGATCCGGTAGCGACAGAACATATGTCTGAATCGCTCTGGTAAAATCAGGTATCATCTGAAGTTCTCCGGGCGTCATGCGGAATTCCGGTATCGTGGTACCATCTTTTATATCCATGTATGGAAGGATCTCACCAGTAGCCATAATAGAAAGTCTAAGCCATGTTCTTACATCCATAAGAACTCGACCAAGTCTGTTCTTGCCTTTCCATTTAGACGGATCATAAGCTGCTTCAGGCTGGTTTAAAGATATACCTGTACCCCACATCTCATCAAGCGGAGATGAAAAAGCTATGACCTTGTTACCTGTAGCAAGAAGCTTTTCTGCCAGTTTGGGATTCTGCTGAAACTTGGCCCTGATCCCGCGATAAGCTACGCCCTCACAGGTAACATCCCACAGCATATCCCTGTAACCCTCGAATTTGGTAGCCAGCTTCTTGATCTCTTCCGGTGATGTCTCCTGCATGATCTTCTGGCCAATCTGACGCTGACCAAACATCATGACTTTATGTAACATAATAAATTGAAGTGATGACTGATATTGAATACCTGCATATTTAAAAGGCGCATTGATCCAATTACTTAGTTCTCCATAAGCATCGTTCTCACGATAAAAACAGACCAAGTTGTCACTCTTCATCTATTCCTCCTGAATTCGACTCCGCTGCTGAAACAGAATAACTTGTATCGTTACTATTCTTCATTGCGCAAGCATAAAGATTAGTCTGATCACGTATACATTGCCAAGAGCCTTGAGCATTGCCTGTACAAAGTATATATGTATCACCATTTTCGCCCTCTGCATAGCTGACTGCACAATTTCCCGACTGATTTACAAAACCGGTCTTGCCACATACAACGTTTATACCTTCATCATTATCTTCAATCCTACGAAGGAACCAGTTAGAAAGTTCAATTCCGTCAGGATGTACCTCGGTACTCTCCGTCACATAATAGTGAGTAGACAATATTTCTCTGCAAAGCTCATTATCCATAGCCGCACGCATTATCATTGCCATATCATATGCTGTGCAATAATGGTCATCGTCATAAACGCCTATACAATTAGTAAAGTGTGCTGTATCGGAAAGCCCCAGTTCTTCAAGTTTAGCATTCATCATATCAACAAAAGCTTCCTGTGATCCAGCTATGTAATAAGCAAGTCCCAGAGCGCCATCAGCTCCTGAAGGAAGAATCAGTGCATACAAAAGATCTCTGACTTTAACCTGTTCACCAACATCAAATCCGGCAGCACTACAACCGTGTGAATAGCTAAAATCTGTTATTTCTATAGTAATCTCAAATGTATCATCAAGCTGCTCAGGTGTAAGATTCTCCACTGCAACCAGTAGGGTGAGGACTTTGGTCATTGATGCCGGATACATCTTAGCATAAGCATTTCTCTCAGATACAATTTCCATAGTGTCTGCATTGATCAAAATCCCGCAGGCACTGCCTATTTCAGATCCGAACTCCTGTGTTGAAGGAGTTTCAAATGCCACACATTTTTCTTCTTCGACAGAGCACTCTGTTGATGCTATAGAGGAAGCGGCCGTTTCATCACTTGCATCTACTACTTCAGTCTGCGCAGTTGAACATTCTGCAGCAGCTGCCTCATCAACAGACCTTGCCTTAAGGAAATGTGTGCCAACATAACTAAAAGCAAATACACCGACCACAGTTACCGCCACTATAGCAGCTCCGGCCTTGATAACATTCTGCCTGAAGACCTGTTTGTCGTGCTCTGCTTTCATTTCATTTATTCTTTTTGTTATTCTTGCCTGATATTCTTTAAAATGCTCTTCTTCGAGTCTTAACTCTTCTTCATCGATCTCATCATCGTCATCATCTGCTTCATATCGCATGATCGAAGCTATTTCATCCTTGAGAAAAGACTCATCCGCATATCTATTTCTGTTCTTAGAATTAATATGAACTTTATCTCTGTTGTCTGTCCCCAATTTTAATAATCTCCCTGATTTTTTTCACCCTCATTAATTATTTTACATTAGTTTGCCCTAAAATTCATTACAAAATTGTAAACAACATATTAGACAGCAAGCATCTCCAGTGATGGTACAGTTCTATCTAATATGATACAATGTACATTAATCATCTATATGATGATAGGACCAGACATCCTGATGAGGAGACTTTTCGATCATATGGCACTTGATTTTTACATTCCGGGAACGCGAGGACGATTCCCAAACAGAATCCAGCTGATCAAGACAGATGATCAGCTTTCAATG
>JAEEGH010006974.1_pt1 | contig 27402 bp, 25 predicted proteins | sample 9134181 | NCBI WGS metagenome assembly JAEEGH01 (sample SAMN16246544, study PRJNA631951) | gut metagenome | biome: gut microbiome; feature: rumen; material: DP-attached | host: Bos | place: Iran: Karaj | collected 2018-10 | reverse complement strand
CTGACGCTTCTCTTACTGCTGATAATTCCGTTCCTGGCTTTGGCTCAAAAGAAGGAGCTCAGTCAGGCACGGACTATCTTGAAGAGCAAGCGGGGCGTAGAGCAGGCTGAGCAGCTGATGACCAAGCTGCTGAAGGACTCGGCCAACCGGCAGGACAAGCGTATCTATGCCGTATGGTATGAGTCGGTACTTATGCAGTATCAGGCCGTCAACGAGAAGCTCTACATGAAGCAGCGGCAGGACACGGCGCAGTTCTTTGAACTGACGCGCCGGCTGTTTAACGTGGCCGAAGCCCTCGACTCGCTCGACATGCGTCCCGACCGCAAGGGTAGGGTAGACCCAGAATACCGAAAGGAGCACGCCGAGCAGCTCATGAAGTTCCGCCCCAACCTCTTCGTCGCTTCTACCTACTTTGTCCGTAAGTCAGACTTCAAGAAGGCTTACGACTTTATGGAGGCCTATATGGATTGCGCCCGCCAGCCCTTGTTCACGGGTTATCATCTCGACAGCCTCGATGAGCGAATGCCAGAGGCAGCTTATTGGGCCACCTACTGCGGCTATCGTATGAACGACCCTGTGCTTACCCTACGCTATCGCCACTTAGCCCTGCGCGACACCGCCAGAGCCGAATACACCCTGCAATACATGAGCGAGGCACGCCGACAGCTGAACGACGACTCGCTCTATATGGAAACCCTGCGTGAGGGCTTCCACCGTTATCCCACGAACAGCTATTTCTTTCCGCGCCTGATGGACTACTACACGGCACGGGGCGACAACGCCGAAGCCCTGAATGTCGTCAACCGCGCCCTTGAGGTCAACGACAGCAGCATGCTCTATCTGTACGCCAAGTCGACCGTCCTTTTCAATATGGGCCGTTACGACGAGAGTATCGCCCTAAGCGACACGCTCATCGCTCGCAACGACTCTATGCCCGACCCTTATTACAACGCCGGCACAGCCTACTTGAACAAAGCGCTCAAGCTGCACCCGCTCCGTGAGAAGAAGCAGCTGAAGCTGACTTACCAGAAAGCTCGCCCCTACATGGAGCGTTACCGCCAGCTGGCCCCCGACCAGAAGCAGAAGTGGGGCCCCGCCCTCTACCGCATCTACCTGAACCTCAACATGGGGCGTCAGTTCGATGAAATCGACCAACTGATGAAGTAGCGCCCACTGAAAGGCACCGGGTTTGGGGTAAACTCCGAGTTTACTCCAATCAAAAGGGATAGTTTACTCCGACCAAACTACAACAAAGAAACAGGTGCGCTGTCGTGTTGAACAGCGCACCTGAGTTACATTGAGCCTTTAACAGGCTAATTCAGATTCTATTCGTCGAACAGGAACAACAGGCGTGAACGGCCTTCCTCATCAGTAGGCTCGTTGTCAATGCCCAGCCCTTCGATGTTCGTTTCTGTGGCAGAGATAGCAATGAACTGCTCTGTCTCAATCTGTGTCACTTCAACAAGTGGCTTGATATATGCTGTTTTCTTCATAATCATTTTGCTTTTTAATGATATAATACTAATTACTTCACAATGACTTTCTTACCATCCTGGATGAAGACACCCTTCTGAGCCTTCTTCACCTTTTGACCAGCGAGGTTGTAGATGGCACCAGTGCTAATCTTCTTGCCGTCGATGGCATTAATAGCGGTAAGCACACCGTCGATGCTGATAAGCAGCTCGCGAGCTGAAGCTTCTTCTGCTGCATCTGCCACAGTCTTGATGAAAGCACGATAGGCCTTAATGGTATTGCCACCATTTGCCTTAGTAAATGCGTTCTCGGTAAGCACGTAGTCACCTTCAAGAGCCGTTGTGCCAGTATAAGTACCTACGAAGTTGAAATTCTCGCCTTCGGCAACCAGTGACTCAGCAGCAGCCTTTACCGTCACACCGTTGAACGTCATCGGCTCAGTAATAGCGGCGCTTGCCTTCATCAGATAAGGAACATTTGGTTCAATCTCATCGGCAGAAGTAAACAGAAGCTTGCCGTCTTCATTACCACTGTAAGTATAAAGTTCGGTAGCACCAATTTCAGACTTTGTAGCAGCAATTGGGAGAATGACAGTGTTCCAGCCCTCGGAAATTGTCTTCTTCAGAGTAACATTTGCGTTCTCAATATCTTCACTGTAGGCGGAACCTTCTGCCTCGTCAAGCGTTACAGCAATAGCAGAACCATAGTAGTAGAGATGGAAGTTGTCCCAAAGTACCCAGTCCTCACCTGTTTCGCACTTGAAACCAATCTTTAGGTCACCATCTTCTGCAAGGAGCGTCTCAACTTCACTAGTGTAGAAGGGCAGGCTTGTTTCAGGATTGGTCTTTTGGAACCAATAGTAAGCGCCAGTCATACCGTTGGGCTGATAAACAGTTACACCATCTTTCTGGTATGATGAGTCATAATTGCCGTCTCCCATCTGAGGGTCACCAGACTTGTAATAAGACGATGTGCTCCATTCTGCTCTGATATCCTTTACAGCTACAGTTTTGACACCGCAGTAGAGGAATGTCTTGTCTGTGATGCTAGCATTGTCGTGACGAGCGAAGCCCTGCAAAGTGACTTTGAAGGTACCCTTAGGTAGATCAGTAATCGTCTGGCTTAAATCGAACTGACGATGCCAAGCCTCAAAATTATGAGTTAATAGTCTGTGCTCAGTAATCGAACCACCAGAAGCAAGTGACCAGCCTGTAGCAACATTACCACCGCCTTTACCATAAATGAAGTGAGGATTCTCAATGAGGCAGGTAATGTCAAGACAAGCGTCTGGATTAATGGTAACATTCTTAACAAATGCCTTTGCGGCAGGAACTAATTTTGCAGTCTCTGCATCGATTGCCTCTGCTGTAGTGGCAGCTTCGACATTCTGCTCAGTCTCACTGATAACCCCTTCGAGCGTCTCCTTTGCATCAGAACCAGTGTAGACATCCTCGTCCTTCATATTCTTAACAGCTTCCACTTTGTCAAGATAGATTTGATAAGGACTAATCAGTGGCTTAGCGTTCGAAACAGCATCATTAATGGCGCTGATAGCTGACTCATAGTCTTCTGCGCTGCTAAATTCGCCACTATTTGCTGAAACTATTGAGCTAAAGGTTGAATATGCATCAGCAGGTATTGAGCCTTCTTCTATTTTTTCAGCTTCCTCTATAGCCTTTGCCAAAGCATCTTTATACGGAGTAAGGTCTGTAAGAGCACCCGTGAAGAATAATCGGAAATTGTCAACTTTATACCAATACTTGTCAACGCCTTCAGCTCCGATGGTAGCAGTTCCATCAACTACTGCAAAAGCAAGCTCTCCTACAACACCGGTTCCCTTGTCAATAGCATCAATCTTTACACTTTCACCATTAGCATTCAGTTGCACCTGATGACCTCCGTCAGTAGCAATGAGAGCCGTCAGTTTATAGTTACCATTGGGAATGTTTTCGATTTTCTGGCTGATAGCATTACCGCTACTCCAAATGTTGAAGACATAATTGCCATCGGCATTGCTGATGGTATAAGTGGGATTACTGTTCTCTTTTGCACCGCTGTCATTGCTACCTTCAAAAGTCCAACCATTAGTATTACCAGTTTCAAAGCTGGGATTAACTACAAATACAGATGTCACTTCAACTTCATCAGTGGCATTGGTCAGATAATTCTTAAAAGCATCCATAAGGCTGGCAATAGCTGCATTAATGTCTTCAACAGAAGTTGCGCTTGCTACTAAAGCATCGGCTGCAGAAGTGTCAATGCTATTATCAATTGCCAGAATACGCTGCTTTTTTTCATTGTATTGAACTCCTGCTTTAACTATTTCAGCGTCAGCAGCAGCCAGCAGCTTCCATTGAGCATACTCTGTATCGCCACTATCACCATCTCTCAAAATAGTATCGTCTGCACTGGCGATAAGGTAACGACCCTCACCACCTCCATGATTAGCTCGAGAGATAATGTTATAAATGCCGTCACTTACCTTGGAAAACTCCCATGTAGACTTCTTATTACGAGACTGATCAGTGTAAACTGCACCAGCATCTGCCAGGTTCTCCAATCCCCAAGCGTTATTTCCTACTTTCGTATTAATAAAGAAATATTCATCTTCAGGAACCAGTGTAACTTTAATGGTATTGCCATCAGTCAATTCAGTCATACTGGCCTGAGTTCCCCACGCATTGCCTTTACCAAAATATAGGCCTTTACCTACATTGTAAAGATAAAATTCACCCTCTGCAACCTCAGCTGGTGTCCAGGACTGAGCGTATGAACTCATCCCTAACATAGCCATAAAGGCTACCATTAAAAGTTTTGTTTTTCTCATAAATGTTTTGTTTTTGTTAGTAAATATTGTTAATAATAAAAGTAATTGCTTCGTTTAACGGACAAAGATAGCAATAATTATGGTATGGTGGGCAAAAAGTAGGGGCGGTTTTGGGTCTTTTGTCGTTTTTTTACTTTCTTTAATATATTAGGTGGGGCTCGGCTGGGTTTTATACTTTTTTACATGTGTTTTGGATAGAATAAGAAAAAAAAGTAGTACCTTTGCAATCCAATACAAACACAAGACGAAGAGATAGAAAATGGCAAAGAAAATCGTAACGTTTGGAGAATTGATGCTCCGTTTTTCGAAGGAAGATAAGCGTCGGTTGTCGCAGGGGCGTATGTTCTGCGGCAACTATGGTGGTAGCGAGGCCAATGTTGCTGTCTCGCTGGCTATGCAGGGTGAAGATGTAGAATACGTCACCCGTCTGCCGGCATCGCAGATGGGACGTGCTGGTGCCATGAAACTCAGGGAGTTAGGCGTCGGCACTCATCATATACTTTATGGTGGCGACCGTGTGGGCGTTTACTATTTTGAGGAGGCTGCCAGCATCCGTAATGCAAGTGTGGCATATGACCGAGCTAACTCGTCCTATTACTACTTGGAACCGGGCATGATAGATTGGTGCAAGGCGTTGGCTGGTGCTGACGTGTTGCACGTGTCGGGCATCACCGCCGCCATTACTCAGCCGGCTGCCGATGCAACGTTTGAGGCCATCAGTATAGCTGAGGAGATGGGGCTGATGATTTCGATTGACTTGAACTACCGCAAGAACCTGTGGCGCTACGAAGGTGCCCAGCCCCGTGAGACGCTGAAGCGCATGATGGCCCACGCCGACGTGATGTTTGGCGACGTCATTGAGTATGAGTTTATTACGGGACATCCAAAGATTCCGTTCGAGGCTGTTACGACCGACTACCAGATGCCGCTCGACGCATATCGCCAGTGGTATGAAGAGATTCGTGAGTTGTGCCCGCGCTGCCGCAAAATTATGATTGGCATGCGCAATCAGATTAGTTCGAGCCATCACACGCTGACGGCGCTGCTCTGGGCTGACGGCAAAATGTACAATGCCAAGATTGTTGATATTCCGAACGTGGTTGATCCGATGGGCGTTGGCGATGCCTTTGACGGCGGCTTCCTCCATGCGCTCCGCCTGTTCCCCGACGACAACCAGCGCATACTCGACTACTCGCTGGCTGCCGCCTCGCTGAAGAACACCATTGCAGGCGACTTCAACCTGTCGACCGAGGAGGAGATTATGGAAGTGATGAACGACAACTACCAGATACTCGACATTAAGAAATATGACTGAGAAAGTTGAATCACTATTGTCGGAGCTGAACGAGAGCCAGCGCGAGGCGGTGGTCTTCTGCGACGGGCCGTCGCTGGTGATAGCCGGTGCCGGTTCGGGGAAGACGCGCGTGCTGACTTACAAGATTGCCTACCTGCTGGAACAGGGCATGAAGCCTTGGCAGATTCTCGCGCTGACGTTTACCAACAAGGCGGCCCGCGAGATGAAGGAGCGCATAGGCCGACTGGTGGGCGAGGAGAGGGCACGCTACCTGCAGATGGGTACGTTCCACTCCGTCTTTGCCCGTATACTCAGGGCCGAGGCTGACAAGATAGGGTTCAACAGCAATTTCACCATCTACGACCAGACCGACGCCCGTTCGCTGGTGAAGGCTATCATCAAGGAAATGGGACTTGACGACAAGGTATACAAGCCCGCCTCGGTGGCCGACCGCATCTCGATGGCCAAGAACCACCTGATACTGGCCGGTCATTACGGACAGACGGCGTGGGCCAAGGACGACGCTCACGGCAAGCGCCCTCAGATTACTAATATATATATAAGGTACGCGGAGAGATGCCGTCAGGCCAACGCTATGGATTTCGACGACCTGCTGGTATATACCTACGTGCTCTTCCAGAACCACGAGGATATCCGCCAGAAGTACGTCGAGAAGTTCCAGTTCGTGCTGGTCGATGAGTATCAGGACACCAACTTCGCCCAGCAGGCCATTGTGCTGCAGCTGACCAAGGAGCGCCAGCGCGTCTGTGTGGTTGGCGACGACGCCCAGAGCATCTACAGCTTCCGAGGAGCCAATATCGACAATATCCTGAACTTCCGCTCGGCCTACGACGATGCCCGACTGTTCAAGCTCGAGCAGAACTACCGCTCGACGCAGCTCATCGTACAGGCCGCCAACAGCTTGATACGCAAGAACGAACGCCAGATACCCAAGGACGTCTACAGCCGAAACGAGGAGGGCGAGCGGCTCGTGCTGAAGCCTGCCTACTCAGACAAGGAGGAGGCGCTCATCGTCTGTCAGGACATCAAGCGCATACACCGACAGGAAGGCTGTGAGTACAAGGACTTTGCCATCCTCTACCGCACGAACTCCCAGAGCCGCAGCTTTGAGGAGCAGATGCGTAAGGATAATATTCCCTACCGCATCTACGGCGGCCTGTCGTTCTATCAGCGTAAGGAAATCAAGGACGTCATTGCCTACTTCCGCCTCGTGGCCAATCCCGATGATGAAGAGGCATTCAAGCGCATCATCAATTATCCGACACGCGGCATTGGCGGGACAACGCTCGACAAGATCGTCAAAGCGGCTACCGACTACGGCGTCAGCCTCTGGCAGGTTATCAGTGAGCCCGTACTCTTTCCGCTGGACGTGAGCAAGGGCACGATGACGAAGATAGAGAACTTCAAGAATCTGATAGCCGGCTGGCGTGAGCGGCTGCAGACGGAGGATGCCTACGTGCTGGGCCACGACATCATTATGACGAGCGGCATCAGTCGCGACATCTACAGCGGGCGCAACCCCGAGGACATCTCGCGGCAGGAGAACCTGGAAGAGTTTCTGGGCGGCATGCAGGACTTCGTTGAGAGCCGCCGCGAGGAGGATCTGGGCGAGCAAGTATATCTGCCCGACTTTCTGCAGGAGGTGGCTCTGCTGACCGACCTCGACAGCGATAACGGCGACGATAATAATAAGGTGACGCTGATGACCATTCACTCGGCCAAAGGCCTGGAGTTCCCGACGGTCTTTGTCGTGGGTTTGGAGGAGAACATCTTCCCGTCGCCGATGTGTACGAACAGCATGCGCGAGCTGGAAGAGGAGCGCCGGCTGCTCTATGTCGCCATTACACGCGCCGAGAAGCATTGCATCCTGACTTGTGCGCAGAACCGCTTCCGCTATGGGCGGATGGAGTACGACACACCGTCGCGCTTCATCAAGGACTTCGACCCCTCGCTCATTCGTGTGCTCTCAGAGAAGGGCGGCGACGAGGACTCATATTTACGCAGCCGACGCCAGACGACGAGTAGGGGCAGCAATTGGATGCAGAACCCTCGGCCTGTTGCCACTCAATTCCGGGCCGACCCCATGCCGCGAATGGTGGCTCCCCGTCAGCCAGAGCAGCCGGTCAATCCCTTTGTCAACAAGAGTGCCGATAACGGTTCGCTGCATGAAGGCAGCGTCATTGAGCACCAGCGCTTTGGCGTCGGAACGGTCGTGAAGTTGGAGGGAACAGGTGAGAACCAGAAGGCCACCGTGACATTCCGGAACACCGGAACAAAGCAGCTACTGCTGAAGTTTGCACGCTACAAGATTATCTCATAGAGCCTCGTCATCGGGCTTATGAATAAGGCGCTTCTGCTGTTTGGGCAGGTGCGCCTTTTTTCTGAGCCACGCCTCTTTGCGTGCTTCGTAGTCTTGCTGGTGTTTCTCTAAATAGCCGTCGGCCATCGTCTTATTTGTTGAATTTGCCGTAGACGACGCTCATCACTATCGGGTCGTTGGGATTCGCACTGCCGCCGACGAGTCGGGTGCCTTGGATTCCCACGCAATGTTCAAAGCCTGAGACGGTGTTCGTTGTCGATGACACACTCATGATAGCGTGAACAGGCACGAGCAGCACCTTGTTCCAGTTGGGATGGTTAGCCACCCAGTTGTTATCGTGCTTCAGACCTTCCCTCTTGATGCTGGCCAACCTGTTGACAAGAGAGGTCAGGTTGACGAAGTTATAGTAGTTGCTCTTCTTATCAAAAGTCGTATAGAAGCTCAATTTGTCGTCAGGCATCTTCTGAGTCTCGAAGAAACTGACCAGACTGTCCTTGGGCAACATCATCAGATAGTTGGGCACATTGATCGATTTCTCGTCAGACAGACTGTTGATACGCTTGAAGCTGATGGCGGTCGTCATAATCGAGTCGTTCTCATGGCCTTTGAAAATATCGTCAATAGGCAGAGTCACCTCAGTGTAAAGACCGGCGGGAGCCTTCAGGTACGTACACGTGTTGTCGTCAGCCAACCGTCTGAGCATGTTCTTGTCGTTGGTAATCTTCGTGGTCTGCAGCACTTCTTCTGTGCCGGCAAGGGACGTACCTCGGGTAACGATAGAGTCTTTGCCTTCGTTCACCTTATAGTAGAACCTGATGCACATCTCGGGAATCTCGGTATAGACTCCCTCACCGTCGACGACGGAGAAGAAGAATCCCGGGCAGACGTTGTGGTTGAAGGCATAGGAGTTCTTAAAGTACTCAGGGTGCTGATAGTACTGCTGCATGAGATAGGTACCGTAATTGTTGTATGTAGTACCGTTCTTGTCAGTATACGGCTTGTTAATCCATATATTGATAGAGCTCATGGTTTGTTCAGCGCGCTCGCTGTCGCTGACGGTGTGGTCGTTATACGAGAACACTTTGTCGCTGAAAAGTCCGCCCTTGCGCAGAAAGCCTTCGCTGGAAGGGTCGAAGTTGGAATAGTATCTGCGGTCTTCCTCCATTGGCTTTGCCAGTTCCGAAACCCTGATTTTCATGGCAGCAAGCGTGTCGGTAAGACTGGTGGGCTCTTCCATGTAGAGCTGGATGATAACGGAGTCGGCGGCAGCCATTCCGTTATATCTGCTACAGATTTTAGACTCCTCGGGGAGCGAGAAAGACTCAAGGACGTGGAACTGCGTCATGAATTCGCTTGTGACGTAGGTCTTGGTTTCGGGGTCTTTCACCTTTCCTAAGTAGCAATAGCTGCTTCGAAGCAAGACGGAGTCGGCAATAACCGTTTTTGTGGTAACATTGAAATCAGTAAAACTGATAGACAGCTTGTCGGTTTGCCCGGTCAAAGAGCTTCCGATGTCAAGAGCCTCATCATTACATGCAGAGAGAGCCATCAAGGTAATGGCAACCCCTGTCAGCAAATTACGTTTCATCATTGTTTGTGTGTTCTATTCTTCTTCCGGACAAATCTGGTTGTAGAATTCCTCGTAAGCATCGACGAAGTCTTCCTTATAGTCCAGTAAGGGTATCTTTTTCTCGTTGGCATAGTTCACCAAGTCCGTGTTGACGTCGGCGGTAGCCATGACGACGCCGTCGGAGTAGTCGATGGCCAGCTTGCCCATCTCTTCGAAGTCGAAGTTGTCGGCATAGGGCGAGAGCAGCTCGGCTTTGGCATCGCGGAACTCCACGCATTTCTTGAAGTTCTGTCCGAGGTCGTTCTGCAGCGTCTTGGCAAAGAGCGAGGTAACCACCTTGGTGCTGGCAAACGACGGCTCATCGTGGTAGGCAGTCTTGATGTAAAGAGGAACGACAGCGCTCATCCAGCCCTGACAGTGGATAATGTCGGGCACCCAGCGGAGCTTCTTCACCGTTTCCAGTACGCCGCGTGCAAAGAAGATGGCACGCTCACCGTTGTCAGGATAGTCGTTGCCCATCTCGTCCTTCTCCATCTGTCGCTTCGAGAAGTAGTCATCGTTATCAATAAAGTACACCTGTACGCGCGCCTGCTGGATGGAAGCCACCTTAATGATGAGCGGATGGTCGGTGTCGTTTATGATAAGGTTCATACCCGAAAGGCGGATTACCTCGTGCAACTGTCCTCTGCGCTCATTGATATTTCCCCATTTGGGCATGAAAGTACGAATTTCGTGACCTTTCTCCTGCATGGCCTGCGGCAGAGCTTTTCCCATGAGAGACAATTCCGTTTCAGGTACGTAGGGGGTAATCTCCTGATTGATGAATAAAATTTTCTTCTTTGCCATTTCTTGTTTGTTTACCTTTGCAAAGGTACGAAAAAAAACTCATAGAAAAGTCGTTTGCATCTTTTTTTTACGTTTTTTTGGGAATAATAATCTCAATTTCTTTGCCAATCAGGAAATAAGTGTTATTTTTGCAGCACCAAAATAAACATTAAGGGATATGAAGACAAAACATGTACAGTATCAGACGCACGGCACGTGTTCTCAGCTTATAGATGTGACAGCCGACGAGCATGACGTCATCCAGCAGGTATTCTTCCTGGGTGGCTGTAACGGTAATCTGCAGGGCATCAGCCAGCTGGTGAGAGGTCAGAAAATAGATGACGTGATGAAGCGCTTGGACGGCATTCGTTGTGGAACGAAGTCAACGTCGTGCCCCGATCAGCTCTGTCGGGCGCTCGAGCAGTTGAAGCATGCCCCCGTCGTCGAGAACTAACGTTATGAACAATAAAAAAGCAACAGTTATGAAAAAGTATTTATTCTCAATAGTATTTGCGCTGTCGACCTTGGTGATGCTGAACAGCTGCATCGTGTCGGAAAAGAAACTGACCGACAAGGTGCAAGAGTCGATGATTGAATACGAACAGCAGCAGGGCAACAGCCTCGAAGTGACCGACCTGAAACTCGAGAAAGGCGAGGGAAAGGGCTACAAGGGCGTGCTGACCGGTAAGCTCAACGGCGAGGAGGTCACCTATGACGTAACGGTCACCGACGAGGGCAGCGACTTCGATGTGGATTGGGAACTGAGACAATAGATAGACATATCAATAATTTAGAAAAACAGAGAAATGAAAAAGATTGTTTTTGTGTGCTTTGCCTTGATGGCCTTTAGCGCCGTCGATGCTCAGACAGTGAAAAGGGATACCACCCAGTTTATGAAGGAAATCAGGGAGTTCGGACGCTTTTCAGATACGGCTTTCCTGAACAAGAAGGTAGTCGACTCGCTGGCTTCGCGCCAGGATACGCTCATCGCTCACTACCGCGCCATCAAGCCCCGCCTGAGCGACAATCAGGTTGAGGAGTACAACCGCATACGCGGCCGCTACACGAAGCGCATCCTTGAATATCGGGGTGAACGTGTAGGCGACGGACTTCAGGCAACTGGCGACAGCATCGCCTCTGCTGCCGGTCGTGTGGGCAAGTCTGTTGGCGGCTTCTTCAAGGGCCTGTTCGAACGGTAACTGCTTAACTCAACATGGGGCTTAATAGCCCCTTGTTTCGCAAAAAGTGATTGTTTTTCGAATTATTTTTCCAAAAACTTTCGCTGTTTGCGATTTTTTGTTTAACTTTGTAGGCAGTTTTGCGACTAAAAACAATTATAACATTAAATACTAATAGCTTATGGCACAAATTACAGGACACATTTCCCAGATTATCGGCCCTGTTATCGACGTATTCTTCGATACCAAGGGACTGGAGGCGGAAAAAGTGTTGCCAAAGATTCACGATGCCCTGAAGATTGTCCGCGAAGGCGGCAGCGAGCTTATCGTCGAGGTGCAGCAGCACATCGGCGAGGACACAGTGCGCTGCGTGGCTATGGACAATACCGACGGACTGCAGCGTGGCCTGGAGGCCATCCCCCTGGGTTCTCCCATCAGGATGCCGGCCGGCGACCAGATTAAGGGTCGTATGCTGAACGTTATCGGTCAGCCTATCGACGGTATGAAACAGCTTAACATGGATGGTGCCTATCCCATTCACCGCGAGGCTCCCACGTTCGAGGAACTCTCGACGAAGAAGGAGATTCTGGCTACGGGTATCAAGGTGATTGACCTGCTGGAGCCCTACATGAAGGGTGGTAAGATTGGTCTGTTCGGTGGTGCCGGTGTGGGTAAGACGGTGCTCATCATGGAGCTCATCAACAACATCGCCAAGGGCCACAACGGTTTCTCGGTATTCGCCGGAGTAGGGGAGCGCACCCGCGAGGGTAACGACCTCATCCGCGAGATGATTGAGTCGGGCGTTATCCGCTACGGCGAGAAGTTCCGCAAGGCGATGGACGAGGGCAAATGGGACCTTTCGCTCGTCGACCCCGAGGAGCTGAAGAAGAGTCAGGCCACGCTGGTCTACGGTCAGATGAACGAGCCGCCGGGGGCACGTGCCTCAGTGGCATTGTCGGGACTGACGGTGGCCGAGGGCTTCCGCGACAGCGGTGGTAAGGACGGCGGCGCTGCCGATATCCTGTTCTTCATCGACAACATCTTCCGTTTCACCCAGGCCGGCTCTGAGGTGTCGGCTCTGCTGGGACGTATGCCTTCAGCCGTGGGTTACCAGCCTACGCTGGCCTCGGAGATGGGTACGATGCAGGAGCGCATCACCTCGACGAAGACGGGCTCTATCACCTCTGTTCAGGCCGTGTATGTGCCTGCCGACGACCTGACTGACCCTGCTCCCGCTACGACGTTCACCCACCTCGACGCTACGACGGTGCTCGACCGTAAGATTGCCGAGCTGGGTATCTATCCCGCCGTCGACCCGCTTGGAAGTACGTCGCGTATCCTCGACCCGCTGATCGTGGGCAAGGCCCACTACGACTGCGCCCAGCGCGTGAAGGAGATTCTGCAGCGCTACAAGGAGTTGCAGGACATCATCGCCATCCTCGGTATGGACGAGCTGTCGGACGAGGACAAGCTGACGGTGAACCGCGCCCGCCGCGTGCAGCGCTTCCTCAGCCAGCCCTTCTCGGTGGCTTCGCAGTTCACGGGTCTGCCCGGCATCATGGTTCCCGTCGAAGAGACCATCAAGGGCTTCAACGCCATTCTCGACGGCGAGGTTGACGACCTGCCCGAGCAGGCATTCCTCAACGTCGGTACCATCGAGGATGCTAAGGAGAAGGCTAAGAAACTACTCGAAGCAGCCAAAGGTTAAAGCCTATGTTGACGCTAAAGATAGTTTCGCCCGAGAAGGTAGAGTTCACCGGAGAGGTTGAGAGCGTGAAGGTGCCCGGAACGCAGGGTAACTTCGAGATTCTCACCGGCCATGCGCCCATCATCTCCACGCTCCAGAAAGGCGTGGTAGAATACGACGGGCAGCAGCTGGAAATCCTCGGTGGATTCGTTGCGGTGCAGCAGAACGAGGTATCCGTCTGCGTCGAAAAGACCGAATGACGTACTTCTTTGCCGCACTGTTCTTCACGCTCTTAGGGGTGGCCTATGTGAAGGGCTACGACCTGGTCAAGAGCCGGTCGCCGGAGCACCTGGTTCACTTCTACCTCGTGATGGCAACGATACGCATGCTGCTCGTCGTAACGGTGGTCGGCCTCTACGTATTCTTCGCTCCGAACAGAGAAGACGCCATCCACTTCGCAGTCATTATATTAATAATGTACGCGTTGATGATGGTCGTAACACTGACATTAAGACATTAGAAATATGAATTGTAAACTGAAACGACTGCTTTGCATGGCTCTCTTGCTGCTGGCTTTGACGCCTGCGGCGAGGGCAGAGGAATTCTCGGCCAAGGAGGTGGTGCTCGAGCATATCAAGGACTCGCACGAGTGGCACGTCTGGGGCGAGGGCGAGAACAGCATCGTCATTCCGCTGCCCGTCATCGTCAACTCGTCGACAGGCTGGCACGTGTTCTGCTCGTCACAGTTCGCGCACCATGCCGACGCCAGCGGGCTGCGCCAAGGTCCCTACGGACTGGCCATTGCCACTGAGGGCGACAATGCAGGCAAGATTGTGGAGAACGGTTCGCCCGTTCTCGACCTCAGTATCACGAAGACCGTCGCCGTGATGTTCATCAACGTGGCTCTGCTGCTTTGCTGCATCCTGCTGAGCGCGCGCTGGTACAAGAAGCGCAAGGCCTCCGACCCCGCTCCCGGCGGCTTCGTCGGCTTCGTTGAGATGCTCGTTATGTATGTGGTGGAGGAAATCATCAAGCCGGGCGTCGGCAAGGGCTATGAGAAGTACACGCCCTACCTGCTGACCTGCTTCTTCTTCATCTTCACCTGTAACGTGATGGGCTTGATACCGTTCCCGCCGGGCTCGGGCAACGTGACGGGCAACATTGCCGTGACGTTCTTCCTGGCCCTCTGCACGTTCCTCATCGTGCAGTTCTCGGGCAACAAGCACTACTGGAAGGACATCTTCTGGCCCGATGTGCCCACATGGCTGAAGGCGCCCGTTCCCATTATTCCCGTGATTGAGTTCGTCGGCATCTTCACGAAGCCGTTCGCCCTGATGATCCGACTTTTCGCCAACATGATGGCCGGTCACGCCATTGCCGTCGCCATTACCTGCATCATCTTCCTGGTGGCAACCCAGGCGGTGGCTGTGCAGTTGTCGATGTCGGCGTTGTCGGTGGTGATGAGCATCTTCATGATGTGCCTCGAGTGTCTGGTGTGCTTCATCCAGGCAATGGTTTTCACCATGCTCTCTGCCGTATTCATCGGCTTGGCAAGAGTTGAACCAGAACATGAATAATAAACAATTAAAATATTAACAATTAAAAACTTACACAATTATGATTACAGCATTATTGGCAGCAGAAGGTGTTGCACAGTTAGGCGCCGCAATAGGCGCAGGTCTCGCAGCTATTGGCGCAGGTATTGGTATCGGTAGAATCGGTGGTCAGGCTATGGACGCTATGGCCCGTCAGCCGGAGGTGATGAACAAGCTGTTCACGAACATGATTGTGGCTGCCGCCCTGATTGAGGGTGTTGCCCTGTTCGCAGCCGTTATCGCATTCCTCTGCATCTAAGCAAAGGTAAAAAGGTAAAAAAGTAAAAAAGTAAAATTCAGCGTATGGATTTATTGATTCCGAGTACTGGACTGTTGTTCTGGATGACCATCACGTTCCTCGTGGTGTTCTTCCTGCTGTGGAAGTTCGGTTTCCCCATCATCACTGGGATGGTGAAGGAGCGCCAGGCTTTCATCGACGACTCACTGCGCAAGGCGCATGAGGCCAACGAACGACTGGCCAATATACAGAAAGAAGGTGAATCCATCCTCCAGGAGGCACGCGAGAAGCAGGCTCAGATACTGAAAGAGGCTGCCGAAACCCGCGATGCCATCGTAGAGAAAGCCCAGGACAAGGCCCGTCAGGAGGGTGCCCGTCTGCTCGAAGATGCCCGTGTGGCCATTGAGCAGGAGAAGAAGGCCGCCATTGCCGACATCCGCAAGCAAGTAGCTACGCTCAGCGTCGAGATAGCCGAGAAGGTTCTTCGTCAGAACCTGAAGAGCGACCAGGCGCAGATGGATCTCATCGACCGTATGCTGGATGAAGTTACAGCCGACAAGTAAACGAGAAAACGTATGGATATAGGAGTCATATCGGTTCGCTACGCCCGCGCGCTCTTGAAGAGTGCCACCGCGCAGAAGCAGGACGAGGCCGTCTATCAGGAGATGCAGCTCTTGGCCAAGAGCTACATCGACGTGCCGCAGCTTCGTCAGACGATAGCTGGCCCGATGCTCTCGAAGGAGAAGAAGGAGGAGCTGCTGCTGACGGCTGTCGGCGGTCAGCCCACGCCTCTTACCCGTGCCTTCATCCAGCTGGTGCTGCGTGAGGGCCGTGAGCCGGTGATGCAGTTCATCGCCAATTCGTACGTCACGCTCTATCGTCAGCAGAAGAACGTCATCCGTGGACGTCTCATCACCGCGGCCCGCGTCTCGCCTGCCACCGAGCAGAAGATGCGCCAGATGGTGGAGAGTAAGACTAATGGAACAGTGGAGTTTGAGACCGAGGTGAACCCCGATATTATCGGCGGCTTCATCCTCGAATACGACACCTATCGTATGGATGCCTCTGTGAAGGCCAAGCTCAACAACATTCTACAAGCACTGAAGAAGTAACGACCACTAATTACGCTAATTTCACTAATTATTCATGCGCAGCAAAATTCGTGAAATTCGTGAAATTCGTGGTAGAAAGAAAAAGAACAATAAATATATGTCAGATAAAATCAAACCAAGCGAAGTCAGTCAGGTACTGCTCGACCAGCTGAACGGCATATCGAATGCCGAGAAGTTCGACGAGGTGGGCACCGTGCTTACCGTCAGCGACGGCGTGGCCCGCATCTACGGCCTGCGCAATGCTGAGGCCAACGAGCTGCTGGAGTTCGAGAACGGCACGATGGCCATCGTGATGAACCTCGAGGAGGACAACGTCGGCTGCGTGCTCCTTGGTCCCACGTCGGGCATCAAGGAGGGACAGGTCGTGAAGCGCACCAAGCGCATCGCCTCCATCCGCGTCAACGACAACATGCTGGGCCGCGTCATCAACCCGCTGGGACAGGCCATCGACGGCAAGGGCGACATCGACTTGACGGGCGCTTTCGAAATGCCGCTCGACCGCAAGGCCCCCGGCGTCATCTACCGTCAGCCCGTGAAGGAGCCGCTGCAGACCGGCCTGAAGGCCATCGACTCGATGATTCCCATCGGGCGCGGACAGCGCGAGCTCATCATCGGCGACCGCCAGACGGGTAAGACCGCCATCGCCGTCGACACCATCATCAACCAGAAGAGTTTCTATGAGGCAGGCAAGCCTGTCTATTGTATCTATGTCGCCATCGGCCAGAAGGCATCGACCGTTGCAGCCCTCGTCTCGACGCTGCAGGAGCACGGCGCCATGCCTTACACCATCGTCGTGGCCGCCACCGCTGCCGACCCTGCCGCCATGCAGTACTACGCACCGTTTGCAGGCGCCGCCATCGGCGAGTACTTCCGCGACCGCGGTCTGCCCGCCCTCGTGGTCTACGACGACCTGTCGAAGCAGGCCGTGGCCTACCGTGAGGTGTCGCTGATTCTGCGCCGCCCGTCAGGACGCGAGGCCTATCCCGGCGACGTGTTCTACCTGCACAGCCGTCTGCTGGAGCGTGCAGCCAAGATGAACGAGCAGCAGGAGGTGGCCGAGGCCATGAACGACCTGCCCGCCTGCATGAAGGGCCACGTTCGCGGTGGCGGCTCGCTGACCGCCCTGCCCATCATCGAGACGCAGGCCGGCGACGTGTCGGCCTATATCCCGACCAACGTCATCTCCATCACCGACGGTCAGATATTCTTGGAGAGCGACCTCTTCAACCAGGGCTTCCGTCCCGCCATCAACGTCGGTATCTCCGTATCGCGTGTCGGTGGTTCGGCTCAGATCAAGTCGATGAAGAAGGTGGCCGGAACGCTGAAGATTGACCAGGCACAGTATCGCGAGCTCGAGGCATTCTCGAAGTTCTCCTCCGATATGGACGCCGTGACGGCCATGACGCTCGACCGCGGCCGCAAGAACAACCAGCTGCTCATCCAGCCCCAGTACTCACCGATGCCCGTCGGCGAGCAGGTTGCCATCCTCTACTGCGGCGTTCACGGACTCATGCGCCAGGTGCCCATCGACAAGGTGCGCCAGTGCCAGGACCAGTTCCTCGACAAGCTGCGCTCAGCGGCTCCCGAGGTCATCGAGACGCTGGCCAGCGGAAAGATTGACGACGAAACGACGGCCAAGATAGAAGCCGTGATGGCTGACATCGCAGGCACGTATAAAGCCTGATAGCCTATGCCTAGCCTGAAAGAAATTAAAGGCCGCATAGCCTCCGTCAACTCCACGCGCAAGATAACGTCGGCCATGAAGATGGTGGCGTCGTCGAAGCTGCACCACGCCCAGGTAGCCATCCAGAACATGCTGCCCTACGAGACGATGCTCGAGCACATACTCAAGTCGTTCCTCGCTGCCGAGGCCGACTCGCAGACCATCTACGACCAGGAGCGCCCCGTGCATCGCGCCGCGCTGGTAGTCTTTGCCAGCAACTCGTCGCTCTGCGGCGGCTTCAATGCCAACATCATCAAGCGCATGCAGCAGGTGGTAGCCGAGTACCATGAGCAGGGCGTCGACGCCATCGAGGTCTATCCCATAGGCCGCAAGGTGTTCGAGAAGGCCAAGAAGCTGGGCTACGACGTGCAGGGCGAGTTCTCGGCGCTGGCCGACAAGCCCAACGTGCGCCAGTGCATCGACATAGCCATGGAGCTTGGCGAGAAGTTCCGCAACGGACAGATTGACAAGGTAGAGCTCATTTACCACCACTTCAAGTCGGCCGGCTCGCAAGTGCTCACCCGCAAGACCTTCCTGCCCATCGACATCGAGGAAGAACTTGAGCGCGACCATGAGCGCGACCTCACCTCAATAGCCGCCACCAAGGAGAGTCAGGAGTACCTGAAGAAGAACCGCAAGAAGAAGGTGAAGCTCAACGCCGAAGGCAAGGAAGTGGCACCGCTGAACGACAACTTCATCGTCGAGCCCGACATGGACACCGTCCTCTCGCAGCTCATACCGAAGCTGGCCCACCTCATGCTCTACACAGCCCTGCTCGACAGCGTAGCCTCCGAGCACGCCGCCCGCATGGTGGCCATGCAGACCGCTACCGACAATGCCGACGAGCTGCTGCGCCAGCTGAACCTCCAGTACAACAAGAGCCGCCAGCAGGCCATCACCAACGAGCTGCTCGACATCGTCGGAGGCTCCGTCAACAACTAATCGCGACTACGAATTATACGAATTCTGCGAATTGCAGCGCCAGGCAATAGTTCGTAAAATCCGTATAGTTCGCAGTCGTTTTATTCAGCCCCTTTTTTCGCTCAGTCCAGAATCACCTCCATGCCCGTCTTCTGCACCTTCATACCCATGTTGCGGTAGAAGCATAGCGCAGCCTCGTTGCCCTCCCAGACGTTCAGCGTAATGTTGTGGCAGCCGATAGAGCGGGCATAGTCGCGCACATACTCATACAGCGCCCGCCCCACGTGCCTGCCGCGCGACGCCTCGTCGACGCAGATATCGTCGATATACAGCGTCTTCACGTCCTCGAGCAGCTGGTGCCCCCTCACCTCGGTCACTTGGCAGAACGCATGTCCGCGCACCTTGCCGTCGTCAAACACGAACACCGGCTTGCTCTCGTCGCCCAGCAGCTCCTCCAGCTCACTCTCGCTGTACTTCGTCGTGTAGGGCTTAAACAGGTCGGGCCTGATGACGTGGTGTACCATGTTCACCTGGTGCAGCAGTTCGATAATCCGCCCGACGTCGTTCCTATTCGCTTTTCTAACCATAATCTTCCTTATTGTTTTCGCAATTCGCCTGCAAAGTTACAGACAAAACTCCGTTCACGCAAACGATTATGACGTTTTCCGCAATTATTGAGAGGAAAAAGGCTACAATATTCAAAAATAAGTTGAATTTTTGAACCGAACGATACCCCCCGCCTCTTCACAGCCGAAGGAGCGGGGGCGTTTTTTAGTCGGGGCAAACGCGGCGTTTGTTCGGAGCGGTGGGGGAGTCTGGGCGGAGCAATATTGCAATATTGCATTGCAAATGACTTTGAGTGAAAGTGCGGAAAAGAAGAAGAGAAGTAGAAAATAGTATAAGTATCTATATATTAATAAGTTATATAATATATTACAATTATATTGTACACTTTTTCTTCCTTCAGTTTCCGTGAAAATGAAATGAAATGCAATATTGCAATATAAAAGGTTCCGAAACTTTTGGAGCATTGGAAAATTATGGCTAAATTTGCAGTCGATGAAGACAGATAAACAGATGGCTGCTGCGGCAGCGGAATTTGCAGCACGATGGGAAGGTCGCGGCTATGAGCGGGGCGAAAGCCAGTTGTTCTGGGCCGACCTGCTGACCTCGGTGTATGGCGTAGAGAACCTGCCTGAGTTCCTGCGCTACGAGGAGCAGGTGGCTTCGATGGTTGACTCCACGAACTTTATCGACGTGCATATCCCGTCGACAAAGGTGCTCATCGAGCAGAAATCAATCGATATTGACCTGCGCAAGCCCGTCAAGCGAGGCGGCGGATACATCACTCCGTTCCTGCAGGCAAAGCTCTACATCGTGAATATGCCTCAGAGCGAGCACCCGAAATGGGTGGTGACGTGCAATTTCAAGTCGTTTCTGGTCTATGACATGAACCAGCCCAATAGCGAGCCTGAGGAGATTCTGCTGAAGGACCTGCCGACGGAGTACTACCGTCTGAAGTTCCTCGTCGACATTCAGAGTGAGCATATCTCGAAGGAGATGGAGGTGTCGATGCAGGCAGGCGAAATCGTGGGCAGAATCTATGAGGCCCTGCTGAAGCAATACGACGACTCATCGCCCGAGGCCCTGCGCTGGCTGAACATCCTGTGCGTGCGACTCGTCTTCTGTCTGTATGCCGAGGATGCCGGCGTTTTCGCCCGCGACCAGTTCCACGACTACCTGGTACGCTATGATGCCGACGACCTGCGTAATGCCCTTATCCGATTGTTTGATGTTCTGAACACGCCGACGGACAAGCGCAGCAAGTATCTGAAGGACGACCTGAAGGCATTTCCCTATACCAACGGCGGGCTGTTTGAGGAGCAGATTGAGATACCCCAGTTCACGGAGCAGCTGAAGCAAACGCTGCTACAGAATGCCTCGCTCGACTTTGACTGGAGCAAGATATCACCCACCATCTTCGGTGCCGTATTCGAGTCGACGCTGAACCCCGAGACGCGCCGCTCAGGCGGTATGCACTACACGTCGATAGAGAACATCCACAAAGTGATAGACCCGCTGCTGCTCAACGACCTGCGCCACGAGTTCTACACCATCCTTGAAGAGAAAGTCGAGAAACAGCGCGTGCGCCGACTTGATGAGTTCCAGGACAAGATGTCGCAACTGACATTCCTCGACCCCGCCTGCGGCAGCGGCAACTTCCTGACGGAGACCTACCTGAGCCTGCGCCGCCTGGAGAACGACGTCATCCGTGCCAAGTATCACGGCCAGACCATGATGGGCGCCTTCGTCAACCCTGTGAAGGTGAGCATCCAGCAGTTCTACGGCATCGAGATCAACGACTTCGCCGTCACCGTAGCCACCACCGCTCTTTGGATAAGCGAGGCACAGATGCTGGCCGAGACTGAGCGCATCGTGCATCAGGACATCGACTTCCTGCCGCTGAAGCCTTACCATAATATACGCGAGGGCAATGCACTGAGGATGGAGTGGGACGTAGTTGTGCCAAAAGAGAAATTGAACTACATTATCGGTAATCCGCCGTTTATAGGTGCACGCCAGATGGACGAGAGGCAGAAGCAGGATGTAATTGATATCTTTGGGGCTAAGTGGAAGAACGTGGGCAATATGGATTATGTTTGCTGCTGGTATAAAAAAGCATGGCAACTTATAAAGCGAAACCACGTCAAAGCAGCATTTGTCTCAACAAACAGTATTTGTCAGGGCGAGCAGGTTGCAAACTTGTGGCAACCGCTGATGGAAGACGGGCTACGCATAGACTTCGCACACCGTACATTCCGATGGGACAGCGAATCTTCGCTGAAGGCTCATGTGCATTGTGTCATCGTAGGATTCAGCGAGGATGATTACAAAGAGAAAGAATGCTTGCTGTTTGACAAGGATAAGATGTGCAAGGTAAGTCATATAAACGCTTATCTGACCGATGGCCCAGACATTTTTATTTGGAGCAGGCCTAAGCCCATCTGTGACGTTCCATTAATAGGCATTGGAAACAAACCTATTGACGATGGGAACTATATCTTTAATAAAGAAGAAATGGATGTTTTTATCACAAGCGAACCTGCATCAGCAATCTATTTCCATCCATATTTTGGCGCTTACGAGTTTATCAATCAGAAGCCGCGTTATTGCTTATGGCTTGGTGATTGTTCACCTGCTGAGCTGCGTAGAATGCCTCGCTGTTTAAAAAGGGTCGAGGCAGTTCGTGAAGCCAGATTATCAAGTAAAAGTGCTGGTACTCGAAAGATTGCTGACAGGCCAACTCGTTTCCATGTTGAAAACTTTCCTACTGAAGATTATATAGTTATCCCTGAGGTATCGTCTGAGAAACGTCGATATATACCAATGGGACTAATGACTCCCGATGTGATTTGCAGCAACAAACTTCGCATTATGCCTAATGTGTCTCGTTATCATTTTGGTATACTTCAAAGCAATGTACACATGGCATGGATGCGTGCTGTTGCAGGACGCTTAGAGACGCGTTATGATTATAGCATCAATATTGTCTACAACAATTTCCCGTGGCCAAATCCTTCAGAAGAACAGAAGCAGAAGATTGAGCAGACAGCACAGGCTATACTGGATGCCCGCGCGCTCTATCCCGACTCTTCGCTGGCCGACCTCTACGACGAGCTGACCATGCCGGTGGAACTCCGCCGAGCCCACCAGCAGAACGACCGCGCCGTGATGCAGGCTTACGGATTCCCCGTCAAGACCATGACTGAAAGCCAGTGCGTGGCTGAACTGTTCAAAATGTATCAAGAGTTAACGAAATAATGGCTCAGTAGAGTTACTACCTCATAGCGACTGAAGCCATTCCATTATATTTCCCCATTATAATTTCAAGGACTAATAACGTAAGCCTATCGAAGCAAAAGCATTATCAACCTGTCAGCCCCCCTTAGCGGCTACCCGGACCTGTCTCGGATGGTTATGTAACAGGAAGTGCCATCGGCCTTATAATATAAATAAGGTGCGACAGACACCGCAGGACGCATTAGCCTAATTAATTATTTTAAAAAAGCTCAATATGAGCAGGAGACACAAAGAAACAGAAATAGCAGATAACAACAAATCACGCCAGGCTGAGTCTCATGCAGACGGCAGCCCTAGAGTTAATCGTTCCCTGTTTTCGGGGTTCGGAGTTTCTAATTTTACAGTCACCAAGCGCGATGGAAGCAAATGTGGCTTTTCGCTTAATAAGGTAATCTCGGCCATAAAGTCAGCCTTTGAGAAGAAGGAGGTCGAAGTGGACGATAAGTGGGTAAAGATACCGCGTCGATATTTCGATGATGATGTATTGTCGCCCTCAGAATTTCTTGGCTATATCAGCGAGCGAAGGCTACATGAGTTTTCCGCACAGGAGGATAACCCCAAAAGGGGGCACCCCAGGCTGAAGCAGCTTATAAACAAGTTCAAGGACTGCGAGGTTGTGGGATGGTTCAAGTCTGCCTTGGCTGCAGCGAAAAGCAAAGCCCTGGAGTTTTACCAAGACCTGACTCAAATGTCGGTCTGCTTCCTCCGCAGCATCCATCTGGCTTTCAGTTCTGAGGATGATGACCCTTATGGTAAGGTGTCGCACTATCACCAGATGCTGGAGAATGAAATACCAGGGCTGCCTTCGCGCGAAACGATTAGCAGGAACTACAGGTGGTTTGTTAATTGGAAGGCACTTCTAAGTGAAAAATATGAAGATGCCAAGCATAAGAAGGAAAGATATAAGCATTGGCTATGGGAGAGGCTGATAGAATGGATAAGGCAATACCTGTTAGAGTTAGCACCTCAATATGCCACATAAACACCAAAAAGAGTGGGAAACTGAAATAGTTCCCACTTTTTTTATGCCCCAGAATTGATGGTCATTTGTTGGTCAAATTTAGTCGTGAAAAATGCCGTACTTTGCACCGTCTAAAAAAAAGATATGGAAAGTACAAAAAAGCAAAAGAAAAAGGCCCAGTCGCTGCCAGGCGGCGACTCGGCCACTTACGTCAGCCGCCCGAAAGGAAAGCCGAGCGTGACGACAAAGGGCAAGCTCAACGAGTGGGACAACGGCTACAAGGAGTTCATTCCGCAAGGCCAGAAACCAAGTAACAGAACCATGCTGAAGCAGCTGGGCAACAGCTCGTTCTACCGCAGCGAGGGCGAGAAGGAGAGTTCGTGGAGCCTCCACCTGAACGTTGACGCCAAGGACTGCGCCGACCCCGTGGCCGCGCTTCACGAGCAGTTCCTCTTCCTGACCGAAGGGGAGCAGAAGCAGCAGCCGAAGCTGCCCGAAGGCAGCGAGGGGCGTATGCTCTACGACGACGGGCAGGGCTTGCAGGTGTGGCTCGATACGTCGATGCATGAGGTACGCATCATGGCTTGCCTGGCGTGTACGCACCAGATTGAGCGCCAGCTGCTGCAGGCACAGGCGCAGATGAACGTCACGCTGGGACGCCATCGTCAGGAGATTTTGAACTGTCAGTATAATGAAGATAAATAATGTACACACGCGTATGGAAAAGAATTGGCGATTCGTCTGGCAGGAAAATATGTACTGGGGCTCGTGCGAACCTTGCACGGCCTCAGTGTTTGCGATGCTTGTGCGCAGTGCCGTAGTGAAATGGAAGATTGGTATGCGCCGCGATGTGCGTGAGGCCGTGAAGACAGGGCTACCGCTCGACTCGTTCACGTGTAACAGCGACTTCCAGAAGTGGTGCATCAAGCAGGCCGCCCGACCTCGTGCCGGTGAGAAGTTTGCTCAGCTGACCGAGGCTGTGAAGCTGTTGCAATGGGTGGACTCGCTGAAGGACTCGCTGCCCGACTTTATCTTTGCCGTCAGTGAGTTCGGACTGGTGCCGCGACTTGACAAGGACGGCAACCCGAGGCTGGACGACGACGGTCAGCCGATGATGTACCGCCGCCGCAAGCAGGAGAACATCCGTCACCTCTCAGGGCTGTTTATGAGCGACTACGACCACTTGCCCTTTGACCCCCGCGGGCTGTATGAACTCACCCGGAAGCCGGGCTATCCCTTTGTGACGCGTCTGGCTCATCTGACATCGTCGGGCGAGGGTCTGCGCCTGGTCAGCGAGTGGAACCCTGAAATCGGCGGCAACATTGCCGACCAGCAGTATATTCAGGCGCGAGAACTTGGTATGCTCAACGTGATAGGCACTACGGGCAAGCACGTGACCGACAACTCGTGTGTGAATGCCGACAAGCTGAGCTTCTGTCCGCGACTGGAGGACATTCTCTATATTGACGAAGATAAATTGTTTCACTTTTAAACATATATATATGGAAGAACAAAATTTGTTTGAAAATGAGTTCGACCGTCAGTACGGCGACTCGTATCGTGAGAGTTCAAGTAACGCCACCAACCCTGACCATCAGCTGCCCGGCAACGCGGCAGCGCAGGGTGCGAGTGGCCAGTCATTAACCACAGCAACGGATGCCGCCAAGGCTCTGGCCGAACAGGTGAAGCCGAAGGACTTGGAGGATGCCGACTTCCAGTGGCTGGGCTACGACGTGCGCGACTTTGTTGCCGCAATGTTCCCAGGCAGTCCCACCAGCCGCCACGATGCCACACGCGACGTGTTCAACGACCTGCTCGTGATGTTCGATGCCGACTATGACCGTGCACGCCGTGTGCTGCTGACTTTCCAGTTCGTACAGGAAATCGTGGCCGAGCGCGGTATGAGCGAGATTGACCGCATCGTGGAGGGCGGACGCAAGCTGCTGCAGAAGCGCGAGAGCGAGAACTTCAACGCCCCGCAGCCTTCGAAGGATATGCGCCGCGCCATCGAGCAGGTCACTGGTCGCAAGTACAGCGTGCTGGTTCGCGAAGCCCGCAGCAACGAGGCGGGGCAGGTAGCGGGTATGCAGCAGGAGATTCTGCAGACGTTGGAACGCATCGGCAGCGAGTTTGAGAAGCTTGTGCCCCGCTATCCGTTGTTGAAGCTGCTCTGCTTCCGAATGAAGCGCAAGTACTACCCGGCGGTGTTCTTCGTCGGCGGTGCCTTCGCTATGACGCTGCTCACGAGGTGTTTCTACCAGTTCTGGTCGAAGCCAGGGAAGAAGTGCCGCCTGAACAGTCTGGTGCTGCTCATAGGCCGTATGGGCGGTATGAAGTCGGTGGCCGTCGACCTCTACGACATCCTGATGGAACCCGTCCGTAAGGCTGATGCCGCTCAGATTGCCGCCCTGAACAACTTCAATGCTGAACGTGAACAGAACAACGGCGGTGCGAAGAACAAGACACCTCGTCCAAAGGGCATCTACCGTGCACTGCCGCCAGAGACATCGACGGCTGCCCTGCGCGAAGCCGAGGCCAACGCCCACGAAACGCTCGACGGCGAGGACTACTACCTCCACGTCAGCATCTTCGACAGCGAGCTTCAGAACACGCTGTCGCAGCTGAAGAAGGGCTATATGGACGCCCTGCAGACCTACTGGCTTAAATCCTTTCATAATGAGAAGCACGGTGCCTACCTGAAGACCTCAAGTGCCCCCATTGGTGAGACGGATGTACACTTCAATGCCTGTTATACGGGGACCAGCGATGCCCTCAGGAAGCTCAATACCGAGAGCAATAACGTCAACGGCCTGATGTCGCGCTTTACGGTTGTACCCAATGCCGACTCTAACTTTGAGATGCTCGAGGTTCACGAATACGACGAGGCAGCAAGTAAGCGCGATGCCGCCCTGAAGGACTGGGCCTACAAACTCGACGCCTGCAAGGGTGAGATTCCCTGCAAGCCCATCAGCGACGCCCTGAGACTGTGGACTAACCACCATATGGACGATGCCGGTGAGGACAAGGACCTGGCCGAGGAAGACTTGGTGAAGCGTCCCTGCTGGCACGCCATCAACTTCGTGCTGCCCTTCGTCGTGAGCCGCCATTGGGACAAGATGGTCGAGGACAACGGGCACTGGGTGTGTGGCCCCGACTTCAAGGTTGACAAGACCGACGTCCGTCTGGCCATTCTCATTGCCAATGCACAGCTGGCTTTCCAGGAGTACTACTGTAAGGCGATTTTTGAGAAGCACTACGACAACCTCGCCGCCGAGCAGGCCTCGAACGTACGCCACCAGCAGAAGACGTGGGTGGGCTACCGCCGACTGCCCGATGTCTTCACTTCCGACGATGTCGACCGCTGCTTCGGCTATGAAGGCAAGCAGGGCAGCATTTGCAGCAAGCTGAAGCGGCTGCAGGATCAAGGCCTGGCCCAGAAAATACGCACGGGCAATGACAAGGGCAAGTATCGTAAGCTGATGTAATATTGCAATATTGCATTGCATTTACTTTCACTTGAAAAGTACACAGAAGGGACGGTTCTTTTTGTGTACTTTTTCTTTGAAAAAAGTTGCGGAAATGTTTGGCGGTTTCAGGAATTTTTTGTACCTTTGTACCATCATTCAGAGGAGTGATAAAGCGGGAAGGGCCACCCGGTGAAGATGGTCAGAAGGATAATTTAATACCACAAAAAACATTTACAACTATGGCACGTAATGTGATTACTTTCCTGGTGAACTTGCGCAAGAACAAGAACACCGCCTCGAAGACCTACGGACAGTACTACCCTGAGGCC
>JAEEGH010006971.1_pt1 | contig 27405 bp, 19 predicted proteins | sample 9134181 | NCBI WGS metagenome assembly JAEEGH01 (sample SAMN16246544, study PRJNA631951) | gut metagenome | biome: gut microbiome; feature: rumen; material: DP-attached | host: Bos | place: Iran: Karaj | collected 2018-10 | reverse complement strand
CTACCCGGCGGCATCTTGCTGCCGGTCGGCATAGGGCCCCTCGGGATTGAGACCACCCGTTGGTCCGCCTCCCTCGAGAGGAACCACAGGAACTGGGTCGAGCAGGGAAACATCGAGGCCGGAGGCATGTTCTGGGGACAGAAAAGCAATTCGGCTTATGCGGTCGCCAATATGGCTATGCAGTTCTACAGGACATTGGATGAGGATTATGCCCGTAAGGTGTATCCTTTCGTAAAAGGCGTGGCCACTTTCTGGGAGAACTATCTGACCCTGGACGGGGGCCGTTACATAATCCTGAACGATGCGATCCACGAGGGAACCGTGGGCACCATGAATCCGATAGCTTCCCTCGGTCTGGTCAGGATGGTCATGGATACCGCCTTTGACATGAGCGAGTTCCTGGGAGTGGATGAAGAACGGAGACAGGTGTGGAAGGAGAAAAGGGAGCATCTTTCAGCTTTCCCCTTGCAGGAACGGGACGGGAAGACGGTCTTCCGTTACACAGAGGAAGGGGTTGCCTGGTGGCCTGACAATACTCTGGGCATCCAGCATATCTATCCCGCCGGACAGATCGGACTTGCGAGCGACCCGGAACTGCTGGATGTCGCCCGGAATACGGTTGAAGTGATGGGGCGTTGGCTTGACTTCAACGGGACAAACAGTTTCTTCCCGGCCGCGGTCAGGGTAGGTTATCCTGCAGACAGCATACTCGTACATCTGAAAGAATATTCCCTGCATACCTATCCCAATGGCTTCCAGAGTGGTAACCCTCACGGAACCGAGAACTGGAGTACGGTTCCGAATACGGTCAACGAGATGCTTTGCATGGGGCATCAGGACATCTTGCGCCTGTTCCCCGTATGGCCCAGGGATACCGACGCCTCCTTCCATCAGATACGGGTGGAAGGCGCTTTCCTGGTCTCAGCATCCCTTAAGGACGGTGTTGTCGGAGATGTGACTGTCGAGAGCGAACGGGGGCGTGACCTTTCAATGCTCAATCCCTGGGAGGGAAAGGCGGTGGAAATCACCGGACCTGACGGAAAGAAAACAGTCTGTCAAGGTCCTGTCATCAGGATCAAGACCGTACCCGGGGGTGTATATCGGGTGAATCCGCAAATCAGTTGACGGCGAAGTTCCTGATGAAACATCCCTGGCGGTCGCCTTTCAAAACCTTGAGTTTCAAGATGTGACGTCCAGGCCCAAGGTCATTGGCGAGAATATGGAGCCATGGAATATGAAGTCCCTTGCTCCATGGTGTGAAAGTGTCCAGCGTCGGGTACTTCTTTCCGTCAATCTCGTAGGAAAGCACTCCGGCATTCGGCCCGCAGGTACAGTAAAGCCCGACGGCCCTGCCTTCGAATTCAAGCGTGAGCGATCCTCCGTCCTCGCAGACCAGGGTTGGAACGTGAACATATTGCTTCCTGGTGCCGGCCCCGTCAGAAGGGACCCAGTCTTCGACGAGACGGAAGCCTTTCAGTTTGGTGGCCGAAGTCGGGGGGAGCAGCCTTCCGTTCTCATAATTGGATCCGTCCAGAGCATTGATGTCAGCCTGATGAGGTTTGTATGAATATTCCGACGCGGGCCTGGTCCAACGGTCCAGCAGCTTTTCTATGGCGGCAGTGTAGATGGCGTGGCCGAACGGAGCGGGATGGGTGCCGCCGAACTTATTCCAGTCGAATTCTCCGGCACGCATCCTGGAACTCACTTCCGAGGCAAGGTCGATCGAGTTGAGGCGATAGTGGTTGGCCACCCTCTCGTGGTTCAGTATCACGTCCGGGATTTCTCCGCTTTCAAGCATAGGGATGAACGGATCGTAGATAAAATCCAGGAATATGATATCCATGAACGGGTTTGCCCTCAAAGCGTGGCGGACGATACCTTCCATTCCCAGCACCTGCTCATGCGGACCGAAGAAATTGGTGTGGTCGTTGACTGCAGCTTCCACGAAAAGGAGGTCCGGAGTGCCTTTGCCAAGGACATCCTCCTCGAACCTGAAGGCGTGCGGCGTGGATCCAAGGGAAGATATTCCCGCATCGATAAACTTGAATGCGGTATCCGGGAAACGCTGTCTGAGGTCGTCCTTGACCATGTCCTTCCATCCTTCCATCTCCGTGATGGAGCCGCCCAGGAATGCAACGGTCGCTTCCTTGCGGACGGTCATCGCATGGAGGGCGTTGTCCAGGTTCCCACGGGCATGGATCTTCTGGGAAGAGGTATAGCCGTCAAAATGTGCCTTGAGGAAGTCCACCACCGGTGCCGGATCTTCCAGGCTGTGCGGATGGTGCCCGCAATCCGGCTTCACGATGACCTCCACGATTCCTCCCATGGCCTGGTATGCGTCCCTGACCTTATGCATGTTCTCGTCGTATGGTACTCCTGTGTCAGCCCCGCCGCAGACGGATATTATCGGTATTCCCGCTTCGGCGATCCGTGGGAGGTGGTTGACCGCATTGCCTCTGAAACCGCTGTCCACATCCTCGTCTTTTTCGCCCCATTCTTCCAGGAAGCCCTGCCAGAACTCCGGCTGATGCCTTCCGGGCCAGGAGGTGATGTCGCAAACGGGAGCATCCACATACAGGCTTGAGACAGTCTCCGGATAGGCATCCGCCCAGGCGAAGGCGAAATATCCACCCCTGCTGAATCCTTCCACGACCACCTTTTCGGAGAGGTTGAAAGCCGGGACCACATAATCATAGAAAGATTTCGCAAGCTTCACTGCACGGGGACTGCCATACAGATGGGTGACATCGTAATATGCGAGATGCCATCCTTCCTTCAGCAGGGCCTGGTCCACGGAAGGGAAAGCTCCGAAAAATGCGGGACGCCATATCCAGGGACGGCCTGGTGCCGCCTCCTTGGGAATAACGACCAGGGCATCACGCCCTTCAACCTTGAAATCGTAGCGGTCACAGCCCTCCCAGGAGGACTTTTCACCCGGGAAAACCTGGGCGGCCGCTGTGATGGAAAACAGGAAAGCAAGTGCTAAGAAGAAATGTCTCATAGGACAAAAATAACGAGAAATATGCGTAATTTTGTATGACCAACCAATTAATCTTATGCGTAGAGTCGTCCAAATCCTGTTCGCAGCATTACTCGCTGCCGGGCTTAACGCACAAAATGTCACCACATTCGAAATGCGTTACCTTACCAAAGATCCAAAGGCTGACGGGATCACTGATTTCCATGGCGAAACGGAATGGTTTGATACCGAGCAGCGTGTCGATGCACTTGGACTCTATGCTGAATATGCTTCCAGGTTCTGGGGAGATCCCGGCCTGGACAGGCCCTTGTTCACAGATGCCGATGTCCTCGCCCGCCTGGCTGCGATCAAGCCTCAGCCCACTACTTCAGTCCGCCGGACAATCAGGCTGGAGGAATGGAAAGCCTATGGTTACAAAGCCGGTAAGGAAAATGATGTCAAGGCCCGTTGGGAGAAGTGGACTTCCGATGGGGCGAAGATAGATGACGGATGTCTCGTTTTGGACGGAACTGTTGCCAGACCTGCAATCAAGAATCTTGACTGGCGTTTCAGGATAAAGGCATCGCTTCGTGGAGAACCTTCCGGTCTCAGTGTGTCCCTTGTCACCGATGATGGCGGAACCATCGATCTGAAGACTGGTCCGCTGAAGGAGTTCGAGATATACGGAGACCTGGTAAACCACAGGATATTCCTTTCCTCTCAGGGAAAGACTATAAAGGAGATTCCATGCCCCCGCACGTCATCGGTCAACGGTTTCTCGATAGGTGCTCCGGAAGGAAAGGCATCCGTGGAAAGCATCATGCTGTACAATTTCGCCAACCATCAGGAAGACGACAGGAGTACTCCTTATTGGACGGAAATGGTCTTTGACGAGGACTTTGAAGATGTCCCTTCCATGACCGGTTGGCAGGAAGAAGGATATGACGATTCTGCCTGGGAACTAGTGAGGCTGCCTTCTCCGCACGGAGGATTCCGCGGTGCCGGGGAGGATTATTTCCTGAGGACCAGGGTCAGGGTCGGTGCATTCATGTCGGCTTCGCTGAATATGGAGACCCTTGATCCGGGTGGGGAAGTCTGGGTAAACGGCAGGCCGGCGGCCGTGCTGAACGGCCGTTTGCCCAGGAATATAGATGTATCCGGTTATCTTATTCCGGACAGCGAGAATACCATTGCCGTGAAGGTAAAGCCATTCCATACGGACAAGACAGTGTTCCATGCCCCCAATGACCATAATTTCGGATGGTTCCTCGGGAGGACCGAACTGGTCCTCAACAGCGAATGCGGCCATATCGCGGAGGCGTTGGTCAATACGGCATCACTGGATGCCGGGAATGCTGTGCAGCACCATAAGGTAACCCTGCGGAATGAATCTTCAGATTCTTGGAAGGGAAGCCTGGCAGTAAATTACTATCCGTGGTTCCCGGAGGAAGGACCTTGCGTTGCCGGGGTGGAATGCCCCGTGGAAATCCGTCCGAGGGTGGATAATGCATTGAGCCTCGACATCCCCTTGGAATCGCCGCAGCTCTGGTCTTCTTCAGATCCGAGATTGTACAAGGTAGAAATAATATTGAAGGACGAAGACGGGAAACCAGTCGATGATTATGTGACCACGACCGGAATCCGATTCATCGAGCAGAGGAAGGGTGTGCTTTATATCAATGGCAAGCCCGAGATGCTGAACGGCGGCCAGATTTTCGGGTACCGCCTGCCTTTGGAAACGATTGCGGTGACTGTCCGCTGTCCGAACGATGAGACGGTGATGCGTGAGCTTATGATGGCAAAATCCCTGGGTAACCTCCTGCGTATCCATGTCCATGCAGAGAATGACACGCCCAGCGGCATCAATGATCCGAGATTCGCCGAGTATGCCGACCAGCTGGGATTATACCTTATCTGGCAGACTTCCAGCTGGATAAGGGAGGGGGAGGTCTGGAATGTGGACATTGCCGATTACCCGGTCTATATGCGCCAGGTCTATAATCATCCTTCCATCGTGATGTGGGAGGCTGCCAACCATCCCAACCGGTTCAAGGAGCATGGCTTTTCCGATTCTGAAGACTATATCAATGCGATAGTGCCGGCCATTACCGGTACTGACAGCAGCCGGCTCGTATCTCCGACATCTTTCTGGCAGCATTTGCATTACGCCAATTACGACGGGTCCCTGGATATTTACGGGAACGCCCATACGCCAAACCCTTGGCTTATGCACCGCATGATGACACGGGGAAGCCAGGATTCTTATACCGGTTACGACCACGACTGGAGCGGACTGCGGAACTACCCTTCCGGGTTCGTCAAGTCCTGCCTCGATGCCAGGGACCTCTGCTACTTCAATTTCGAGCACGAAGAATCCATAGCCCAGCCCAACTGGGAGCTTGCGAGAAAGGAGCCGTGGTACAGGATTCCTTCATATGAGAAAAACTACGAGACCGGCACTATCGGCCGGAATCTGGACAGTGACGAATGGCGTGTGAGCCAGGGCTATCAGGCATTCTCGGCATGGGAATCCATGAAGCTCCAGACCCTGGCCGGAGTCAGCGGATTCTCCTGGTGTTCGCTGGAGTCCGGACCGAATATGTTCACTTACCACAAACCGCTGGTCGACCCCTTCTATGTACCCAAACTGGCCTTCCATGCCAACCGGATGGTCTTCCGGAGGATCTGGGCGGCAAGTGATGACGTCGATACCGTTTACGGGCCGGATGATTCCATCCGCCCGGTCATATTCAATATGGGGGATGCCTGTACGGCTGACCTGACTGTCGAACTCCAGAATGAGAAAGGCAGGGTGATGGAGCGCAGGACGTTCAAGAATCTGGATGTCTCTGAAGGCCGCAGCGTGACTCGTCTCGAACCATTCCGCTTCAGGAGCGGTTCCGAGGGCTGCCGATTCATAGTCTATAAGCTACAAATCAAATAACACCATGAGAATCAAGCTATTTATCGTCTCCTTTATGGCCGTCCTCCTTGCGATGACGGCTTGCACCAAGAAATCGCATCAAGTCGAACACGTCTTCTTCATCGGTCTGGACGGATGGGGTGCCTACAGCGTAGAGAACTCCGACATGACGAACACGAAGCAGATGATGGCCGATGGCGCCTGGACCCTTAAGAAGCGTACCGTGCTTCCCTCCCACAGTGCCGCTAATTGGGCCTCCATGTTTATGGGCGTAGGTCCGGAGGTCCACGGTTTTTATGAGTGCTGCTCCAAGACCCCTGACCTTGAGCCCAGACTGACGTACAAGAACGGGATTTTCCCTACCGTATTCCAGCTTTTGAGGGACAAGGAACCGGATGCGGAGATCGGCTGCCTGTTCGAGTGGAGCGGCATCAAGTACCTGATCGACACGATGTCGGTCAATCACTATGCCCAGATTCCACAGGAAGACCTCTGCGAGGCCTCCATGGCATACATAAAGGAAAAGAAACCCCGCCTGGCCGCTTTCATTTATGACGATCCCGACCATGTGGGCCATGCTGCCGGCCACGACACACCTGAGTATTACAAGAAGCTCAAGCAACTTGACGGCTGGATCGGAGAGATCCTGAAGGCTATCGAAGAGGCTGGTATTATGGATAAGTCTGTCATCATCCTTACCTCCGACCACGGCGGAATCGACCACGGTCACGGCGGACGTACGATGATGGAGATGGAAACACCGCTCATCATCTATGGCAAGGGTGTAAAGAAAGGCTATTGCTTCGACGACCTGAGTGTCATGGAATATGACGTCGCCTCCACAATGGCCTCCCTTCTCGGCCTTGAACAGCCTCAGCCCTGGTTCGGCCGCAGCCTCGACCAGGTATTCGAATAAGGATTGCTACTTGAACAGTTTCTGTGCGAAGATAGTGAGGTAGACTCTCCAGTTACGCCAGATATGTCCTCCCTCTGACTCGTAAAGGGTCGCGGGGTAGCCTTTCTCATCGCAGAATGCCTTCAGTTTGCGGGAGTTGACCATGATTCCGTCATCCTTACCGCATCCGATCCAGTAGAGTTTGGGTTTCGCGGCGAATACGGCGTCGAAGGCCTTTTCGTTGCCTTCAGGCACAGCCACTCCGGAGAACAGTCCCACATAGCCGAACTTGTCCGGATAATGCAGTGACAGCATGCAGGACTGCCTGCCACCCATGGACAGGCCGGCTACGGCTGTGTTGGCATAACCCTTGGCAACCCTGTAATTCTTCTCGATGAAAGCCATGATGTCGGGGAAGCTTTCCTCGACTTCGATGGTGGACTGGGAACGGCTGTTGGCAAAGGTAGGCTGGAACATGTTCACGGCAGCTCCGGGTGCAGCCTTGTTGAACCATACTCCGTTGGGCATTACTACGATCATCGGCTTCGCCTTTCCTTCGGCGATCAGGTTGTCCATTATCTGGGCAGTCCTGCCAAGGTCGCTCCAGGCATCCTCGTCTCCGCCTGAACCGTGAAGCAGGTACAGGACTGGGTATTTGGCCTTGCCTCCCTCGTATCCCGGAGGAGTGTAGATGGTCAGGCGGCGGTTGCTTCCCAGCTTGGGACTGTCATACCAGACGTGTGAAACGGTGCCGTGGGGGGTGTCGTGGGTCTCGTAGTACCATCCCTTGTCTCCTTGTTCCGCACTCAGGGTGAAGATGTTGGTCCAGGTCGCAACATCGCGGTTCTGATAGATGTTCGAGGGATCCATGGTCCTCATTCCGTCAACTATGAAGGAATATGAATACAGTTCACCCGCAAGGGGTGCAGTCGTGAATGACCAGACTCCGTCTTTCCCTTCGGTAAGGTCAGCCCTCCCGTTCAAAAAGTCGCCAGTCACCTGGACCCTGACCGCCTTGGGTGCGAAGAGCCTGAACGTGACCGAATGGTCGGGATTGATTTCGGGGGATACTAGTCCGGTGCCGGGACCGAGCGCCTGCTGGCCCCAGACCGATGACGTGAGCAGCAGGGCGGCTGCTATCAATAATGATCTTTTCATGACAATATCAATTCAAAGCGGGGAGGATGTTGTCCCAAATGAGATTTAGTTCTTCCTGCATGTCTCCGAGATGGGCGGTTACGGCAATCACTGCATCCTGTTCGGGGAGGACAAGTATATACTGGCCATAAGCTCCGTCGGCGCGGAACGCATTGTGACGGCAACGCCACATCTGGTATCCGTAACCCTGGAGCCAGTCACTGGTGGCGGGATCGATGCCTTTCTCACGCATCATGACTTCATTCTGGCCGGCAGGGCAGGAAGGAACCTGGTTGGCGGACATCTCCTTGACCCATTCAGCAGGTATCACCTGCTTCTTTCCGAATTTGCCTCCGTTCAGTATGCACTGTCCCATCTTGGCAAGATCCTCCGTGTGCAGGTACAGGCCCCATCCACCGGTGTTGATGCCGGCCGGGCTTTCCTGCCATTTGGGTTTTTCGATGCCAAGGGGCTGCCACAGGCGGCTGTCGAGATAATCCACTATCTTCTGCCCCGTGACTTTCTGTACTGCAGCCGAAAGGACATAGGTACCGAGGCTGTTGTAGCAGTAGCACGTCCCGGGCTCAAATTCCAGAGGCCACTCCATGAAGCCCCGGACCCAGTCGCCGTCACCCCTCCGTATGGAGCTGGTAGGGTCTGTCCCGTGGCCGGAATTCATCGTGAGGAGGTTGCGGATAGTGACCCTCCTGAGGGTATCGGATGCATTCTCGGGAACGCTCTCAGGGAATATGTCCACGATCTTGTCGTCAAGAGACAGAAGCCCTTCCGAGATTGCGAAACCAACCGCGGTCGACGTGAAGGTCTTGCTCACCGAGTGGAGTACATGGGCGGTGTCAGGAACGAAGAACTTCTCCGCCAGCACCTTCCCGTGCTGGACTACCATGATGCTGTGCAGTTCTTCAGAGCAGTCGGAGACAGCCTGGAAATACTCTGACATAGCCTTGTCAAGTTTTTCCGGGGCCTTCCCCCTTGGGAGCGGTCCCTTGTCGGAAGCGCAGCCCGCAACGGCCAGTACGGCCGCAATGATAAGAATCCTTCTCATAAACTATCTATTGGTTAATTGTTCAATACCGGCTCCGGAGGGAGTTCGTCGTAATATATTCCAGTGTGCCTGGGATCCTTCACCTTCATGTCCCAGCCGACCTGCCTCAGGTGGCTCAGGAACTGATGGCGCCCTGCGTGACTCTCGGCGCCGGCATTCCAGGCGGAATTCGCCAAAGTCAGGTAAATGTTGACCAGGTCTTCCCCGAAATAGTGGTGCCAAAGGGTCCCGAGGATTCCGTCAGCCTTTCCGCCCCGGGCGCTCAAACCCTGCGCCCTTATCCCTCCACGGTCCAACCACGGGCAGGTCAATGTCTTGAATCCCAGTGATTTGAAATACTCGAGGGTGGGATATTCATCCTTCGCTCCACCGTAGAACCAGTCGCAGATGATGATGTCCCTCGGGAAGTCCAGGAAGCCCGCGGCTGTTTCCGGAGTTCCGTTTGCATAGAAACCGTTCCATCTGGGATCGCCTCTCTCTAGGAGCATGTCGTGCCACATCATTGTCCTGGCTCCGTTTGCCCTGACAGCTTCGTTCATCGCCTTGATGTGGTTCAGGAACAATTCGGAATACGGTATGCCGATACAGTCCGGGCAGCTTGGCGCTTCAGCCTCGTCGCCTCCTATATGGAAGAAGGGCGGATTTCCGAATGCCTCAAGCTGTTCTCCGATCAAGGCTGTGAGCAGTTTACGTGCTTCAGGGTTGGAAAGGCACCAGTTCCACCCTGCTGACGGTTCGAAGAGGGGCTGGTATTCGGGATTGATGTCGAGCGCGGCATGCTTTCCTGCGCCGTCCCTGCTCATCGTTGCGTGTCCGAACACATTGATCTGGGGAATCAGGGTGATACCCAGGTCATCAGCTATGGCCTTGATTCTGGCAACTTCCTGCTTGGTCATCGTTCCGTCCGGCCAGCCGTACCAGGGAGCGATGTCGCTCCGGAACGATCCCCAGGACTCGATGACTGCATAATTCATCTTGTAATACGCCGCCATCCTGACGAGACGTTCCACTTCCCACGCCTCGGTCTCGTGGAACCAGCAGATATGGATACCCCTGAAAGCCAATGCGGGACTGTCCTTGATTACGCTCTTCGGAACTATCCAGCCCTCTACTTTCACGGTCCCTCTTTTCGGGATCGCTAACTGCCTCAGGGAATAAAGGGCATATCTGACCCCCTGGAGAGTTCCGGCATTGATTTCGACGCCTTTTTCACTGACCGTCAACTCATAATCTTCCGGTCCGAGACCGGACTTTTTCAGGGACGAAACCTTCACTGCCGGAGCATACGCCCCATACCATTCCTCAAGATGGCTTGTCGCCCACTGCCCTGCCGATCTGTCAGGACATCCGATCCTGACGGTTTCAAGGGGACAGTACTCGGTCGCCGAAATCTCGCAGCTCGCAGGCTCCGGGCAGACCGACGGGGCGACCATCGCAGGCGGAGCTCCGAACAATCCTGTCGTCAGGCCTAACGCTGTAATGAAGGCTGTTATCTTCTTCATCTTTGTCGGACTTTACAGGGTCTTCAACTGAACAGGAGCTGAGATTTCCTCTATCCTTCGCAGTTCCTCTTCCGAGAAGCAACAGTTGTCCAGAGCCTTGAGGTCATCCTTTAACTGGGCTACCGAACTGGTTCCGATGATTACCGAGGTCGTGCGGGTGTCGTTCAGGAGCCAGGACAGAGCCATCTGTGCCAGGCTTTGTCCGCGGCTTTCCGCCAGGGCATTCAGGCCTCTTATCGCATCTATCATGGCGGGAGTGAGCACGTCCTCCCGCAGGGAAGTTGCCCTGGCCATGCGGGAATCGGCAGGTATTCCGTTCAGGTAGCGTCCTGTGAGCAGGCCTTGCTGGAGAGGGGAGAAGGATATGAATCCGACGCCGTTCTCCTTTGCCAGGTCTATCAGTCCGCTGCACTGGGGGGCGCGGTCGATTATGTTGTACCTGTCTTGATACAGCAGGCAGGGAACGTCGTGTTCGGCAAGGTAGCGGTACGCTTCCATGGCTTTGTCGGCAGGATACCTTGACAGTCCTACGTACAGGGCCTTCCCCTGTCGGACGATGTCCACCAGGGCCTGCATGGTCTCCTCGACGGGCGTTTCAGGATCCCAGCGGTGGGAGTAGAAGATATCTACGTAATCCAGCTTCATCCTTCTGAGGCTCTGGTCAAGACTGGCCATGAGGTATTTGCGTGAACCCCAGTTGCCGTACGGCCCGGGCCACATGTCCCATCCGGCCTTGGAACTGATGAAAAGTTCGTCTCGGTAAGGACGGAATGAAGCCTCCATAAGGTGGCCGAAATTCTCTTCCGCCGTACCGTATTCAGGGCCGTAGTTGTTTGCCAGGTCGAAGTGGCATATTCCGCTGTCGAAGGCGCAGTGGGCCATTGCCTTGACCTCCTGGAATGGTTTGTAAGATCCGAAGTTATGCCAGAAGCCAAGTGACAGGACGGGAATCCTGATTCCGGAACGGCCGCAGCGCCGGTATTCCATGGAATCATAGCGGGCTGCTGAAGGGGAGAAAACTGGTTCGGTCATGATTGTGATTATTGTTCTGAAATCAAAGATAAACAATAGTTTACAATAAACCAACGAGGCACCTGCATCTATGCAAGTGCCTCTTGACCGACTGTCGGGGTGAAAAGACTCGAACTTTCGACCCTCTGCTCCCAAAGCAGATGCGCTAGCCAACTGCGCCACACCCCGATTTGGATTGCAAAGGTATTCCTTTTTTCGGAATATGCCAAAAAAGAAGTATCTTTGAGTCATGATCATAGAAGCAAAGGGAATAGAAAAAAGTTTCGGGGACCTGAAGGTTCTTCGAGGGATAGATTTCAGTGTTGAAAAATCGGAGGTTGTGGCCATAATGGGAGCTTCCGGGGCAGGGAAATCGACTCTCCTCCAGATCCTCGGCACCCTTTCGACTCCGGATTCCGGATCCCTCTTGATAGACGGTACGGATGTCCTTCACCTGGGAAGCAAGGACCTTTCCGCATTCAGGAACCGCAGGATCGGATTCGTATTCCAGTTCCATCATTTGCTGCCGGAGTTCAACGCTTTGGAGAACGTGATGATTCCGGCATTCATAGCCGGCCGTTCGGACAGGGATGCCAAAACGGCGGCCACGAATCTTCTTAAGGATATGGGCCTGAGCGAAAGGATGGACCATAAACCGTCCGAACTGTCTGGCGGAGAACAGCAGAGGGTTGCAATTGCGAGGGCCCTGGTCAACGATCCGGCTATCCTGTTTGCCGACGAGCCCTCCGGCAATCTCGACTCCAAGACCAAGGAAGAGATCCACCAGCTGTTCTTCGACCTCAGGCAGCGTTATGGCCAGACCGTAGTGATCGTAACCCACGATCCGGAACTCGCCGCCATGTGCGACCGGTCCCTCTTCATGCGCGACGGCCTGTTCGTCGAAGGGTAGCCGAAGGCGATCAGCCTTACCAGCCGGCAAGCGGGAAGAACACTGTGGGCAGGAGCAGCAGGAGTCCGAGGACCAGCAGGACAAGCACCATCTTCCATATCCATTTCACCCATTTGGAGTAGGGAATTCTGGCCATCGCCAGGGCTGCTACCAGTACTCCCGATGTGGGGGTTATCATATTCGTAAACCCGTCGCCGAACTGGAAGGCCAGGACCATCGACTGGCGCGATACTCCGACCATGTCTGAAAATGGGGCCATTATCGGAATCGTGATGGCGGCCTTTGCCGTGGCGCTCGGAATCAGGAAATTGATGACGGCCTGGATTCCGTACATCGCCGACAGGGAACCGGCTTTCCCGGAGCCTTCCAGTCCTTCCTGCATCGAATGGAGAAGGCTGTCGATGATCTTTCCGTCCTGAAGTATTACTATAATACCCGAAGCAAAACCCACGACCAGCGCGGCCGACAGGATGTCCTTGGCCCCTGCCATAAGCTCGTTGACTATCTTTCCGGAAGGGAAACCGGCGATGAGTCCGCAGACTATGCCCATTGCGAGGAACAGTCCGGTGATTTCCGGGAGATACCATTCAAAGCAGGTAACCCCGACGATCAGTGCCGCAACGGTCAGTGCAAGCGTTGCAAGAACCCAGGCCTGACGCTGTGTAAGAGGTTTTGAATCAACTGTTTCCACATTAGATGGATGCTTCTTCGTCCTTTTGGCATAGAAGATGACGAACAACGAAAGCAGTACCGTCAGCAGGCCCCAGCAGAAGAGGCGGTAGCCCATTCCGGAAAACAGCGGAAGGTCGGCCATCCCCTGTGCGATGCCTACTGTGAAGGGGTTCAGGAAGGCACTGGAAAAACCGACGTTCGAGGCGACGTAGACGACCAGCATTCCCATGAAAGCGTCGTACCCCATAGAGACCGCAAGCGGGACCACGATTCCCACGAACGGTATTGTCTCCTCGCTCATCCCGAAGACCGCTCCACCCAGGGAGAACAGGACCGTGAGGGCGACCAGCACAAGCCTGTCTTTCTCTCCGATGAGGGCGATGAAGCGCCTGATTCCTGCTTCCACCGCTCCGGTGGCGTTGAGCAGCCAGAAGGCCCCTCCCACTACGAGTATGAATATGATTATACCGGCCTGTTTCACGAAGCCATGGTAGATGGCGGAAAACACCTGCCAGGTCTGAGGGACGGAGTCCACGGCCTCGTAGGAAACCGTTCCGTCGTCAGCCTTTATGTACTGCCCTCCCGGCAGAAACCAAGTCATCATTGCGCAAAGGACAATGATGACTGCTATGATCACGTATGTATTCGGAGTCTTGGGTTTCCTCATCGACAAGGTTACTTCTTGACGAACAGTATTCCGTCGGCGTGGATCCCGGATTCTTCGGAGGTTATCCTTATCCTGCCACCTTCGCCTTCAGCGAACGTGAAATCTCCGAGTTTGACCCATTCACCCCTGGTCTGTCCTTCGACCAGTAGGTCAGCCCTGTCGAATGTCACCGTCTGGGTCTTGTCTCCCGATTCGATCACGAATGAGGTTCGAGGGCATCCGAAGTTCTGCTGGAAGGAATAAACGGAGTACTCGCCATTCAGTTTTTCAGGGATACGGTAGGCCAGGTTGTTGTCGGCAGGATCACCTTCATAAAGCAGGAATGTCTTTCCGTATGAACCTCCACCGTTGACGACTTTCCATCCATCGGTTCCTTCGATGTATTCGGAATCCTCGTCGATGAGGGTGTCCGGTTCACGCCCGTCCAGGCAGGGGTCGGTCTCGTAAATATCCTGTATCCGCTTGACATCCACTTCCTGGACGGATCCCTTGCCGGCCATGGCCGCAGCCAGTCCGCAGGTCTGTCCCATACCCATGAATACAGGCTCCATCCTGATGGAACCGTAGGCGATGTGGGTGGCGGACAGGCAGACCGGAACGAGCAGGTTGGTGCATTCCTCCCTCTTCGGGGTCAGGCTGCGATATGAGACGGGGTAAGGATGGGCAACCCCGATCTCGACATTGCCTTCGTTCTTGACCATCAGTTTCCCGTCTTTCTCTACGACGATACGCTGGCAGTTATGGGAGTCCATTCCGTAGGCGGCAAAGCCGATTCCGTCGGTTATATCGGTCTTTCCTTCGCAGTCGGCCTGGGTCGCGACGTATTCACCGACAAGCCTTCTGGCTTCGCGGATATAAAGCTGGTGTGTCCAGTGGCCGGTGCGTACGTATTCATCTTTCGGAAGGCCCCACCTGCGGACCTCCGCCTGGATATCCGAAGGAATCCTCGGGTCGTTCTGGTAGAAATAGAGCAGACCGAGGGTGTAGTCCTTATGGGCCTTGATGATTTCATCCCTTTCATCCCAGGATGCTTCCGGATAGTTATGGTTCATTCCGATCATGTCCGACGAGAATGCACCCCTGTTGTTGATGTCGGTCTTGTGACCCGGCATCTTGCTCCAGATGAACCAGAGGTTGGGACTGACGTCGAGCAGACGTATCAGCAGTTCATACCTGGAAGGATCGTAATTCTCGGGCTTTTCGATAGGGATCAAGTTGTCCGGATCGTCCGTCAGGCAGATCCTGTAGTTATATGCCTGGACGCAGGTGTCTCCCGTGCCTTTAGCAATCTCCTTTGCATCGCTGATACCCCAGAGCAGTCCGCTTTCGGGATCCCCGGGTACGACGAACGGATCGACGCCGTCAGGGAACTGATGGCCGTTCAGGATCTGGAAGCCGTCCCACGTCTCGCCATATTCGGAGTTGTCTTCACGTCCGACCCTGTAACTGACGCCGGAGGCGGCCATGAGGTCACCTTCGTAAGAGCAGTCTATGAACTGGTCAGCCTTGATGGTGACTGTGCCGCCCTTACGGTCGGTGCAGGTTATCGACTTGATCCTGGTCCCTTCCTTGTCGACGGATTCGAGGTACCAGCCCTGCATGACCTTGATATTGGGGTCATCCAGGTACTGAAGGAGAATCTCCTCCGCAACGTGGGGTTCGAACAACCATTGTTCGAGCTTGCCGTAATGGTCTCCGAGCCTGCGGTAGAACTGCCTTGCCAGGCCGATGACGGCCTGCTTGTTTCCGATGTCGGTCTGGCCCAGACCGCCGGTGGTCATGCCTCCGAGAGTGACATCGGGGCAGATGATAGTCACATGGCTGCCCATCTTGGCTGCCGAATAAGCTGCGGTTGCACAGGCGGAACTGCCGCCGTAGATGCAAACCTCATTGCCCTTGCCGCAAGAGGCCAGGGTGCATACAATCAATAGAAAAGGGAATATTAAACGTCGCATATCCAAATATAAGAATTATCCCTGGAAATAATTACATTTGTGTATATGAAAAGGTTTATAGTCATCATTGCTGCAACGATCCTGCTGGCCGGAAGCGCCTGCAGGCCGGAAACCGACCTTTCCGGTACCTGGGAGATGGCTCTCGACAAAGAAGGTACCCTGACTGCCGACTCCCCGTTCGAAGACACCATGAGACTTCCCGGCACTACCGACCTTGCAGGGAAGGGAGAGGAACCGGCAGACGCCGACAAGACTGCAAGGCTTACGCGCCGGCATTCATACGTCGGGAAGGCCTGGTATCGCCGGAAAATCACCGTACCCCGTACGTGGAAGGGGATGGATATCTTCCTTTTCCTTGAGAGGACCAAGGCCGCAACCATTTTCATTGACGGCAGGCAGGTCGCCGGTGGCAACGATATTTCCACTCCCCAGGAATACAACCTCGGCCCCCTGGACCCGGGACAACATACTTTGGCTGTATGTGTGGACAATGCCGGGGGAGTGCCTGAAGGGGTCATAAGGAGTTCGCACATGTATTCCGAGGACACCCAGACAAACTGGAACGGAATAATCGGAAGGATGGAGATAGGACCGCAAAGCCAAAGGAAGACCGAGGCAACCGCCCCTGGCAATGACGGACTTCCCCGTCTTGAGGTCGTCGACGGTCAGTTCATGGCCGGCGGCCACAAGGTCTTCCTGAGGGGGAAGCATGACGCCTGCGTATTTCCGCTGACCGGACATGTCCCTATGGACAAGCCAACCTGGACTGACTATTTCCGTGCGTGCAGTGAATATGGCATCAACCACGTCCGCTTCCATTCCTGGTGCCCACCGGAAGCCGCTTTCGAGGCTGCCGACGAGCTGGGGATATATCTGCAGCCGGAACTCCCGTTCTGGGGTACCCTTGAAGGGGACGAACTGCTCGGATTCTTGCGGAAGGAAGGCTTGAACATAGTCAGGACGTACGGTCACCATCCGTCATTCGCCCTGTTCTCACTCGGCAACGAGCTTTGGGGAGAACCTGAGGTTATGCAGGACCTGGTGGATACCTTCCGGGCGGAGGCCCCTTGGATCCTTTACACCAACGGCACCAACGCCTATCTGGGCCACAGGGGATATGTCGAAGGGATGGATTTCCAGGCAACCTGCCGTACGGGAGGGGAACCTTATGAGGGCTATGAAAAGCATGTCAGGAGTTCGTTCGCTTTCTGTGATTCCCAGGACGGAGGGATACTCAACCATTTCTATCCGGGAACGATGAGGAACTTCTCCGAAGCCTTGAAAGCATCACCCGTTCCCGTGATAAGCCACGAAACCGGCCAGTTCCAGACTTATCCGGATTATTCGGAGATCGGGAAGTATACCGGTCCCTTGGCCCCCTATAACCTTATGGAATTCCGTCGGCGACTCGAAGCTGCCGGGCTGGGAGACCAGGCGGAAGACTTCCACAGGGCTTCCGGGAAATGGTCGGCCCGCCTGTACAAGGCTGACATCGAGATGTGCCTCCGCACCCCCGGTCTGGGTGGGTTCCAGTTGCTTGACATACAGGACTATCCCGGACAGGGTTCCGCATATGTGGGCATCCTCGATGCATTCATGGACAGCAAGGGAATCGTGACCCGGAAGGAATGGTCCGGCTGGTGTTCCGAGACCGTTCCGCTTGCTGAGTTCGAAGGTTACTGCTGGTCACTGGACGATACTTTCACGGCGGAAGTAAAGGTAGCCCATTTCAACCCGGAGGAAATCACCGGGGTGAGCTGGACCATCGGATTCGACGGGAAGGAATTCGCGTCCGGTCACATGGCACCTCCTTCAGGTGAAGGGCTGTTGGATGTGGGAGAAATCCAGGTGGACCTTACGGCCATTCCCGTTCCTTCTCGGGGAAATCTGTGTGTCAAAGTCCTGACAGGAGGGGAGCACCCCAGGGAATACGCTAACGACTGGCCCCTGTGGCTGTATTCCGACGAGAATATGCCGGACAAGTCAGGTGTCACGGTGGCAAGGCAGCTGGATGAGGAGGTTAAAAGAACCCTTGACTCTGGAGGGAAGGTTCTCCTCATGCCATCCGAAACTGCCGGAACGGTGGGCGGCCTGTTCCAGACCGACTACTGGAACTACCGGATGTTCAAGAGGATATGTGAGAACAACGGCAAGCCTGTGTCTCCCGGTACCCTGGGAATACTGACTGATCCGAGACATCCTCTGTTCGAGGAGTTCCCGACAGGGGAACACACTGACTGGCAGTGGTTCCCGGTCATCAAGGAATCCCATCCCGTGATTCTTGACGGACTGGACGGCATAACGCCCATCGTCCAGGTGATAGACAATATTGAACGGAACCATAAGCTGGGACTGCTTTATGAAGTACCTGTCGAAAAGGGCAGGCTGCTCGTGTGCGCATCCGACCTGGAGCAGGTCCTGGACTATCCAGAAGGACGCCAGTTCTACACTGCTGTCCTCGACTACCTCCGTTCGGACAAAAAATAAAAGCGTACCTCCCGGCACGCTTTTTCTTCGACAGACTACTAGTTTTAGTGTGAACTGTCACCTTTTGTCGTTTTGCTGTTGTCGTTTTTATTAAGTTTGTGAATCTGCATCCTGCGGAAGTTTTCCTCGGCGAGGAAAAGCTTGGCTATCTTCTTGTTGGATAATATCTTCCGATATTCGGAGACATATTTCCTGTCAATACCTTGATTCGACTGTTCTGCCTGTAGGTACTTGTCGAGCAGGACGGAAATCTCCTTGTCGTCCTTACCTGAATCTATTCCGTCCTTCAGTTCTTTGAAGGCCGCAAAAAGATGATCCCAGGCTTCCCTCCTTTCGTTCTCGGCCTTGTTGTAGACCGGCCAGAACTTCTCGGCCTCGGCTGGCGAGAGGTCCATGGCATCCGTCAGGAAGGCGATCTTCTCAGCCTTCATCCTCGACTGCCAGTCCCTTCCGGGATTCCTGTTCTGCCCGTATGACGCTGCACAGAATAGGAGCGTCATGATGGTCAATGCTATTATCGTATAAATCTTTTTCATGGTTGGTCGTTAAAAATCATTCTCCGGCATAGGCGAGCTGTTCCATGGTCGCTCCGGTTTCAATCAGGTAATTGATAATGTCTTCGTCCGAGATGTCTTCGTGTTCATATTCCATGGCACTGTAGATTATCTCGGGCCTCGTGATTGAGATCATGTCCGCATAGGTCGCTTCGGTGTAGGACTGGTCGGCCGGCTTCTGATTCGAGGCAGTGTTGCGCAGAAGGGCGTTGCCCGCCAGAAGGATGGCTGCGAAGCAAGCGGCCAGGGCAGCATAAGGCTTGACCCTCATCCATATCCCCGGATTGACGGTCTTCTCTTCCGGAATGGCGGTCAGACGGGTCTTGAGGTCATTGAAATAACCATCAGGAACCCCGTAGGAGCCCTTTCCGATCTTTTCAAGTATTTCCTTGTCCGAATTCATTTCCGATTATTTGACAATGTGTGGTTTATAAGGTTTAAAAACAATTTAATATTTTTTCAGTTCCGCCTTGATTTTTTCCGCGGCGAAGTGATAGGATGCTTTCAGGGCGCCCACTGATGTTCCCAGGATTTCAGAGATGTCTTCGTACGAAAGGTCTTCGAACCATCTCATTATGAAGACCAGCCTCTGTTTTTCGGGAAGTTTCTGGACGGCTTTCATGAGGTTCCTCTGCAGCTGGTCGCCATTGAACCACGGGTCCTCGTCGATCCTGTCCACCAGCTTGTCGGAAAGGCTCTCGAACCGGAGGGCTGCCCTTACTTTCTGCTTGTTCAGGAAATTGAGGGTCTCGTTCGTGGCGATCCTGTATATCCAGGTGTACAGCTGCGATTCCGCCCGGAAAGACGGCAGGGCTGTCCAGATCTTCACGAAAATCTCCTGAAGGAGGTCGTCGGTGTCTTCGTGGGAACAGAGGAAACGGCGTACATGCCAATAGAGCCTTTCACTGTATGATTCGACGATCTCCCTGAAGGCCCGCTCGCGTTGTCCCGATGTATAAAGGTCCAATATTTCCTTGTCATCCATCATTCCATGTACGTCCGCAGTCTTTCAAATGTACGACAATTTGATTATTTTTGCAATTATGAAGAATATCCGCAATTTCTGCATAATTGCCCATATAGACCACGGAAAGAGCACCCTTGCCGACAGGCTCCTCGAACTCACCAAGACCCTGTCCTCACGCGACATGGAGGCGCAGGTCCTGGATGACATGGACCTCGAGAAGGAGAAGGGAATCACCATCAAGAGCCATGCTATCCAGATGGAATATCCCTACAAAGGTGAGACGTACGTGCTCAACCTGATCGACACACCCGGCCATGTGGACTTCTCCTATGAGGTCTCCAGGTCGATCGCGTCCTGCGAAGGGGCCCTACTGGTCGTGGATGCCTCCCAGGGTATCCAGGCCCAGACCATTTCGAACCTCTACCTGGCGGTCGACCACGGTCTCGAGATCATCCCGGTCCTTAACAAGATAGATATGGAATCCGCCCAGGTCGAGGTGGTTTCCGACCAGATAGTCGACCTGCTCGGCTGCAGCCACGAAGACATATTCAAGGTCTCCGCCCGTACGGGAGAGGGCATCCCTCCGATCCTGGATGCGATCGTGGAGAGGATTCCCGCCCCGAAAGGCGACCCTGAGGCACCTCTCCAGGCGTTGATTTTCGACTCCGTATTCAACCAGTTCCGCGGCATCATCGCGTATTTCAAGGTCCTGAACGGGTCCATATCCACCGGAGACAAGGTCAAGTTCGTGGCCACCGGTATGGAATACGATGCCGAAGAAGTCGGGGTGCTCAAGATGAAACTTCAGCCGACCGGGAAGGTCAGTACCGGGGATGTGGGCTACATCATCTCGGGCATCAAGAGGGCCGTCGAAGTGAAGGTCGGTGATACCATCACCCATTCCGCCCGGCCCTGCGAAAGCGCAATCGCCGGTTTCGAGGAGGTCAAACCCATGGTTTTCGCCGGTATGTATCCCGTCCAGGCGGACAAGTTCGAGGAACTCCGTGCTACCCTCGAGAAATTCCAGCTCAATGATGCTTCCTTCGTCTACGAGCCGGAATCGTCCCTTGCCCTCGGATTCGGATTCCGTTGCGGTTTCCTTGGACTGCTCCATCTCGAGATCGTCCAGGAACGCCTGTTCAGGGAATTCAACATGGATGTCATCACGACTGTCCCGAACGTTTCGTACAAGGTATACACGACACAGGGGGAGGTGCTGGACGTGCACAACCCTTCCGGTCTTCCCGCCCCGACCCTGATCGACCATATCGAAGAGCCGTATATCCGTGCCCAGATCATTTCCAAGACTGATTTCTACGGTCCTATCATGAAGCTGTGCATGGACAAGAGGGGTACCTTGATAGGGCAGCATTACATAACCGCCGACAGGGTGGAGCTTACCTACGACATGCCGCTCTCGGAGATAGTGTTCGATTTCTATGACAAGCTGAAATCCATCTCGAAGGGATATGCCTCCTTCGACTACCACGTCATCGATTTCCGTCCCGCCCGTCTGGTCAAGCTGGATATCCTCCTGAACGGGGATCCCGCCGATGCGCTGTCCTCGCTCATCCATGAGGACCATGCCTACGATTTCGGCCGCAAGATGTGCGTCAAGCTGAAGGAACTGATCCCCAGGCAGCAGTTCGACATAGCAGTCCAGGCTGCCATAGGGGCCAAGATAATCGCCCGCGAGACAGTCCGGCAGGTCAGGAAGGACGTCACGGCGAAATGCTACGGCGGTGATGTCACACGTAAACGCAAGCTCCTCGAGAAGCAGAAGGAGGGCAAGAAGAGGATGCGCCAGATTGGAACCGTCCAGGTGCCGCAGAGTGCATTCATGGCTGTCTTGAAACTCGATTCATAGGAATATGCCCAAAGTCGCCGTAATAATAACCATCCTGGACGGGAACGCCAGCTACGACAGCTGTCTGGAAGAATGCCAGAAACAGATCGATGCCGTGGCCTCCGAGGGCAGGTACTCGTTTTCCCTGTTCCTGAACAACGAGGGTCCGGAAGGTTATCAGACAGTATGGAAGAATGCCTGTGACGAGGGTGCAGAACTCTTCTTCTGGATAGACCACGACCTCATGCTGAGTGACGGGGCGCTGGCCTCCTTCCTGGAGAATTCCGAATTCCTCCGCCACAAGGCGGTGATCGCCGGTACGGTGTCAAGGACGGACAGGAGCCTCCTGTTCGGAGGCCGCGGCCGGCGCGGCAGGCTGATCGAGCCCGATCCCACCATCCCGGTGCCCTGCCATTATTTCGACATGTCACTCGTCCTCGTTCCGGCATATGCTTTCAACCGACTGGAGAATCCCTCCGACTTTTTCCGCAAGAGCATCCTGGACTACGGTTACGGCCCCAAGGTCGTAAAGGCCGGTGTTGCCCGCGTGGTCGCTCCGGGGATAATGGCGAAGACTGCCAGAAGGATCGAGGTGCCTTCCTGGAAGGACCCGGGCAGTTCCTTGAAAGGCAAGCTGTCCTGGCTGGTGCATGTCGCCCTCAAGATGATTAGGACTAACTCAAAAAATAACACAAGATGAAACACCCTAAAATCGGTATCCGCCCCAACATTGACGGTCGTCAGGGCGGTGTTCGTGAAAGTTTGGAAGAAAAGACAATGACACTTGCCGCGAACGTGGCAAAGCTTATCTCGTCAAACCTCAAATACAGTGACGGCACCCCCGTGGAGTGCGTTATCGCTGACAGCACGATTGGCCGTGTCGCCGAGAGCGCCGCTTGCGCCGAGAAATTCGAGCGTGAGGGAGTATGGGGGACCATATCTGTGACTTCCTGCTGGTGCTATGGCTCCGAGACCATGGACATGCATCCTCTCTGGCCGAAGGCGGTCTGGGGATTCAACGGAACCGAGCGCCCGGGAGCGGTGTATCTCGCCGCGGTTCTTGCCGCCCATGCTCAGAAGGGCCTTCCCGCATACGGTATCTACGGACACGATGTCCAGGATATCGAGGATAACTCGATTCCTGACGATGTGGCCGAGAAGATTCTCCGTTTCGCCAAGGCCGCCGTGGCGGTAGGTGAGATGAGAGGGGAGTCATATCTCTCCATCGGAAGTGTCACGATGGGTATCGCCGGCTCGATCGTGGATTGTGATTTCTTCCAGAAGTATCTGGGAATGAGGAACGAAAGCGTAGATGAGGTGGAGATACTCAGGCGTATGGACCTCGGAATCTACGACAAGGATGAATATGCCAAGGCGAAGGCTTGGGTCGAAAAGTACTGCATGCCACAGGAAGGCTGGGACAAGAACCGCCCCGACAAGCAGAAGACCCGCGAGGAAAAGGACAAGGACTGGGATTTCGTTACCAAGATGACCCTCATAGTCATGGACCTGCTCCACGGCAACCCGAAACTCAAGGAAATGGGATTCAAGGAGGAATCGCTTGGTCATAACGCCATTGCCGGAGGTTTCCAGGGCCAGCGCCAGTGGACCGACTGGATGCCGAACGGAGACTTCACCGAGACCCTCCTCAACACCAATTTCGACTGGAACGGACGTCGTGAACCCACCATCCTCGCTACCGAGAATGACTCCCTCAACGGAGCCGCGATGCTGCTCGCCCACCTTCTGACCAACCTGCCCCAGATCTTCTCCGACGTACGTACTTACTGGAGCCCTGAGGCTGTGAAGAGGGTCACCGGAAAGGAACTCACAGGCAAGGCCGCTCCCGGAATCATCCACCTTATCAACTCCGGAGCGACCACGATGGACGGATGCGGCCAGAGCACCGATGCCCAGGGAAATCCCGTGATGAAGCCTTTCTGGGAGATGACCGACGAGGACGAGAAGAAGTGCCTGGAGAATTCCTGGTGGATGCCGGCCGACAGGGATTACTTCCGTGGAGGCGGTTACAGCATCCATTTCGTATCCAAGGGTGATTTCCCTGCCACCATGATGAGGATCAACATCGTCGACGGCCTCGGACCCGTGCTCCAGCTTGCTGAAGGATGGGTGGTGAATATCGATCCTGAAATCCACGATGTGCTTGACAAGCGCACCGATCCTACCTGGCCTACGACCTGGTTCACTCCCCGCCTCGACCCGAAGAAGGATGCCTTCAAGGATGTCTACAGCGTGATGAACAACTGGGGAGCCAACCATGGCGCGATCTCTTACGGACACATCGGCGCTGACGTGATCACCCTTGCTTCCATGCTCAGGATTCCCGTGTGCATGCACAACGTGGACGACGCCAAGATCTTCCGTCCCGCTGCATGGAATGCATTCGGAATGGACAAGGAAGGAGCCGACTTCCGCGCCTGCTCCAACTTCGGACCTATCTACAAGTAGTATCGAGTCATGGCAAAGGAGAAGCTTGTAGAGAAGAAATATCTCTTCATATTCATCCTGATCACATCGCTCTTCGCGCTCTGGGGATTTGCCAACGACATCACCAATCCGATGGTGGCGGCTTTCCAGACCGTGATGGAACTTTCGGCGGCCAAGGCTTCGCTGGTGCAGTTCGCCTTCTATGGCGGCTACGCGACGATGGCCATTCCCGCCGCCCTGTTCATCCGCAGGCACAGTTACAAGAGCGGAATCCTTCTGGGACTGGCGCTTTATGCTACAGGAGCCTTCCTGTTCATCCCCGCCGCGCAGTTCCAGGAGTTCTCGTTCTTCTGCCTGTCCCTGTACATCCTTACTTTCGGACTCGCCTTCCTCGAGACTACGGCGAATCCGTTCATCCTCTCCCTCGGGTCGAAGAGCAATGCCACCAGGCGCCTCAACCTCTCCCAGTCATTCAATCCGATGGGTTCGCTGCTGGGAATGAGCGTCGCTTCTTTCGTCGTCCTCCCACAGTTGATCTCCGACAAGCGGGATGCAGCAGGCAATATCATCTTCCCTTCGCTGTCCCAGGCTGAGAAGGCTGACATCCGCCTGCATGACCTGGCTGTCATACGCAATCCATATGTGATCATCGGCATAGTCGTGGTCATAGTGCTGGTCGTCATCGCCCTGGCCAAGGTCCCGAAGACCGAGATCCAGCCCGAGAAGACCAACAGTACCGGCAAGACGTTGTCCAACCTCTGGCATAACAAGCTCTATCGCGAGGGTGTCGTGGCACAGATGTTCTATGTGGCTGCCCAGATCATGGTCTGGACGTTCATCATCCAGTATGCCGACAACCTCGGTATCAACAAGGCGACTGCACAGACTTACAACATCATAGCGATGGCTCTCTTCCTCTGCGGAAGGTTCATAGCGACGGCCTTGATGAAGTATGTCAATTCCAGCCGCCTGCTGGCGATCTTCGCGACCGGGGCGGCGTTATGTACGATCGGAGCGATATGCATTGTCGGCATGGGAGGCCTGTACTGCCTGATGGGAATAAGCGCTTTCATGTCGCTTATGTTCCCCACGATATACGGCATCGCTCTCGAGAACGTCGAGAACCAGGATGCCAGCCTTGGGGCTGCCTTCCTGGTCGAGGCAATCGTGGGAGGAGCCATCATGCCTCCGCTTCAGGGAATGATCATCGACAAGCATGTCATCCTTGGCCATCCGGCGGTGAACGTGTCGTTCGTCCTTCCTCTTCTCTGCTTCATCATAGTTTTGATCTACGGAGTCAGGTCGTACAAGGCCAGGCAGGCTTTGGCTACATCGAACTGATGATCTCAAGGCAGCGGACCAGCAGTCCTGTCGCCTTGTCGTCGATACATACCAGGAAATAGGGGCAGGCCCCTGTGAAAGACAGCGCGATCGTGGTTACCGAAAGGACCATGACCGCGCTTGTCAGTGGCAGGGCGACCAGGTTGGTGAGCAGGAAGTATTTCGGGAAACTGTGGAATATGTACCAGGTCAGGGGAGCCGTGAAGACCTGGCATGAAACGGACAGCATCGCAGCCTGCCAGACCTTCCGGAACGGGTCCCACCTTCCTCCGGGATACAGTCTTTCAAGTGAAGGATAAAGGAAGCAGATCCCTGCCATGGCAAGGTATGACAACTGGAATCCGAGGGTTCTGATGACATCGGGTTTAAGGAAGATCTGGATCGTAAGGGCAGCGAGAAGGATCCTGGCCGGTTCTTTCTTTCTTCCGAGCAGTCCCGCGGTTTCCCCGATGATGATGAACAGCAGCGCCCTTACGATGGACGGCGATGCTCCGGTCATCATGGCATAGAATCCAGAGGCTGAAAGGATGATGCAATACCTTGACTTCCTTGCCAGCGGGCTGTTTCCCAAAGGGATTGTCAGCTTTGAGATGATCAGGTAGATGATGCCCAGGTGGAGGCCCGAGAGTGCCAGGATATGGGATGCTCCGCTTGCCCTGAACATATCCACGATATCCCTGTCCAGTCCGCTCCGGTCTCCGGTCAGCAGGGCTTTGATCAGGGGAGTGGTGGCAGAAGAAGGATATGGGATGGAGTCTATCCGGTGTTGGAGTATGTCACAGCATCTGCCTGCAAGCCTCGACAGCGGCCCGGACCCGGAACTGATACCTGAGGTGAGGATGGAATTCATCGAGCACAGGACCCCGGCGGCAAGGAACAGGCATGCGAAGAATAACCTTATCTTTTTCAGGCCTGTGCCGTTGTCGAACCTGTGCAAAGAATACAGGGCCGGCAGTATGATGGCAACCGAAAGCAGGCCCGGGACAGGAGGCGGTAATGAAGATGCAGAATGGAAAAGTGCGGCTCCGGCAGCTACTCCGGCCGCGAACGGGATGCCGATCCCCGCCATATCTCTCGCCCCATCCATAACGATATCCCCGATTTTTCGTAAAAATAGCTAATTATTTGTATCTTTGTCTTTCTGAAACTTATTATTTGAACGATTAATGATTATTCTTGTTATCAATTGCGGGAGTTCCTCCATCAAGTACCAGCTGCTTGACATGAGGAGCGATGATGTCTACGACCTTCTGGCCAAGGGCATAGTTGAAAAGATAGGACTCGAATCAGGAAGGTTGCAGCATACTCCGATAGGAAAGGATAAGGTTGTGAAGGATATGTACATCCCGGACCACACCGTCGGAATGCAACTCGTACTTGATGCTTTGGTGGACAAGGAGTACGGCGTGCTGAAATCATTCGATGACATCGAGGCTGTCGGACACAGAATCGTCCAGGGAGCGGATTTCTTCTCCGGCAGTGCCATCGTGGACGAGGATGTCCTGTCCAAGATCGACTACTGCTGCGATTTCGCCCCTCTCCACAATCCCGCCCACCTGCTTGGAATCAGGGCTTGCCAGGAGGTTCTTCCGAACGTCACGCAGGTCGTCACTTTCGATACGGCTTTCCATCAGACGATGCCGCCCCAGGCCTACATGTACGGCCTGCCGTATGAATATTACGAGAAGTACCACATCCGCCGTTACGGAGCCCACGGAACCAGCCACCAGTTCGTGGCGCACAAGGGTGCCAAGATGGTCGGCCTGGACATCAACAACTCCAAGATCATCACCTGCCATATTGGTAACGGCAGTTCCATCACCGCCATCCTGAACGGCAAGTCCGTGGATACTTCCATGGGCCTTACCCCTCTCGAGGGATTGATCATGGGTACCCGCTGCGGCGATGTCGATCCCAACGCCATCCTCTACATCATGAAGAAGGAGAACCTTTCTCCCGATGAGATGTATACCCTCGTCAACAAGAAGAGCGGCTTCCTGGGAGTATCCCAGAAGACTTCCGACGCCCGTGAGATGGACGATCTCGCCAACGGCGGAGATTTCAAGGC